>Ga0116229_10009971_pt1 | contig 14364 bp, 20 predicted proteins | sample S1TSphgellanicum_3_FD_87313 | JGI IMG/M metagenome (GOLD analysis project Ga0116229, IMG submission 87313) | Host-associated microbial communities from peat moss isolated from Minnesota, USA - S1T2_Fc - Sphagnum magellanicum MG | ecosystem: Host-associated > Plants > Peat moss > Unclassified... | reverse complement strand
AAGGAATCTATTGTTTGAGATTTTTGTTTGGATATTAATTTTTGAAAATACTTCAAATGCCAACCTACTTGATGCCTTTTATAGATAATTGATTGAATCAATTTTGATTTAGTTATGAATTTTGAAATCAAGATCGTGAAGCCCCAAAAAGCCATTGATGTTAAAAACACAAAGGATAATTATTTTCATCTTTTATTCTTTTAATGACTAGTTTGGATCGTTCTCTCGCGAACGTATTAAATAAACAAGAAAATATATATAATTTGTAAATGTAAACACATTTTTTAAAAAAATTAAGAATTGAATAAAAAATGCGTCAAAAATGGTTCAAGAATCTAAATGTTAATACATATTATACATATTTGGGTGTTCATGATTTTTCATGAATGTGTGCATAGGTGCGGAACACATAGCGCACTTAATTTAATCAAATAAACTAATGTATAAGTAAATGAAATTCTATTTTTTAAATTTGACCCAACATTCATATGATTTTGATAAGGTGGTTTTTAGTGGTACCACCTTGCTTATTGTTTATTATTTACAATTTTACGTCCGTTTGGTACCAGAAAATCCATTAGACAAAACGTAAATCATGGAGGACAGATTGTCTCTTGGTACTAATAGCATGCCACAAATTTGGCCAAGGCGACCATGTTCGTAGTTTGTATGAGTTCAACAAGAGTGCTTATGTGGGTGAGGGGCAAGGTCGAACAAAAACGTTCCCTAATTTTCTATGTATTTGGATAAACAAGGAGTAGGTGTTCTTCATCCTCTACCTTCCTTAAGTCGCAGCCTCGACAAAGCCTCTTAACATATGGCACACCCTTCCACGCACCTAACAGTGCCTCAAACTACGTGTTGCCACACCAAAAATGAATTAAAGCTTTCTGTAGCTAAACACAGTTGATGTCACACAAGTAGTTTTCGCTTTCATACGACATACCCTTGAAGCGCAAGTATTTTGTCTTCACGCTAGTCCCAATCTCATGGTTGGTAAAGAACTTTTCAATGAAAGTCAACCGCATATTATCTTTCACCCTTTTTACACCCAACATTGTGTGGGGAAAACCTAAAGGGGGTGGGCCCCAAGCCTCCTGGTTAATTGGGCCTCTCGTCATAAATCTACCACTAGTCGGTTACACTAGTTGTAACATGGCCAGCTTAGCCATCTAAGCTCCCACCCATACGTTGTGTGCATTGCACCAAAATACTTGGCTTTCTGCCCGACCTTTTACCCTTGCTAGACAAGTCGAATGTATGTACGTTGTCCCAGGAACTGTTCCTAGTGGTAATTGAGTAGTCCTCACCTAGAGCGCATGACTCGTTGCAAGCTGAGGCACCATTTCTAGTGGTGATTGAGCTAGAGGCAAAAAACCTACCACCTCTTGGGGTTGATTCTGGAGTAGCCATTTTTTCATGGATCCAACCCAACATTTCTTTCCCAGAACAAGCATAGCGAGCTGGGTTTCCCATGCCTTTCCCAAGATGCGCTTTTTAATGACTATGCTCACACGGTTATAGTACAGTAACACTTGTCCCCATGCAAAATGTTCAAAGGGGAATTAGCCAAATTTTGTTAGCACGATGGACGTGCTGGTTTTTTTTCACACTCCGAATAAAGACTTGAGGAACCCTTAGTACACTACTTCAATAGCCTCTATTTTCTTAAAGTCCACCCAAACCTCATAGGTGTAACTTGATGTGGAACGCACCAACATGTTGAAGAAGTCATAACGTAACTTAACATCCATAATACGTAGCTCCACACAGTGGTGGTTTAATGCAAATAACGAACGCCTACTACAGCTGCTAGATGTTCCACTACATTATCCAGGTTCGGGGTGGTTTCGAGCAGGATCCCCAAGTATTTGAAGGTTTGCACACGCTCAATAACATCACCTTCAAACACAAACTCTTGGCATGGGTCGGCATAATTGAACACCATGACTTTTGTTTTTTTCACGTTCATTATAAATCCATGTTCAACAAAGAACTGTTGGAGTGCGTCTAACTATTATTGTAGTCCCACCTCTAACTCCAACGTTAGAGCGAGGTCATCTATAAAAAGCAACAACCATACGTGCACATCTGCTGGGGTCGATGCATTGCATTTTCTGCCGTCTAAGCACCCCTCTAAGGCATCTAAATATAGCCCAAACAATAGGGGGCTGAAAGGACAACCTTGCTTCACACCTTGTTAGCACCTGAAGCTGGAGGTGACACCCTTGCTTGGGTGGTTGATGCATACGGTATCCTTGGCATACATCGCCTACAAGCATTGCAAGAAGCGTCCCTCCACCCCGAGGCCAACCAACACTTGCCATAGTACTTCACACACCATAATATCGAACGTCTTTTTGAAGTCCATAAAGTAGCAATAAAATGGTTTCTTTTTTGCCTTACTCTATTCTATTAAAATTCGTAATATGAAAAGTTGCTCAGTAGTGCGGTAATCTTTGCAAAACCCAGTTTGACCCTTGGCACGCAACCCATGTTGTTCAGTCCACTCGCTCAGCCTTTTGCTAAGGATCATAACAAACAATTTTGCTAGCATAGGCCCAACCGTTATCCCCTTGTAATTGTCAAATTCGGAGGCATTGCCCCCTTTAAAGAACGCATGGACCACCGTAGTGGAAAGGACTTCTAGAAAACCTTCCAGAAAGCAATTGAACATTGTCAATAGTGACATGTGTAGCAACTTTACATCCAAAATGAACTCAGCTTTCATACCATCCAAACCGACAACCTTGTTCCTTTGTAGCTTTTTCAACGCTTGAAGCAACTCAGCAAGTGTGATATATGTGTTCAAGGTGTAGCTAGGTGGAGGTTCGATCACCAGAGCTAAGTGATTAGTTCGGAGCCATATGGGTGGTAGAGACTAACCAATTAGCCCGCAGAAGCCTTCCAAAAACGTAGCTACATTGATTTTATCCACAACGGGTGCCTTTGGCCAGTACTTTTTCCAAAATGAAAGCGCATCCACCTTAGCAAACGCACACATATGTTAAGCTCTTGCAATTTCCCAAAAAGTCTTTTCCTTTTTAATAAATTTTTGAATTTACTTTCCTGATGTTTAACGACATGTGAGTTAAGGTTAGCTTTCAGCCAGAGCCTTAGCTCACATTTCGTTGTATGGCAGTCAACATTAAACCAGGGTTTATGGTAGTGTCTTTTTCTGCAGCTCCCTCCCGAAGGCTTGTTGCCAAAAATAAACTTTGCTGCAGCACGCACGCATTACTGTAGTAGGTCAACTAACCCATGTGCCCCCAGATGCCTAATCAAGTTAGCAACCCACAAGTTTCCAAGATTCACTATTAAGACAAGTTGGTACTCTTTAACTTTTGATTTATCATAGTTGAACTTAGGCAAGAATTTTTTTGTTACCACCATATGTTGTGGTTCAACAAAGATGTAATCAATGTTCAACTGTAGGCACAACGGCTTATGGTCAGAGTCTCCCCCCATCACGTGGTAGCGGGTGTCATCTATTATCACCTTGAGGTGTGTAACAGCTTGCCAAACTACAAGTGAGCCAACAATATAATCAACAGTGTTACGCCCCCCATTTGCCAAGCAAGTGAACTCCCCTGATTCGTCGCCAAGTGTCCGACCATTGATGATGAGCAACCTAGTGTCACAACATAGGTCAAAGAGCTCGTGGCCCCAACCACCAACATTGGGGTCGCGGTTCTGTTATTTAGCCACAGCGCTTGGTTACTCAATCTTAGTGAACTCAAGCGCCTATAATAGTTCACAAAGGTCGCTAGTGTCAATGGTATATGGTAATGTTGCAATACGTGCATTAAAATCCCCTCCTAATAGTATAATGCCCCCTAGAGTTTGAACTTCAGCAATATCTGCTACCAGGTTTCGGAATAGGAATTTGCTCTCACGTTTAGAGCCAACAGGGGCAGCGTACATCACGCAAACCAACAACTCAGGGGCAGCACCCTTGTTGACCCATAGCCATATATAAGAATCGTGGCTTCCTTCCTTCCATTGTGACAGGTTTGGGCTAAGGTGGCTACGAAAGTAAACAACAACCCCCCCACTATGTTTTATCGCTTTTGTTTTTCCCAGCTGCATAATGTGTGCTACCACAAGTGAGTCAAACCCTTCAACATGTGGCAAATGTTAGCCTGGGAAGTGCCAAGTTTCAATTAATAAAACAAGGTTAACACCTTAAAACAACTCTAGTATTTGCAACCCCATTTTTAGTTTATTTACACCACCCCGTGCATGTTCCATAATACCACGCATAAGTCTTTCTGGTCCTTGTGCCCTTAGATAAAGGAGGGCAGGCAAATTTGAGTGTTGTCAATGAAGAGTTCGGCTACCACCCAAGGAAAAGTTTGCCTTAATGAAATTTCTAAATGGCTTACAAATGCACACATGTTTGATTATGAAAATGTTAAGCATATCCAACAACTTTCCCCAATTTGGGTTACTTTCTTAAAGTTGCTTGTATCATTATCATTCTTCAACTAAAATTTCAAGCAAAAATATTATGTATAATTTCATTTTGAAAGTTTTTCAATGTAATTATTTTTGCAAATAATGCATTTATGATCAATAATAGACTTTTGAAGTTTAGAAATATGAACTCATTATTGAACTAGAATCTCAAAAAATTGAGATATTCATATTGGATTTCAATCCAAATTATTTATATTGATTGAATATGTGTTAAAGAATGAAATAATAAAATCATATGTGAATTTTTTTTAACAAAAACTTTAATCACATTTTGGTCATGTACTTTTGAAAGGTCAAAATTGATTTGATTTTTATAAATCCTTTTCAAATATACTTCTTTTGGCTTCTGAAATTTTCTTTGCATAAACAACATGTTTTTCAAGACTCTAATGGACTTTGTGGGTTTTACTTATAAAATTTCAGAATTTGATCCACCACAACAAATGGCATTAGTACCTTTTGATGTAGGTTTCGACTAAGGTTTGGGAGGGTTCATAGGTGGTTGAAACAATACATGTCTTTTATGGGTCCTCAATAATCATCCACTCTAGCTTGGCCCATTTCAAAATTCAAAGATCCACATTCATTTATTGTTGACATTAGAAGATGGTGTAGTGTTTGGGTGGCCACGAGAAGCAAGAACAAACCCCCCCATGGTTATCAATGTGGTTTGTAGGTTTCATAACTACAAGTCTCAAATAATACGATTTGGATATACAACCATGGGTCTCAAAAGTTTGAAATCAAATGACTTCCTTTACAACCATCATGATTGATTCTTCACCGATTATTTGATGTATGAAAATGATCGATTTTCTTTGAGGTTTTGAAAGTAACTGAAACTTGGAGTTCTTCGATTCTGATTTCTTTCATTTAAAAAACCAAAACAAATGGTTATGAAACAAAAATCAATTACCCACCTAACACTAGATGGTGACTTGATTGTTCATCATTTGGGCTTTGATTCTGCAAGTCTCTTGTGTTGAGTTTTTGAGCTATCCAGAGTTTGGCTGCAAAAAATGAGTTTCATTGCTATCGAATCACTTTGCAAAATTTTCACAGAGTGTGTATATCGCATATCAACTTGTGATTATTCATACAATTACAAGTTGATATGTGATATTCATACAATTATACAGAATGTAATGTAATATATAGAGTCTTGCTGAAATGCTTTACTTTGCATAACTAAAGCTGAAGCTGCTGGAACAACAGAATGGGCAAATGGGTCCACCACATTTCTGTGAAGAAACTAAAGAGCTCTTCAAGAATAATAGGACCCCGTCATAAAAGTTCCACCCACAAAATCAAAACATGTACACAAGAAGAAGGTGGAGAGGGAAGGGGCTTCATCCCACTCATTATGTAAAGGTTGTGGGACCCTTTCTTAGTAGTTATTATCCAAGTTCAGAGTAGCAACCAACCCAACTTTGAAGAAATAAATGGGTGTTTGCTGTCTTTTGATTCTAAAGAGCCAAATGTGTTCAACAAAGAGTGTCCAAACATTTATGGATGATGATGGCAAAGGAGCCTGAATCATCATCCATCATTCACTCATTCACCATGCTGACTGAATTGGTAGGTATAAGGCTACCAGGCTTTGCAAAAGATGAAATTATCATATTGAGAAATGAACATGTACTGAAGCAGATTTTAACCATGTCTGTATACAAACAAGGGATGTAGTATTCATACATTTTGCTATATACAATGGGTGTTGAATATGCTTGTGTTAGTAGGTGTGCAGAAACAATGTTATGGCCAATGAAAATTTCTGGATTTGGTGGTCTGAATTTGTTGGCCTTGCCTACTACCAAGGCAAGAAGGATATTGTGTTTATTAGATTCATTATAGAGTATACCTAGTAGTAGCTTTTAAGGGATTTTGGTCCCCCTAGGTAGTAATAGCCGGGTCTATTTTTATATGTGAGGATTTTAAAAACATGATCATTTTGGCTTGTGTTGAAACTTGAGATTAGTTATAGAGTTATATTCTATCTTGAAGGATTTTGGGTTTCTTTTTAGAGGATTTTTTGAAGATTAGGTGTATTTTTGCAATGGTGAAATATATTTGAGTTTCCATAATTCTTCTTCTTTTGCCTTTAGATAAACCCAAAAAACACACACACACACACACATGTGGCTCTTTGGGTGTCTTGCAAAAAAGCTGATGCTAGAACTAGCTGTTTTATATTCAATTGTGCCACAAGAGGACAGCAACAAACCTGCAGACAAACTGACCTCATATTAGGATTGTGTTTTTTTTGGTGCTTGGCATTAGAATCTTCTTCATGGTGTAGGTTTTTTTCTTGAATGGACATAGACATAGATAGGTTTGTCTCCACAATGGATTCTGCCAATCACATTCAAATTCAAATAGCTCAATGTTGTTGTGGGTATGATGATGGGTTTTTTTTGGGGGAATTCTTTCTCCTTAAAAAATTTGGTTCTTTACACCTCAACAAACAAAAGAATATTAGGTACGTGTGTCTAAAATTGCTGGAAAGACTCTTGACAACCTCTTTTATATTGTGCCTTTGTTGATGATGTATGCTTTTGTCTGGAATGCAAATATTCCATTTTGCTAGTATCCAAAGTCTAGATGGGTTGTCAGAGTTTTAATGGGGACAGGCCCAGGAGACACACTTCTAACCATTAGTGATCAAGATTCCAGGAGGGTTTTCTTATCTTCAACTTTTCAAGTGGAACTCTGATTTCTTTGAGCAATTTTGCAATTCTATTCAGCAGCTATTCCTAGACAAGAGGCCACAACATTGGGGCCTCCAAAGAAGCTAGACTCCTTAAGCTGAATTCCACTTCATAGAAACCAAAACCTACAAGAAAAGAAAGGTCAGTCTTTTGTTCTCATGCAAGCTTTGCAGGTTTTCATGCTTTTTTTCACTAAACACATCTCTCTGTAGTACCTTAGCTTAGTACCTCAGCTTCTTCCACACATGTCTGTCAATTAATAAATTATTTTTGAAATTTTCATGGGTTAATTTCCGCTATTGGTTTTAACAATTGGTTTTAGTTTAAAGCATACCCAAGTTCTTGCACAAGAATGGAATAAACCCTTTTTTTTTGAAAAATGAAGGGTTTGCTACAAAGTCAATAATGGTAAAATACTTGGAACCATGATTTGGGTTTTTGTAAGTAATGTACACAAATTTTGTACACCAACAGAGTGAAGAGTAGAAATAGAGAGCTGCTTGAGAAATATTACTTGCATGAGAAGGTTTGCATGGTTTGATCGTCTCTGGTCAGTTTGCTTTCTAAGCTTGGATTGCATAGTTGGTTAGAAAATCCTTTGTATGTTTCATCCTTCGTGATTTAGTAAGAGCATTAAAGGTAATTTTATGCTTGTTGTTATTGAGCTAAAAGATACAGCCTGAAAGCATAATGAATGCATTTTGCATCCTTCATTAATTAGGTCGTTGGTTTTACATAAGGAAATTGATCAAAGCAGATGGGCATTACATGCTGCTAGCTTTCAATCTAAGACCCAGAGGACAACAAAAATCTACTTTACACCAAGAGTGAGCTGACTACTATCTCTACTCCCATATATCATTTTTTTCCCCTCCAAATTATATCTTCTGTGGATTTGCAAAAGTTAATAACGCTTTTGAGGTTAAGAAATCTGGGCAAAGGAAAAAGAATCGATCCACCTGCCTGACCACCAAGAGGAATAATTTCTTAAAATGCTACATTATTACTACTACTACTACTACTACTACTACTACTACTGACGGCTTTGCAAGGCAACTAGACGGGAATAGGCTCCATCAGATCTACTCATTAGATCTTGGTGAGAACCTTCCTCTATTATAACACCATCTTGGATCACAGCAATGCTATTGGCATTCCGGATTGTTGAAAGACGGTGAGCCACTACCAAGGATGTTCGTCCCTGCGCCAACAAACCATATACACAAAATTTTCCAGTAAGAGAGAAATGGATCAGTTACATATAATTTGTGCTACTACATTGGCACCCAACACTATCAAAACTGACAATGCCACACCAACAAAAACATACAAACAAAGTGGCCAGGTATATGAGTATGTGAGTCCTAGAAATCAAAAATGTGTGTTCATATATACATATGTATACCTGCATGAGGCGATCCAAAGCTTCTTGAACAATACTTTCGGATTCTGCATCGAGTGCACTGGTAGCTTCATCCAGCAACAAAATTGCTGGGTTCTTCAAAACAGCCCTGGCAATTGCAACGCGTTGTTTCTGCCCACCTGAGAGTTGCACACCCCTTTCACCTACTTGAGTTTTGTAGCCATCCGGTAATGCACTGATATAGTTATGTGCATTTGCTGCTTTGGCTGCCTCATAAACTTCGGCTTCAGATGCCCCTTCCCGCCCATACACAATATTCTCATAGATTGTTGTTGCAAACAATGCAGGCTCTTGTTGGACAAGAGCAATGTGGCGACGCAAGGATTTCAAATTTACTGATTTGATATCTTTTCCATCAATGTAGATGTGGCCACTTATAGGATCATAAAATCTTTCTACAAGTGAGATAATTGAGCTTTTTCCTGATCCACTTGCGCCCACAAGTGCCAAAGACTTTCCTGATCGCACTTTCAAATTCAGATCCTTGAAAATTGTAATTTCTGGTCGTGTTGGGTATGCAAATACAACATTCTTGAGTTCGATATTGCCTTTAATCGACTCAACTTTTTCCTTCTCAGGATCATCTGCATCAATCGCTGTACGTCGGTCAAGTACCCTAAACACGGACTGCACTGCTTGCCCTCCTTTAACGAGATCAGGAGCAAGAGCAAGTGTTTCAGCCACAGCAAAAGCCGCAACAATCACAACAAAGAACACTCTCACCACGTTTCCAAACGTAGCATGACCTTGTTTAACCAACAAGGAGCCATACCATAAACCCAGAGCATAGGATCCAAACAAACATAGTTGCGAGATTCCATAGGTAAAACCTGCAACCTGCTCACATTCAACCCAGTTAACCCAAAAATCTACATTGTAAACATCACCCTGTAGAAAAATCCACATTGCAAAATAAACACACCATATAGAAAAACCCACATTGCAAAACACACATCTTGTAGAAAAACCCAGATGACAAAAAAACACACCCTGCAGAAAAACCCACACTGAAAAAAACAGCTTGTAGAAAAACCAACATTGGAAAAACACTCTGTACAAACCCACATTGAGAAAACACCATGTAGAAAACCCACATTGAAGAACCCAGATCTAAGTGCCATAGCAGGTGCATAGCAGAGCAATTGAATCAATGAAATGGGAATACTTCGAAGAAAAATATATAAATAGCCACCCAAAGGAATGTTAAACCCCCAAAACAAAAGTAATAACAGGAGGATTTTCAACCTGGCCTCGGAGAAATCCAGCTTTCATAGGGCCTTCAAGTTCATGTTCAAACAATGCAAGAACTTTCTTCTCTGCATTAAATGCGGCAACAGTACGGATGTTGCTCACTGCTTCCCCAGCTACCATGCTGGCTCGTGCCTGTGCCTTGGATATGTCTCCTGCAAACCCTTTCAAAAACATTTGCTGCACACAGTGACCACACAACCCCTCTCTGTTGTTTTAGCTCTTATTATTGCCATCATCAATTTTAATGATAACTCATCTTTCAATGTATGCATCCTCAATAGAACAATTTAAGAAACAGATTTGTTGCATTCAAAAAACTCACTTTGGTACTATGGGGTTTAGGGTTTAGGGCAATTTTGGTAAGCAACAATTTTTCCCAAGTCTAGGATTAAGCACGAGAAAGAGTGGATAGATTGAATAAAGCATGGGATGCACTCACAATGCTCATGTTATCATTCACTGGATTAACCCAAACTAAGAGTAGTGTAGACAATGTGGAACATGAAATCAATTGCCAATTTTATTCAATTTACCTCCACAATAGCAGCAAAAACTAGGAGTGGGAAAGTTGCAAGAAGCACCAATGCCATACGCCACTGTAGCTTAAGAGCGATTACTAAGGTAGCAATCATCAATGTGGTATTCTGGATGATTAGTGAAATGCGCTCCCCAATAGCACCTTTCACAGTTGTGGCATCTGCCGACAGTCGGGAAGAGATTTGGCCACTGTTGTTCTCGTCAATGTCAAACCAAGCAACCTCATTTCTCAGAATATCTGCAAAAGAGAAAGCACAAAAAGAATGAAAAACATCTCATCCAGAACATAGCCCATTTACCCAAGTCGTGTAAATTATCAACATGGAATTAATTGCAGAGACAAAACTCCACAAAACACATTTACCCAAAACTGAGGTAAAAAAAGACAAACAAACCACGTTGAACATAATAGATATGGAAAGATAGGGGGAAAAAAAGGGATGTTGAAAGCATACTTGCAAACATCAATTCGCGGATGCGTTTCACCAGATTTTCTCCCATAATACCAAAGAAGAAATGCTGAGTGAAGTAGCCAAAGATGGCAATAACTCCAAGGCCAACAAAGATAAGCGCATACGTCCTGATATCATGTTCCATCTTTCGCAGGTTGGAATCATAATAAGCATACAGAACATTGCTGATAACAAGTGCAAATGCAGGGTTCATACAGCCTGAAACAATGGATCCAAGGGAACCCAACACACCGTATCCCCATTCTGGTCGATTGATCTTCAGTAAACGCCACATGGTTGCTGCTGGCACAGGTTCAAGCTCCTCTTTCAGTTCCTGAATTGAGGACTCATTTTCGGACCTTGTTGCACTGTATTGCCTACTGAATCTCCTGCCAGAGTGGGACACTGTGATCGAATTTGACATTGAAGCCCTGTATGTACATACATACACAATCATTTTGTCATCAGTGAGAGTACTACAAAAACCTCCAATCCATCAAATTCACAAGAGAAAAATTGTAGAAAAACTGCATAGCACACCTGGAGCCAGAAGAAACTCGTGTGACTGTTGGTGCTGTAACTGATTGATCTTTAGACATGGCCATCTCTTGTAGCCTTACAAGGGCGGAATATGCACCATTCTTTGCCAATAGTGTATTGTGATCTCCAATCTCAACAATTTCACCCTGCTGAACAACAGCAATAAAATCAGCATCACGGATGGTTGAGAGACGGTGTGCAACCACGACTGTGGTGCGACCCACCATCACACGATCTAGTGCTTCTTGCACTATTTTTTCGGAGCCGGCATCAAGTGCACTTGTGGCCTCATCAAGTAGAAGTATTGCTGGATTCTTCAGCATTGCTCTTGCTATTGCTATTCGCTGTTTCTGACCACCTGACATTTGCACTCCACGCTCACCCACCTGCCCCAAACACAACAAAAAAATCACCACCTGAAGAAAACCAAAGGAAAACACACACACACACAAATCAGCAAGCTCGATGAACTACAATCCTTGAAAACTCACAAATTGCAGTTGGGAGGGCAAGTCCTCAGAACCTGCGTGTTATAGCCCTCAGGCAATTTGACAATAAATGAATGGGCATTTGACGATTTGGTAGCTTCTTCAATTTCTGCATCTGATGCATCCTTCTTGCCATACAAAATATTTTCCTTGATGCTTGTTGCAAATAGTGTTGGCTCCTGGTTGACTAATCCAATTTGATCCCTTAGCCAATCTATCGGAATTGTTCGAATGTTGCGTCCATCCAATAGCACAGTTCCTGCAAAAAAACCCATGTACATATACGTCATGTCTTGAATTCTAGTTCTAAAGACAGTCTTCATTACAACGAAGTTTTCATTACAATTGCCTCTAGACTATCAATGAGAGTTTTGTATTGGTATACATCAGTAGAAAATGCTTGGCCCTTAAAAGAGTCAGTTTTATTCATGAGATTTTATTTTATTTTCTTGTGGCAGAATTCAGGAGCTTAGATAGCAAATTGGGTGTGGGAAAAAAAAATTCACAAATAATATAGCAAACTTTTTTTTGGTCACTAAAACTAAAGTCAATGCAAGCCTCAAATTTTACAGCACAACAAAGATAATCAGCACACCTGCATTTGGGTCATAAAAGCGTTCAATCAACGACACCACTGTGCTTTTTCCAGAACCACTCCCACCTACAATGGCCACCGTCTTGCCTGCTGGGATAGTCAATGAGAAGTCCTTGAAAATGAGTACATCTGGTCGTGATGGGTAGCTGAACTCAACATGACTAAACTCGATATTTCCTTGGATTGATGTAGGCACCTCTTGTGTGCCAATGTTGGCATTGATAACCGGCTTGAGTTCCATCATCTTGAATACATTGTAAGCTGCAGCTTTTGCTTTTGCAAAAGCTGCCAAATTGGGTGTTGACTGACCCAATGAACTGTAGATGCCCCATTCCCAGCCCCCACCACAAATGCAAACACAAATCATTTAAAGCCGATAATCTACTACTTGTTGTAGATTATTTGGACCATAAGTAGTGCACTTTTTTTTGTCACAACAAGTAATATTTTAAATTTGGATTTCTTGATGAACAACCACCCAGATGGGAACAAATGGAAAAAATTAATTACGCACATTCCTCCAACTATAACTGCGAATATGCTGGATAACGCTTTGCCACCATTGGCTTCACCCTCACGGACGAGCTTTCCTCCATACCATAGAAGCAAAGCCCAGCAACAGAAAAGAACACTGTATGTGATGCCCATCCCCAGACCTTTGGCAAGACCCCCTTGGTAACCCAGCTTCAAAGTCGATTGTAAGGCCCTTGAAAACTGATGCACTGCTGTTGTCTCCCCAACAAATGAGTACACAGTCCTTATTTGTGCAATTGCCTGAAAAAACAGAAACCAAAATATAAATCACCCCCACCCACCCACAAGTCAGTCTCACTCACACAATTTTACAGATCCCTAATTTCATCAAACTCGTCGTAAATTATTTAACACGTTGCTAATCTCACCCATTTTCTCATAATTAACATAACACTAATTTCACCCAATTTCTCATAATTAACATATCACTAATTTGAGTCAATCTCATTTTGGGGTTATCTTTTGCAGTACTGTTGCTCACAAAGTGCTAATCTGTATACCTAATCACAAGTAATTTAGTGAGATACAGTAATTTTGGTCGTATTTTGATTCTTTACCTGTTCAGCAACAACGCTTGCTTTTCCATATGCTTGTTGGCTTTTGGAGGTTAGGCCAGTTAGAGCATAGGCATAAAATCCACCTGCGAGTGCTATTGCTGGAACTACTGCTAGAGTCACAAGGGCCAACTTCCACAACATTGAGAATCCAACTATGAATCCGGCCACAAACGTCGACATATAATGGATGTAGTTTCCCATCTGAGCTTTGCCCAGTCCAGTTAAACAAAAACAAGCAATAACAAAAGAACATCAATACATCTGAGCACTATGACAGGGAGTGCAAGGGTGATGAAGAAGGCTGTAGCAAAACATTTGACTCTTGTGAAATCTTGTTTGACTCTGAGTTTTTTGCAGAATTTTCACCAGCTGATTTTCCATCACTGACCACAATCAATAACACCCATTTGGCTAAAATTACATAACTCCAACTGCCCACTTTCTAGATAGCAATGTGACTCAATGCAAGGTGCAAGGGGGAAGCAGAAGAGGGGTTCGAATTAAACACCTTTTCACTGATAGCATCTTGTATGAGTAGAGTTTCACTTGATATGCTGTTCACAATTTCACCAGTTCTTGCATCAGTGTCAAAGAAGCCAACATCTTGGCTTAACAATGCTTCCAAATATTTTGCCCGAATTCGTGCTGCTTGTCTCTCACCTGTTTGCATCCAAGCTGCCACCTCTGTGTATACACATTGAGAGTCACCAACATTTGTCAGTTAAATCGCCCCCCACCCCCCCCCTCCCCCACCAAAAAAAAAAAAAAACCCCCACTCTTCTTTCTTTTGTTTTCGTTTT
>Ga0116229_10009970_pt1 | contig 14365 bp, 12 predicted proteins | sample S1TSphgellanicum_3_FD_87313 | JGI IMG/M metagenome (GOLD analysis project Ga0116229, IMG submission 87313) | Host-associated microbial communities from peat moss isolated from Minnesota, USA - S1T2_Fc - Sphagnum magellanicum MG | ecosystem: Host-associated > Plants > Peat moss > Unclassified... | reverse complement strand
CGGAAGCGGGAATCTGCTTCGCCGGGGCGCCCGGCATAAGAAGATTCCCGCTTTCGCGGGAATGACGGGAAGGGGGAGAGTCAAAGGCGATGTCGGCCGGTATAATCCGCGCAAATGGCGGGGCGGGGCCAAAACTCTCGCCCATATGGATTTCGTAGCCGGTAAAAATTTTGCCGCTCGCCTCATGGACCGCTTGCACCAGCCCTAGCCGCTTTTGCGGTTGCATGACCGTGACAATCTCCAAAAACCCAAGCCCAGCCAGCTCGCCGGGCGCGCCTTCGAGACCTTCGGGGTCGCGGACCGAAATTCCCAGCATCTGGAAACCGCCGCAGAGGCCGAGCACCGCGCCGCCGCGGCGGATATGCGCCTTTAAATCAATGTCCCAGCCGGAATCGCGCAAGGCCGCCAGGTCGGCGCGGGTGGATTTGCTGCCAGGCAAAATGACCAGCGCGGCGTCTCCCGGCAGGGGTTGGCCCGGCCGCAGCATGATGAGTTCCACGCCCGGCTCGGCGGCGAGCGGGTCGAGATCGTCAAAATTGGCAATGCGGGGCAGTGAGAGGCAGACGATGCGAAGGGCGCCGCCACGGGGGTGGGGGCGGTGCAGATCCTGCGAATCTTCGGCCGGCAGGCGCATCGCGTCGGCGAAATAGGGGAGCACGCCAAAGCCACGCCAGCCCGTGCGCGCGGTGATGAGCGCGTAACCGTCGTCGAACAAACGCGGGTCGCCGCGGAACTTGTTGATGACAAAACCGCGGATCATGGCGGCGTCCGCCGGGTCCAGCACCGCTTGCGTGCCGACCATCTGCGCGATCACCCCGCCGCGATCAATATCGCCGGCCAGCACGACCGGGACGCCAGCCGCGCGGGCGAAACCCATGTTGGCGATGTCGCCAGGGCGTAAATTCACCTCCGCCGGGCTGCCCGCCCCTTCGACGATGACGAGGTCGTGCTTGGCGCTCAGCCGGGCAAAACTTTCTAGGACGCGCGGGAGAAGGGTTGGCTTGAAGGCGCCATAGTCGCGCGCCCGCAGCGTCGCGACGCGTTGTCCCTGCACGATGATCTGCGAGCCGGTCTCGCCCTCAGGCTTAAATAGTACCGGGTTCATGTCCACTACCGGCGCCAGCCCCGCCGCCAAAGCTTGCAGGGCCTGGGCGCGGCCAATCTCGCCGCCATCCGCGGTGACGGCGGCATTGTTTGACATGTTTTGCGGCTTGAACGGTGCCACCGAAAGGCCGCGCCGGCGCGCCGCGCGGCAAAGCCCAGCCACCAGAAGTGACTTACCGACATTCGAGCCAGTGCCCTGGATCATCAATGCCGGCATCAGAATTCTATGCCCGGCTGCGCCTTGATGCCCGCGCGGAACGGATGTTTTACCGCCGTCATCTCCGTTACCAGGTCGGCGGCCTCGATAAGCTCGGGTGCCGCGTTGCGGCCGGTGAGAACCACATGCGTCATTGGCGGTTTTTCAGCGCGCAGAAATTCGAGCACTTCCGAAAGATCGAGATAACCGTAGCGCAGCGCGATGTTGATTTCGTCCAGCAGCACCAGGCGCAAAGTCTCGTCGCGGATCAACGTTTTGGCTTTTTCCCAGCCGGCGCGGGCGGCGGCGACGTCGCGTTCCTTGTTTTGGGTTTCCCACGTAAACCCCTCGCCCATGGCATGGAACTGACAGAGACCGGTAAAATGTTCCGTCAGCAAACGGCGCTCTCCGGTGTCCCAAGCGCCCTTGATAAACTGAATCACGGCGCAGGGCATATTGTGGGCAATGCAGCGCAAAATCATGCCAAAAGCAGCGGAGGATTTGCCTTTGCCGGGGCCGGTATGCACGATCACAAGCCCCTTTTCGCCGGTCTTGCCCGCCATCATCTTGTCGCGTGCCGCCTTGATGCGCGCCATCTTGGCGGCGTGATGGGCGGGGTCCTCGTCAGGCAGGGTCATGGTTCATCCTCGCGGCTTGACAATTGGTCCCGCATACGGCCTGTCATTAAGTGTGCTGGTGCCTGGCTTATGTCAGGCCAAAAGGGAATGCGATAGGAGCAGAACTCTGAATCGCAGCCGCCCCCGCGACCGTGACCGGAGAGGTCATCCAATGCCACTGGTGCAAGCCGGGAAGGTGGATGATCGCAGGGCATCCCGCCCCTATCCGCAAGCCGGGAGACCTGCCAGCCGAGGATTTTGACGGGCGGACGGGGTGTGCCGCTACCGGGTTTTTGGCGACGCCTGTTTTAAGGCGCGCTACCGGTTGCGCGCGCCCTGCTTGCCGGACACGGAAGGGCGGAAATGGGCGCGACGCTGCATGTTTGCATCACCTGCCGGGCGAGTTTGGCGCCGGCGGAAGGCGTGCCAAGCCCCGGCGCGCAACTGCATGCCGCGCTATGCGAAGCGCCGGCGCCGGAGGGGGTGCAAATCCGCCCGGTGGAATGCCTTTCCGCCTGCCGGTCCGGCGCCACCATTGCGCTGACTGGTCCTGGCCGATGGTCTTATATTCATGGCCCGATGTCGGTGGCGGATTCCGGCGCCATTCTGGACTTCGCGGCAGCCTATGCCGCCACCACGGATGGCATCGTCCCCTGGCGCGCGCGGCCGGCGCTGTTCCGAAAACATGTCATTGCCCGCCTGCCACCGCTTGGAGATTTTTGATGACCGACCTCGCCAAAATCCCCGTTACCGTCGTCACCGGTTTTCTGGGCACGGGCAAAACCACGCTGATCCGGCATTTGCTGCGCAACCCTGGTGGAAGGCGGCTGGCGGTGCTGGTGAATGAGTTCGGCACGCTGGGGGTGGATGGGGATATTCTGCGCGGCTGCGCGGATGAGAATTGTCCCGAAGAAGCGATTATGGAGCTGGCCAATGGGTGCATCTGCTGCACCGTGGCGGATGAGTTTATTCCTACCATGGAACGGCTTCTGGCGCTGCCAAACCGGCCGGACCATATTCTGATCGAGACCTCTGGCCTTGCCTTGCCCAAACCTTTGCTAAAAGCGTTTGACTGGCCGGCGATCCGGTCGCGCGTGACGGTTGATGGGGTTATTGCCCTGGCCGATGCGGAAGCGGTGGCGGATGGCCGGTTTGCACCCGCGCCGCCGGTGGAGGGGGCAACGGAACATGAGACGCCGCTATCGGAAGTTTTTGAGGATCAGATGGCCTGCGCCGACCTTATTCTGCTCAGCAAGGCGGACCTTGCGGGTGAGGCGGGTTTGTCCGCAGCCCGCGCCGCCATCATTGCGGAGTTGCCGCGCAAAGTACCGATGCTATCGATAACCGAGGGTGAGATTGACCCCGCCATTTTGCTCGGACTGGGCGCCGCGGCGGAAGGAGACCTCGCCCAGCGGCCCTCGCACCATGACGGCGAGGACGGGCATGAGCATAATGATTTTGCGACGGTTGTGATCGATTTGCCGGAATTGGCGGCGCCCGAACCGCTGCTTGCGGCTATTGAGCGCCTGGCGCGGGAGCAAAATATTTTGCGCGTGAAAGGGTATGTCGCCATCGCGGGCAAGCCGATGCGGCTGTTGGTGCAGGCCGCGGGCGCGCGGGTGCGCAGCCAGTATGATCGTCCCTGGGGGGTGCTACCCCGGGTTTCCCAACTGGTGGTGATCGCCGAAGCGGGCGATATTGATGAGGCAAAAATCCGCGCCGTGCTTGGCAGCTAAGCATGCACATCGTCTTCCGCGAAAGCCACGGGCTGGAGGAGACGGAGACGCCGTTCGACCCTGGCCAGGATTCTGCCGATCTGATTGTTCTGTCGTTTTCGGACAGCGATCTTGGCGCCTTCGCGGCGGGCTGGCACCAGGCGGAGGCGGCGGGGCGGGCGTTGCCGTCTCTGCGGCTGGTGAATCTGGTGGCGCTGCGTCATCCGGTTTCCGTTGATACCTATGCCGAAAAAACGCTGCGGGGGGCGAAGGCGGTGCTGGTGCGGCTGATCGGCGGCGAGGCGTATTGGGCGTATGGGTTGACGACGCTGCAAAACATCACGCGCGAGACTGGGTTGCATGTCGCGGTGCTGCCAGCCGATGGGCGGCCCGACCCGGCGCTGGACGCGTTTTCGACATTTTCGGTGCCGGTGCTGCGAGACCTGGCGGCGTTGTGCGAGGCAGGTGGTGGAGCGGCGGCGGAAGCGGTTTTGGCGCGCCTGGCGCGGGAAGCCGGGTTGCCCGTGGCGGAATTACCGGCGCCGGCGCCATTGCCGGATCACGGAATTTATCTGCCAGGCGGTGGAAGCGGGCCGGACGTGCCGGTCATTTTTTACCGCTCCTACCTCACAGCCGCCGATACCGCGCCAATTGACGCGCTGATCGCGGCATTTCGGGAATCGGGCTTTAACGCTTACGGGATTTTTGTCCCCTCACTCAAAGATCCGGCAGCGGCGGCGTGGGTGGCGGGGCACTTGGCCGCGCAAAAACCCGCCGCCATTATCAACGCGACCGCTTTTTCGGCTGCCGGGCCTCATGGCGGCACGCCGTTGGATGGGCCTGGCGTACCGGTTTTTCAGGTGGCTCTGTCCACCGCGCGCCGCCGGGATTGGGTGGACTCCGAGCGCGGGCTCTCGCCGGCTGATCTGGCCATGCATGTGGCACTTCCGGAGATCGACGGCCGGCTCTTCGCAGGGGTGATCAGTTTCAAATCAATCGGCAAGCGGGACGGCGCGCTGCAATATGCGCGGTTTACCCATCGTCCGGTCCCGGACCGCGTGGCGGCGGTGGTGGAGATAGTGGCGGCCTGGCACAGGCTGGCGGGACCGGCGCATGAGTTTGCCGTGGTGCTGTCCACTTATCCGGGCCGGCCGGACCAGATGGCGCATGCTGTGGGGTTGGACACAATTGCCTCCGCCATCGCCGTTCTAGGTGATTTGCAATCCGCTGGCTACGATGTGGCGCCGGTGGACGATCTGCCGAACCGGCTGCGCGATGCCGCAATGTCTTGGCCGCTGGATGAATACCAGGCGGCGCTGGCGGTGTTGCCTGAGGCGCTGCGGGGGGAGTTGTTGCAAGCCTGGGGCGAGCCAAAAAGTGATCCGCTGGTGAAGGACGGCGCGTTTCATTTCCAGGCACTGCAAACGGGCCGCGCGCTGCTGGCGCTGCAGCCCGAGCGCGGGCGGGCGGCGGGGCGCGAGTCGGCGTATCATGATCTCGCCGCCACGCCCTGCCATGGCTATGTGGCGTTTTACCTCTGGCTAAAGGCGCAAAACATGAAGGCGCTGATTCATATGGGCGCGCATGGCACGCTGGAATGGCTGCCGGGCAAGTCGGTTGCCCTCTCGGCCACTTGCTGGCCGGAGGCGCTTACCGGGGGGCTGCCGATCATTTATCCGTTCATCGTTAATGATCCTGGCGAGGCGGCGCAGGCCAAGCGGCGGTCTTGCGCCAAGACCATCGGCCATTTGCCGCCGCCTCTCGCCGCTTCGGCACTTCCCGAGGCATTGTCTCGGCTGGAGGCGCTGCTGGATGAGTATGCGACCGCCGATGGCCTGGACCCGCCCCGGCGCATGCGGCTGATCAGTGCCATTCGTACCGAGGCGCAAGTCAACGGCATTGAACAGGATTTGGGTTTACGGCCTGACGCTTCGTTGGCCGAGGCGGTGTTGAGGATCGACCGCTTCGTCTGCGACCTGAAGGAAAGCCGTTTTGGCGAAGGACTGCATGTTTTCGGCCGCGGCGCATGCGGGAAGGCCGAGCGCGATGGGCTGTTTTTGGCCTTGTCTGGCCAGCGCGTGCCGCCTGGGCCGTCCGGTTCGCCCGCGCGGGGCCGCGCGGATGTACTGCCCACTGGCCGCAATATGTATTCGGTTGATCCGCGCGCCGTGCCGAGCCCGGCCGCCCATGCGCAAGGTGTCAAACTGGCGGAAGAGTTGTTGCGGCGGCATTTGCAGGATCATGGCGATTGGCCAAAGGGCTTGCTGGTTGATTTGTGGGGGTCCGCCACCATGCGCACGGCGGGGGAGGATTTTGCCATGGCGCTGCATCTGGCCGGGCTAGCCCCGCGCTGGCAGGCCGGCGGCGGGCGCGTTGATGGTTTTGAGATTTTGCCGCTGGCCCTGCTGGGCCGGCCGCGCATTGATGTCACGCTGCGCGTTTCTGGGCTTTTTCGCGATATTTTTGCGCCGCTCGCCCAGTTGTTTGAGGCAGGTGCCGCGGCGCTGGCCGCGCGCGAGGAATTGTCAGCCGACAATCCGTATTTACGGCGCGTACCGCGCGTCTTTGGGCCACGGCCTGGCAGTTACGGCCTGAATATGGGCGCGGCGGGGGAAGAATTTACCGATGAGGCGCGGGCTCTTGCGGCGGAAGCCTGGCTGGCGGCGGCGAGTTGGAGCATTGGCGCGGATGGGCGTGCGCGCGAGGATTCCGCGGCGCTGAAAACGCGCTTGGCCAGGACTGATAGTTTTGTGCATGCGCATGATCTGCCCGAAAGTGATCTGCTGATGGCGGCGGATTATGCGGCGCATGAGGGCGGGTTTGCGGCGGCGATGGCGCATCTGGGACATGTGCCGCTGGCATTGTATCATTTGGACATTACGCGGCCGGATGCCCCCCGCGCCCGCGCGCTGCCAGAGGAAATTGCCCGGGTGGTGCGCGCCCGCGCGGCGAACCCGGACTGGGCGGCGGGGATGATGGCGCATGGGTTTCGCGGCGGCGCCGAAATCGCGGCGACACTGGACCATATGGCGGCGTTCGCGCATCTGGCGGATGCCGTGCCCGCGCATCTTTTTGATTTGTATTTTGCGGCGACACTCGGCCGGCCCGACGTGGTGGATTTTTTGCGCGAACAAAATTTCGCGGCGCTGGCGCGCATGCAAGACGTGTTTGCCCGCCTGCGCGCCGCCGGGCTTTGGCGCACGCGCAGCAACGCCATTCCCGCCGCGCTGGAAGGTGCCGCGTGAGCGCCGTGCGCGGCTGGTGCCCAAGCGCGCGCCGCCCAATGCCGGCGGCGGACGGATTTTTGGTCCGCGTCCACCCGCCAGCGGGGCGGTTGAGCACGGAACAAGCGCATGCCTTGGCGGACCTGGCCCGTGAATTCAGCCATGGCGTGCTTACACTTACGTCCCGGGCCAACATACAATTGCGCGGCATACGTGCCGAAGATCACACAACGATTCTAACGCGGCTGGGGGCAAGCGGCTTGCTCGGCGGCGAGAGCGCGCCAGAAAACGTCATCATCACACCGTTTGGGCGCCCCGGCGATGAGTCTTTTGAACTTGCCACTGAACTGGCGGGCGCAAAAATTCCGGCTTTGCCGGGCAAATTCGGCTTCGCGGTTGATACCGGCCCGGCGCCGGTGCTGAACGCGGATTCCGCCGATATAAGGTTGGAGCGGGCGGTTGACGGCGGGCTTTTGCTTCGGGCGGATGGGGCAGCGCTTGGGCTGCCTGTACGCGAAGGGGATACGGTAGCGCGCGCCATTATGCTGATAAACTGGTTTTTGGCGAGCGGCGGGACTGGACGCATGCGCGCGCATCTTGCCGCCGGGCACAGCTTGCCGCCGGAGCTGGCAGGCACGGTGCTCAGCGCAACCGCCGCGCCGCCGCAGCAGCCTGGCCCCTGCCCCGCCGGATTTTTGGCCGCGTTCGCCTTTGGCGATGTTTCGGCGGATACGCTGGACAGCCTGGCGCGCCTTGCCCCGGAAATACGGCTGACGCCTTGGCGGATGCTGTTTTTACCTGACCTGCGCACGCTCGCGCCTCTGCCTGGAATCATCATTGATCCCGCTTCGCCCATGCCCAGACTCTTCGCCTGCACAGGCGCGCCGGGCTGCGGCGAGGCTTTTGCGGAAACGCGCGCGCTGGCGGCGAGGCTCGCGGCGCATCTGCCGCCTGGCCGGCGGCTGCATGTCTCGGGCTGCACGAAAGGCTGTGCCCATCCGGCGGCGGCGGATTTCACGCTGACCGCGCGGCCAGAAGGCTTTGCGCTGATCCGGAACGGGAATGCCGCCGCTGTGCCGGTATCCACCGGGCTTGACGCGGCGCGGCTGCGCCCCGAACAGGTTTTTGGCTGATGGCTTATACTTACGAAATGGACGGCGCCGCCATCTACCGGCAATCTTTTGCGATTATCCGCGCGGAGGCGATGCTCGGCGGTTTTTCAGATGAGGAAGAGCCTGTCGTGGTGCGGATGATCCATGCGCTGGGACTCGTCGGGCTGGAAAAAAATGTACGTTTTTCGCACGGCATGGTGGGCGCGGCGCGCGTGGCGCTAAAGGCGGGCGCGCCGATTTTGTGCGACACGCGCATGGTTGCGGAAGGGATTACCCGCAAGCGGCTGCCGGCGAACAATGAGGTGATCTGCACGCTGCATGAGGCGGCGGTGCCAGAGCTGGCGGCGCGACTCGGCACCACGCGCAGCGCCGCCGCGCTGGAATTTTGGCGCACGCGCCTTGCCGGGGCTGTTGTTGCCATCGGCAACGCGCCGACGGCGCTGTTTCATCTGCTTAACATGCTGGAGGACCAAAACTGTCCGCGGCCGGCGGCGATTATCGGCTGCCCGGTTGGGTTTGTCGGCGCGGCGGAATCCAAGGCGGCGCTGTTTGCGGCGCCGCCGGCGCCGTCTCTCATTGTCGAGGGGCGGCTGGGTGGCTCGGCCGTGACCGTCGCGGCTGTCAACGCCATTGCGAGCCGGGTGGAATGAGCCGCGTCATCTGCGTTGGCCTTGGGCCGGGCGATCCCGAGTTGATGAGCGTGCGCGCCCATCGGTTGGTGTCTACAGCGAGACACATCGCCTATTTCCGGAAGGCTGGCAGCCTGGGGCAGGCGCGGCGCATCGTGACGGGGATGCTGCGTCCGGATTGCGTGGAATATGCGATGGAATATCCGGTCACCACCGAATTGCCGCATGACAGCCCGCTTTATGCAGAATTACTGTCCGCGTTTTACGAAGATTGGACGGAGAGGCTGGCGGCGCTGGCACGGACGGAAGACGTTGTCGTGCTTTGCGAGGGCGATCCGTTTTTCTACGGCTCCTTCATGCATCTGCATACGCGGCTACGTGGCCGTGCAGAGGTGGAAGTGGTGCCAGGCATCACCGGCATGTCCGGCTGCTGGACCGCGACGGGTGAACCCATCACCTGGCGCGATGATGTGCTGACCATCCTCACCGGGATTCTGCCGGAGGCGGAATTGACCCGCCGGATGCGCGATTGTGACGCGCTGGTGGTGATGAAGACTGGGCGCAACCTGCCGAAAATCCGCCGTGCCTTGGCCGCCGCTGGCAGGCTTGAGCAGGCCTGGCTGGTGGCGCATGGGACGACGCCAGAAGAGCGCGTCCTCCGCCTGGCGGAGATGCCGGAGGAAGATTGTCCGTATTTCGCAATCGTCCTGGTGCACGGGAAGCCGCAATGAGCGGGTGGGTGGCGATTGCCGGGCTTGGGCCGGGAGATGAGGCGCTGTGGACTGGCGAGGTCAGTGCCGCGCTGGCGGAAGCGACGGATGTGCTGGGATATGCAACCTATACCGCCCGCATCCCGGCGCGGCCGGGGTTGCGGGTACATGCCTCCGATAATCGGGAAGAACTGGCGCGCGCGCGCCATGCGCTGGCGCTGGCGGCGGGGGGGAAGCGGGCTGTGATTGTGTCCTCCGGCGACCCTGGGGTTTTTGCGATGGCGGCGGCGGTGTTCGAGGTGGTGGCGGAAAACCCAGACTGGCTGGCGCTGGACATTCGGGTGCTGCCAGGCATCACCGCCATGCTGGCCGCCGCCGCGCGGGCGGGAGCACCCCTGGGGCATGATTTTTGTGCCATCAATTTGTCGGATAATCTAAAACCGTGGGACCTCATCGAGCGCCGCCTGCGCCTGGCGGCGCAAGCTGATTTCGCAATGGCTCTCTATAATCCGCGCTCCGCCGCGCGCCCGGCGGGGCTTGGCCGCGCGCTGGATGTCCTGCGGGAAGAATGTGAGCCGGAACGGCTAATCGTCTTCGCCGCCGCCGTCACGGCGCCACAAGAGAAAATCACCACGGTCACGCTGGCGGCGGCCAGTCCAGACATGGCGGATATGCGGACCGTCATTCTGGTTGGCAACAAATCAACCCGGCAGGTGGGAAAATTCGTTTATACCCCCAGGCGGGCCGGATGACCGAGCCAGGCCAACGCGTCTTCAACCCCCGCCGCAACCGGCCGGCGCGGCGGCGTGGGGCGCTCGATCATCACCACGCGCAAACCCAAAGTTCGGGCGGCATCAAGCTTGGCGCGGGCGCCCTCGCCGCCAGCATTTTTGGCGACGATCAGGTCGATGCGGTGTTCGCGCAGCAATTCGAGGTCGCCCGCTTCGGTGAACGGGCCGCGCGCGACCACGATTTCCACATTGGGCAAAGGCGGCGGAGCGGCGGGCGGGTCCACCAGGCGCAGCAGATAAAAATGCTCTGGCCGTGCGGCGAAGGCGGCAACACTCTGGCCAAGGGCGAGGAATACCCGCGCCGGGGCGCTTGGCAGCGCGGCGAGCGCGGCCGCCTCGTTCGGCACCACCACCCAGTCATCGCCCGCTTGAGGACTCCAAGGCGGGCGCTCGAGCGCCAGGAGCGGAATCCTAGTTTTCACGCAGGCGGCAACGGCGTTGTGGCTCATCTGCACGGCAAAAGGATGCGTCGCATCGATGACGTGGCTGATTTTTTGGGCGCGCATGTATGCCGCCAGTCCCGGCACGCCGCCGAAACCGCCAAGGCGCGTCGGCAAGGGCTGGGGCAAAGGCGTGGCTGTCCGGCCGGCATAACAAAAAATGCCGTTGATCCCCGAAGCCGCCAGGCTATTCGCCATGCGGCTGGCTTCGGTTGTGCCGCCCAGCAGAAGTACGTTTGTCTCTTTTTCGTGGCTCATGCGGTGCAATATGCAACATTTGGTACGAAGCGGGCAAGGCGGCGCGGAAATGTCTGAACCCTGGCTGACCATCATCGGCATCGGCGAGGACGGGTTGGATGGGCTGTCCGCCAAAGCCCGCACGCTGCTGGAAGCCGCCAAAATAATTTTTGGCGGCCCGCGGCATCTAGCGCTTGCGGGCGCGGGGACGCGCGGCAATGCCTGGCCTGTGCCCTTTTCGGTAGCCCCCGTATTGGCCTGCCGGCATAGCCCGACCATTGTTCTGGCGTCAGGAGATCCATTCTGGTTCGGGGCCGGGGCCACGCTCGCCGCGCAATTGGAGCCTGGCGAATGGCGCGCTTTCCCTGCCCCCTCCACCTTCGCGCTGGCCGCTTCGCGGCTTGGCTGGCGGCTGGAGGAGACGGTGTGCCTTGGCCTGCATGCCGCGCCGTTTGCCCGCATGCGGCCGCATCTGACGGCTGGGGCGCGTATCATCTGCCTGCTGCGCGGGCCGGAGGAGGTGGCAAGCCTCGCCGCCTGGGTGACAGCGCTTGGGTTTGGCGCGTCCCGCTTTTGGCGGCTGGAGGCGCTGGAGGGTGAGCGGGAAAGCATTTTGGCGGGCAACGCGGCGGCCTGGAACGCAGGTGCGGGAATCGCCCCGGTTGCCGTCGCCATCGAGGCGGCGGGGGCGCTTGGGCTGCCGCGCGCGCCCGGCCTGCCGGATGATATGTTTGAGCATGACGGGCAGATGACCAAGCGCGCCATTCGGGCGCTCACCCTGTCGGCCCTGGCGCCGCGCGCCGGCGAATGTTTGTGGGATATCGGCACCGGCTCCGGCGCCGTGGCTATCGAATGGCTTTTAACAGCACCGGCCACAATGGCGTGCGGCGTGGAAGAAAATGCCGAGCGCGCCGAACGCGCCTGGCGTAACGCCGAGGCATTTGGCGTGGAAAACCGGCTGACCATCATCCCTGCCCGTGCGCCAAAAGGGCTAGAATCGCTGCCCCGGCCGGATGCGGTTTTTATTGGGGGTGGTGCAACCACGGCGCTGCTTGAAAAACTTTGGACGATACTCCCTTCGGGCACGCGGCTCGTCGCCAATGCGGTGACGCTGGAGACGGAAGCCTTGTTCACGCAGATTGCCGTCAGCAAAGGCGGTAGCCTGCTGCGGCTGGAATTTTCAGAAGCGGCACCGCTTGGCCGGCTGCGGGGCTGGGTGCCGGCGCGGCCCATCGTGCAATGGAGTGTCTTGCTTTGAAGGTGGCGGGCGTTGGGTTTCGCGCGGCGGCGACGGTAGACTCGCTGCGCGCGGCATTGCATGCGGCGGGCGGCGAGAATATTGCCGCCTTGGCAACGCTGGCGGAAAAGGCGCAAGCCCCAGCGCTGACGCAACTGGCAGCCGCGCTTGGAATCCCCATCATTCCGGTCGCCGCCGAAGCACTGGCTGGGGCAAAAACGTTTACCCAATCACCCCGCCTTCTGGCGCGGCTGGGGGCTGGTAGCCTGGCGGAAGCCGCGGCGCTTGTCGCGGCCGGGCCGGGGGGGCGGCTGCTCGGGCCGCGCGCCACCGCGCCCGATGGCATGGCGACGGCGGCCGTGGCGGCGCTGCCATGACGGTGCATTTCATTGGCGCCGGGCCAGGGGCGGCGGATTTGCTTACCCTGCGCGGGCGTGACCTTATCGCCGCGTCTCCTGTCTGCCTTTATGCCGGTTCGCTGGTGCCTGCAGGCGTGCTGGCGCATTGCCCGCCAGGGGCGCGAATCGTCAACACGGCGCCGCTTTCGCTGGACGAGATTATTGGGGAAATTCAGGCGGCGGATGCGCTGGGGCTGGATGTCGCGCGGCTGCATTCCGGGGATTTGTCGATCTGGTCCGCGATGGGCGAGCAATTGCGGCGGCTGCGGGCGCTGGGCATTGCGTTCGACATTACCCCCGGCGTGCCCGCCTTCGCCGCCGCCGCCGCCAGTCTTCAAGCAGAGCTGACTCTGCCGGGCATTGCCCAATCATTGGTGCTCACGCGCGGCACGGGCCGCGCCTCCCCCATGCCGGATGGCGAAACCCTGGCCGCCTTCGCCGCAACGCGGACGACGCTGGCCATCCATCTCTCAATCCATGTGTTGAACGAAGTGGTGGCGGCGCTGCTGCCGCATTACGGGGCGGATTGCCCGGTGGCGGTGGTATGGCGCGCCTCCTGGCCCGATGAACGCATTGTGCGCGGCACCCTCGCCAGCATCGAAGGCAGTCTTGGCAAAGACATTAATCGGACCGCGCTGATTTTTGTCGGGCACGTGCTGGGCGCAGAAAATTTTGCCGAAAGCCGGCTCTACGCGGCGGATTATGACCGCCGCTACCGGCCGGTGGGCGACAATCCGCGGTTTCCCGAATGACACCTGGCCTGATTATCAGCGCGCCGGCCTCTGGCTGCGGTAAAACCACGGTGGCGCTGGGGCTGGCCCGCGCGCTGCGTAAGCGGGGCCTCGTGATACAGCCCTTCAAAACCGGCCCGGATTATATCGACCCCGCGTACCTCGCCGCCGCCGCCGGGCGGGATTGTTTTAACCTCGATAGCTGGGCGATGCCGCCGGGGCAGATCGCGAGTCTGGTTCGCGCCGCTGAAACTGCGGATCTGGCTTTGGCCGAAGGCTCCATGGGTCTGTTCGATGGCGTGGCACGGCCAGGCGCCACCGGTACCGGCGCGACCGCCGACCTTGCCGCCCTGATGGGCTGGCCGGTTGTGCTGGTGGTGGATGCCAGCGGCCAGGCGCAGACCGCCGCCGCCGCCGCGCAAGGGCTAGCGCGGTTTCGTTCTGGCGTGCGGGTGGCGGGCGTGGTGCTGAACCGCGTGGCAAGCCCACGGCATGAGGCATTGCTGCGCGCGGGCATGGCCGAGGCCGGGCTGACCGTTTTTGGGGCGCTGCCGCGCAACGCGGCGGTGACAGTGCCGGAACGGCATCTTGGCCTGGTACAGGCGGGTGAAATACCACGGCTGGAGGTGTTGCTGGAGGACGCAGCGCGGCTGATAACCCAAAATTGCGACCTTGACGCGCTGCTTGCCGCCGCCACGAGCGGCGCGGGGCTGGAGACCGCAGCCGCGCCGGTGGCGCCACCGGGCCAGCGCATCGCCCTGGCGCGGGATGAGGCGTTCTCCTTCCTCTATCCTCATTTGCACGCGGGCTGGCGCGCGGCGGGCGCGGAAATTTTGCCTTTTTCGCCTTTGGCGGACGAGGCGCCGCCGAACACGGCGGATGTGTGCTGGCTGCCAGGCGGCTACCCCGAACTGCATGCGGGCATTCTGGCCAGTGCGAGCGGCTTTTTGGAGGGCTTGCGGCGCTTCGCCAGAACCCGGCCCGTGCATGGCGAATGTGGCGGCTACATGGTTCTAGGGGACGCGATTCTGGACGCCAACGGCAGGAATCATGCCATGGCCGGGCTGCTGGGGCTGGTAACCTCTTTCGCGCAGCGGCGCCTGCATCTGGGTTATCGCCGCGCCACGCTGAAAGCACCCATGCCGGGACATGCGGAAGGCGCGGTGCTGGCCGGGCATGAATTTCATTACGCAACCATTGTGGCGCAGCCGGACGCGGCGCTTG
>Ga0116229_10009969_pt1 | contig 14365 bp, 13 predicted proteins | sample S1TSphgellanicum_3_FD_87313 | JGI IMG/M metagenome (GOLD analysis project Ga0116229, IMG submission 87313) | Host-associated microbial communities from peat moss isolated from Minnesota, USA - S1T2_Fc - Sphagnum magellanicum MG | ecosystem: Host-associated > Plants > Peat moss > Unclassified... | reverse complement strand
TGGCCCCCAGACGGAGATCGACGCCCCCTCCGGCGGTGACGGCGTCCAGCAGCAGTCGTTGCAGGTCGGCCCGATGGACTTGCAGATAGGGCGCGCCCCACCGCGCCTCGCCAAAGCCGCCCAAGCGCGTGCGAAGGTTGAGGGCGCTCGTCGCGTGATCGCGCACCTCTACCGCTTCAGGCGCGCAGGCCACGGCGCGAAGAGGCGCCTCAAGCCCCAGGCGAAACAACAGGCGTGTGGCGTTGGGGCTCAGCTGCACGCCGGCGCCGACCGTCTGTATCGCAGCCGCCTGCTCCAGCAGGGCGACCTCGACGCCCCGATCCCTGAGCGCCAAGGCCGCCGTCAGGCCGCCTATTCCGGAGCCGACCAGGACGACAGGCAAGGGTGCGGCGCCTCCACGCGCCGCAGGTGTTGCGAACGCTTGATCGTTGGATCGGAGTTTCGGGGCATGGGGTCAAGCTTCGCCTTCAGACCCACCTCCGGCGGCCGGCTCAGCCTTCCGCCCGCGGCAGCTCCAGATCGATGCGCAGGCCGCCATAGCGGGACTCCGAGAGAGCCAGCTTACCGCCGTAGGCGCGTGCGAGTTCATGAACGATGGAGAGGCCAAGGCCTGAGCCGGGCGCGCTTTCGTCCAGCCGGGCGCCGCGTTTCAGCACCTCGTCCCGCTGGTCCGGCGGAAGACCCTGGCCGTCGTCTTCGATACGGAGGCGCAAGCGATCTGGGCCTGCATCGGTCGCCGAGGCCCACACCCGGCCACGGCACCATTTGCAGGCGTTCTCCATCACATTGCCGGCCATCTCCTGCAGATCCTGGCGTTCGCCCAGGAAATAGAGGTCGTCGTCGGCGTCCCAGTCGATCATCACGCCCTTGTCGCCGAAGATTCGCTCCAGGGTCCGGGCGATCTCGTCCAATACCGGCGCGACCTGGCTGCGTTCGCCCGAGGTCTGGGACCTGGCGGCGGCGCGGGCGCGGCGCAGATGGTGTTCGACCTGCTCGCGCATGGCCAGACTCTGGCGCACGACCACCTCAGACAGGAAGCCCGGATGGCTCTGCGCCTCGGCCAGCAGCACCGAGATCGGCGTTTTCAGCGCATGGGCCAGATTGCCGACGTGAGTGCGCTGACGCTCCACCACCTCCTGGTTATGGTCCAACAGAGCGTTCAGCTCATTGGCCAGGGGCGCGATCTCGCGGGGATAGGGCTGGGTCAGGCGCTGGGCGCGACCCTTGCGCACGTCGGCGACCTCCCGGCCCATGTTGAACACGGGGCCTAAGCCCACCCGCACCTGAAGCACCACCAGCGCGACAACGCCCGCCCCCAGGAGCAGCAGGGCGACGCCAGTATAGATGGCGAAGCGATGTTCGTCCCGGTTCAGGCCGGCTCGGTTCTCCGCCGCCATGAAGATCACGGGCGCCGCGTGGCCGGGCAGGTAGGCGAGCATCGCCACGGCGCGCAGGGGTTCGTGGCCGTCCTGCGCGGGCCCCACGGTGTCGTAATATCTATAGACGCCCGGCTTGCTGCGCAGGCTCGCCAAAACCCCTGGCGGCGCATTCAGCACGGCGTCAAATAGGGAATAGGAGCGGGCCAGGGCCCTTGGACGCGGGCCTGCCGAAAGATCGGCGATTTGCCAGTATTCGCCCTGATAGGCCTCCTGGGAGCGCTCATCGACGAAGGGCGGCGGGCTGATCTGGCCGTTCGGCTCGACCTCGGCCTTGGTGTAGAGACCTTTGGCGAGATAGGAGAGGTCGTCGTCGAAGCGGCTGACGGCGGCGTCGTCGAAGACCGCCGTCAGGGCGATCCCCATCCCGACCAGGACCATGATGCTCCAGGCCGTCGCCAGCCAGACCAGCCGCCCCACCAGGGAGCGGCGGCCGAAGTCTCGCCCCGCATGGCGCACCGTGGCCGAGATGGCGGCCCGCTTCAGCACCATGCACGTCTCACGACGCCGGCGCCTCGCCCTTAAGCGGCAATAGGCGGTAGCCCAGGCCGCGCACGGTTTCGATGCGATCGGAGCCGATCTTCTTTCGGAGCCGTCCCACGAACACCTCGATCGTATTGGAGTCGCGATCGAAGTCCTGGTCGTAGAGGTGTTCGACCAGTTCGGTCCGGCTGATCACGCGCCCGTTGTGCATCATCATATAGTGCAGCAGGCGGTATTCCAGCGAGGTGAGGCGGAGCGGCTCGCCGTCTACGGAGGCGCGCGCCGCGCGGGGATCCAGGCGCAAGCTGCCGACCGACAGGGTGGGGCTGGCGTGGCCGGTCGCCCGGCGAACCAGGGCGCGCAGGCGGGCCAGCAGTTCTTCGGTGTGAAACGGCTTAGTCAGATAATCGTCGGCCCCGGCGTCAAAGCCCGTCACCTTCTCGCTCCACGCCCCGCGCGCCGTCAGGATCAGCACAGGCGCCGTCATCCCAGCCCGCCGCCAGCGTTCCAGTACCGAGACCCCATCGACCTTGGGCAGGCCCAGATCCAGAATCACGGCGTCATAGGGCTCCGTCTCGCCTAGAAACTGAGCCTCTTCGCCGTCGGCCGCGTAGTCCAGGGCGTAGCCGGCGTCGGCTAACGCCTGTTTGAGCTGGCGAGACAGGTCGGGGTCGTCTTCGACAAGAAGGATTCGCATAGGTCCTCAACGGCCTCCCTGGACGCCGACGATCGCGCCGGTCGCAGCATCCACCAGATAATCGATTCTGCGTCCACCATTGGTCGCCCAGCGTAGCCGGTAGACGGCGCGCCCGTCGGGGCCGCCCTCCACACCGGCGTCCAGCACATGGCCGGGCGTGCGCTGGCGCACCGCGGCGATGGCCTGGCTCAAGGGCACATGGCGTCCGTCTCGCACGGCGCGGCGCACCTCATCTTGCTCCGCACGCCAGGTCCCGCCGTAGCCTGCGCCGAAGGCTGGCGCATAGGCGGCCGGGGGCGGGGGGTAGGCGTACGGATAGGGGCGGTCCGCATACGGCGAACGCAGCGGCGATCCATAGGGAGCGGGCGGCGGATAGGCTGTGCGCGCCCTGCCATAGGCGCCTGGATAGGCGGCGTGCGGAGGCGGTTGGAGGGGGCTTGCATGGAAGCCATGGGGTCTCGATTGGGCCGCCGCCGGGCATGAGGCCAGCGACAGAAGGCCCAACAGCGCGATCAAGCGAGGCGCAGCCGAGAGGATCATGGACCGGTTTTAAGGCGTCCCGACTGAACGGCCCCTGAACGAGCCCTGAACGCGTTCGCCAGGCGCTTCAACTCCGCCGGGTCGGCGAATAGGGGCGGTCGCGGCGCCAGGATTCGGCGAAACGCTCCAGGTCTGGATCGATCGGATCGGGCAGGACGATGACGATATGGGCGAAGAGGTCGCCCCGGCGTCCGGACTCGGTATCCACGGCGCCGCGCCCTTTCAGCCGCAACACAGCTCCGGCCTGGGTATGCCGCGGCACGGTCAGCGAGACGGCGCCGTCGGGCGTGGGCGCATCCACCTTGGCCCCCAGGACGGCGTCTGGAACCGAAACGGGCAGGTCCATATGCAGATCGGCGTCGTCGCGCCGAAAGATGGGATGGGCGCGCAGGGTCAGTTCGATCATGGCGTCGCCCGCCGCCGCCCCGCCGCGGCCCGGATAGCCTTGGCCGCGAAGCCGCAAGGTCTGACCGTCGGCGGCGCCCTTGGGGATCGTGACGTCCAGCGTGCGGCCGTCGGCGAAGGCCACCCGCTTGACTGCGCCCTTGATCGCCTCCTCCAGATCGATCTCAAGCCGGGCCTGGACGTCGGAGCCCTTCATCGCGAAATTGCCGCGGCTGTTACGGCCCCGACCGGAGAACATGCCGCCGAGGATCTCCTCGAAATCCATGCCGTCGAAGCGCGCATCGCGCGCGCCCGCGCCGGCGGATGCGGGCCCGTAGCCGCCGCCGCTATAGCCCCGTTGGATATCGCGACCGTCGGCGTCTATTTCACCCCGATCGAAGCGGCTCCGCTTGTCCGGGTCGCCCACCACGTCGAAGGCGGCGCTGACGCGCTTGAACCGCTCCTCCGCCGCCTTGTTGTTCGGATTGCGGTCGGGATGCAGCTCCTTGGCCAGGGCGCGGAAGGCTTTGCGAATCTCGTCTGCACCCGCGGTCCTGGAGACACCCAGTTCCACGTAAGGGTCTTGCGCCACGTAGAGCTACCTCGTCGATACGGCTTGGCGGCCGGCTCGGCCGCTTTCAGCTCATGACTTAGTCGATAGCTGAGCCACGGCAAGAGTGTATGTGATAAAACTGCAACATAATGGGGGCGAGCCGCCGGTCGCGGGTCAGGGACGGGGGTGGCCGCTGCTCTGGCGCTGGATCGACTCCAACGTCTGAACCCTCGAGACCGAGTCTTCCGCGAGCCGCCGGCAGACCTCACGAACGCCGACCGGATAGACGTCGCCGCCTTGCGCGATCTCCACCGACAGGTAGGCGATGTTCAGAAGCGCATCTTCCAGCGCCTTCACCTGTTCGTCCGCGACCTCGTGCGCCTCCCGCATCAGCCGACTGAGGCGAGCGCCGGGCGAATCCGGCGCGGAGTGAACAAGGGCAAGTTGCGGCAAGGTCATGGTATGAACTCCGAGCGTGTCGCTCAGCTACGTGGCCAATAAACACTTGGACGCTCGGAAGGTTCACGAAGACGATGGGGGCCTTCGGAGGGGGAACAGGGCTGTATCTCAAGCGCGCCGACCTTTGCGGTTCAAGGTCTCGCCAGGGTGGGATTAGGCGCCGTGAAGGGTCGCGCTCAAGGGGGCGATTGCCCTGGGGTCCGACTTCGGACAAGCTCTGCTTTAAGCGTCAGACCCCGAGACCTTCGCGAAAGCCATGACCGACCGTCCCTCCGGCAAATCTGGACTGAACCGGGTCCTTTCGCCCCGAGCGGTCGTGTTCCTGACGTTTTCAGGCCTGTCGCCGGTCATGTCGGTTTATCTGGCCGGCGATGGGCTGCTCCACATCGCCGGCGTCGGCGCGGGACTGGCGGTCATCTTGGGCGGGCTGATCATCTTCGGGGTCGCTCTTTTGTATGCAGAGATGGGCGCCGCCTCGCCGGGCGCCGGCGGAATTTATCCGAGCCTTACCGGCGTGCTTGGGCCGGCGACGACCTTTCCGATCATCCTTTTGACCATGGTCGCAGCGGGCGCCGCGACGGGGTTCACCGCCTTGGGCCTGGGCGAATATCTGCGGGTCATCGTGCCCAGTCTGCCGCTGATCCCGACCGTTTTCACAGGCCTAGGGCTGGCCGCCCTGATCTCCATCTTGAATATCCGGACCAGCGCCTTGGTCACCGGCCTGTTCCTAGGGGTGGAGTTCGCCGCCCTCACCTTGCTGACCTGGGTCGCGGCGACCCACCCTGTCCGCTCCCTTGGCGAGGTGCTGACCCACCCCGTCGTCCTAAGCCACGGCGCCCTGGCGCCCGCCTCCCTGACCGTTCTGGGCCTTGGCCTCGTGTCCGGGGCCTGGGTCGCTGGAGGGGCTAATTACGCGCTGTATTTCGCGGAGGATATGCGCGATCCGCGCAGAATAGGCCATGTGATCGCCTGGGTCGGCCTGCTGGCGGCGCTGTTTTCCGCCACGCCGATCGTTTTGATGTTGTGCAGCGCGCGCGACCTGAAGGCCATGCTGGGCGCCGAGGCGCCGATCGCCACCTATCTGGCTGCGACGGGCGGCCCCAAGATCGCAGCCTTGGTCAGCGCGGGCGTCGTGGCGGCCCTGTTCAACAGCTTGATCGCCACCATCATGATCTTCGCGCGGTTTGTCTACGCGACCGGGCGCGACGGCATCTGGGCCTCCCCGGTGAACCGAGCGCTGGATCAGATTCACCCCCGCTTGCGAACACCCTGGTCGGCCACGCTGATCGTGACGATCCTGGCGGGGGCGACAAGCCTGTTGGGCGACCGCGCCATCCTGATCCTGCTGTCGGGCGATGTGTCGCAATACATCCTCTTGGCCGCCGCGGTGTGGGTCGGGCGCCGATCCGGTGCGACCGGACGCTGGTTCCGCGCGCCCCTGCACCCGGCGATCCCGGCGATGAGCCTCGTGTTCGGCTTTTTCGCCTTGGCCATGGATTGGTTGGACCCCGACGCCGGACGACCCAGCACGGTTCTCCTGTCGGGCATCTTCGTCTTTGGCCTGGTCTATTACGCGGTACGCCTCAGAGGCGCCGGCAAGGCTTGGAGGATCGGCGGCTCCGAGGCGGAGACCCCGGCGGCGATCGGGGCGGCGGAGGCGGTGCGTTAGGCCGCCTTAGGGGGTTGGGATGGACTCTGATTTTCTAAGAGGCGCGATCGAGAAATCCGTTCTGTGCTGGCTGGCGACATCGGATGCGGACGGCCAACCCAATGTCAGTCCCAAGGAGGTCTTCTGCCTGGGACCGGACGGGACCGAAGTCCTGATCGCCGACATCGCCTCGCCCGTGAGCCGCCGCAATATTGCGACCAATCCGCGGGTTTGCCTCAGCCTTCTCGATGTCTTCAGCCAGAAGGGCGCGAAGGCCTACGGAATTGCTGACGTGATCGATGCTGCAGACGATCTGTTCCCGTCCCTAGCCGCGCCGCTGCTGCCCATAGCGCCCCCGCCGTTCAAAATTCGAGGCGTTATTCGGGTGAAGATCGTGAAGGTCGCGCCCATCGTGGCGCCCAGCTATGCGCTCTACCCCGAACGGACTGAGGCTGAACAACGTCGGCGCGCTTATCAGACCTACGGGGTTTCTGAAGCGTGAGCAGACGGTTTTTGAACCCTTCCCCTATCTGGGTGAAGGGCAGGGATGGGGGTCCTTGCGCAAGGTTTGGGTGAAGATAGCTGGAGGCGCCGCCTCCCGCGCCATCTGCATCGAGGGCCGTGGATAGACCCCCATCCCCTGCCCCTTCCCCCATAAGAGGGGGAAGGGCTTTCAGAGCCGCCGCCGCCCTCTACTCGTCCGGCGGCTCGCTCAGAAACTCGTAGGCCGGAAAGTCCACCGCGTCCTCCACGTCCACCAGGCCGGTCTCCGACATCACCTGGCCCCGCACGCTAACGCCCGCGCGGTGAACGCTTTCAGGGTCGCCGCTGATCAGGGGGTGCCAGGCGGCCAGGCCTCGGCCCTCGTGGAGGCGGCGGTAGGCGCAGGACGGCGGCATCCAGGTCAGGTGCTCGACGTTATTGGGTGTGAGCTTGATACAGTCGGGCACATAGCGTTTGCGCCGGGCGTAGTTGGAGCAGGCGCAGGTTTCGGGGTCGAACAGGCGGCAGGAGACGCGGGTGGGGATCACCTCGCCGGTGTCTTCATCCTCGAACCGGATCAGGCAGCAGCGTCCGCAGCGGTCGCACAGGCTCTCCCACTCGTCCTTGGTCATCTGGTCGAGACGTTTGGTTTCCCAAAAGGGCGCCGTTGGCTTCATCGGCCTCATGTAGGGGCTTTTGAGGCGCAGCGCGCCCCTTTAGGCCGAAGCCTTGGCCCGCTTGCCCTTTTTGCCGCCCGCGTTTTGGCTGTTTCCAACTTGGGTGGGGCGCGCGCCTTGGCGGGCGCGGTCCAGCACGAACTTGGCGTAGTCGTCCATGTCGCCGTCAAAGGGCTTCACATGGCCGTCAGCCGCCAGCCACAGCCGGTCGGCCACCAGCTCCATTAGCGAGCGATCGTGGGTGATCAGGATCACCGCCCCCTCATAGTCGTTCAGGGCGTCCAACAGAGCCCGCCGGCTGTCGATATCCAGATGGTTGGTGGGTTCGTCCAGGATCAAGAGGTGGGGGGCGTGCATGGCCACCAGATTCAGCAGCAGCCGCGCCCGCTCGCCGCCGGACAGGTTCTCAACGGTGGTCTCCTGCTTGTCGAAGCCAAGGCCGAACTGGGCGAGGCGCGAGCGGCGGCTGCTTTCGCTGGCCTCCTTCATCTCGCGCCGGATGATCTCGAGCGGCGTATCGGTGGGATCGAGCGCTTCGATCTGATGCTGGTGGAACCAGCCCACCTGGATGCGCCGCTCCCGGTGCATGTGGCCGCCCATGATCGGCAGGGCGCCGGCGGCCATCTTGGCGAAGGTCGATTTGCCGGCGCCGTTGACGCCGAGTAGCCCGATCCGATCGTCCACATCCAGCCGCAGGTTCAGATCCCGCAGGATTGGGTGGTCGCCATAGCCGACCGACGCCTCGTCCAACTTCATCAGCGGCGGCGCCAGAGGACGGGCGGGCGAGGGCAGGGTGAAGGGCGCCACCCGGTCGGACGCCATTTCCGCGATCGGCGCGAGCTTGGCGAGGCGCTTGACCCGCGACTGGGCCTGGGCGGCCTTGCTGGCCTTGGCCTTGAAGCGGTCGATGAAGCTTTGCAGGTGGGCGCGCTCGGCCTCCTGTTTCATGCGGGTGGCGGCCTGGAGCCTGTTTTTCTCCGCCAGCCGCCGCTCAAAGTCGTCATAGCCGCCGGTGAAGAGCTCCAGCTTGCCGCCCTGGACGTGCAGGACGAAGTCGATCGAGTTGTTCAAAAGCTCCCGATCGTGGCTGATGATGAGCGCGCTGTGGGGGTATTTCTTCAGGCGGGCTTCGAGCCAGAGCGCGCCTTCCAGATCGAGGTAGTTGGTCGGCTCGTCCAGCAGCAGCAGGTCCGGTTCGGCGAAAAGCGCCGCGGCCAAGGCTACGCGCATCCGCCACCCGCCCGAAAACTCCGACATGGCCCGGTCCAGATCCGCCGTCGAGAAGCCAAGGCCGCTCAAGATTTCCGCGGCGCGGGCGGGGGCCCGGTCGGCGTCGATCTCGATCAGGCGACCCCAGATCTCGCCCATCCGCTCCGGCTCTGCGGTTTCGAGCTCAGCGTAAAGAGCGCTCCGCTCCACGTCGGCCGCCAGGATGGTGTCGATCAGGCTGACCGGGGTGGCCGGATGCTCCTGGGCCACCGCGGCGATGCGCGCGGTCTTTGGATAGTCGATCGTTCCGCCGTCGGGTTGCAGCTCGCCCAGGATCAGCTTGAACAGGGTCGACTTGCCCACGCCATTGCGGCCCACCAGCCCGATCTTGGCGCTGGGGGGGAAGGACACGCTGGCCTGGTCGAAGAAACGCCGACCCCAGGCGTTGAAGACCAGGTTTTCGATCTGCAGCATGGCTCAAGCCCGCCCAAGAGCGCGGCCAAACGGCTTTGGCGCTGGAGACGCGGAGAGGAGGGCGGATAGGGTCATGGGATCGCTTGAACGGGGAGGCGGACCGTAAAGACGGCCCCGTGAGACCGTGGGCGTCGCCGATCCGGGCAAGTTGTCCTTAGAGGAGGCCGCCGCCGCGGACAAGCGGCGAGCCGCTTCCGCCTGCCTCAAAACGGCCCTCGAGTCAGCTAAATCGGCTTGGCGCCCAAGCCGGCGGCGCCTCTGTCCGTCGCCTGCGGCTATACGCCGTCAGCCATCCCCGCCGACTAGGTCCACAATCGTCTCTCGCGGCGGTAGCGACTCGATCGTTAGGAGTTTGCCTTGCTGAACTGGTTGCTCGACCCGAGCGCTTACATGCCCCACGGGATGTGCCTGCTTTGGCAGCCTGGGCTTGTCGCCCTGCATGTGGCGTCGGATGCGGCGATCGCCCTGGCCTATTTCGCCATTCCGATCACCTTGGCCATCTTTGTGCGCAAGCGGACGGACCTGGAACGCCAGCATCAGGCGCTGGCCGCGCTGTTCGCCGTCTTCATCACCGCGTGCGGCCTTACCCACGTCGCCAGCATCATCGTGCTTTGGGTTCCGCTCTATGGGGCGGAAGGCGTTTTGAAGGCGATTACCGCCGTCGCCTCCGTCGCGACGGCGATCGTGCTGCCCTTCTTGATTCCGCAACTGTTGCGCATCCCGTCGCCCCGCGCGCTCGAGGCCGAAATCGGGTCGCACCGGGCGACTCTGGAGGAGCTGTCGGCGGCGCGGTCCCAGCTCACCGATCGGGTGGCCCAGACCGAATCCGATCTCCTGGACACCAACCGGCGATTTGAGGCCGCCCTGCGCGGCTCGCCGATCACTGTATTCGAGCAGGACGCCGACCTGATCTACACCTGGGCCTACAATCCGCCGCTGGGCGTTACGCTGGACGACATCATCGGCCGCGCTGAACGCGATGTGATGACGCCCGCGACCGCAGACGCGGTGCGCGCTGTAAAGCTGGAGGCGATCGCCGCCGGCGCGCCTCGACGGGCGGAGGTGCCGATCGAGGTCGCCGGCCGCGCGGGCTGGTTCGACCTTCGGATCGAACCCATCACCTTGCGCGACGGGCGCCCTGGGCTCATCGCCACCTCAACCGACATTACGGCGATCAAACAGCAGGAAAATCATCTGCGCGTGGTGATGCGCGAACTGAACCATCGGTCCAAGAACCTGCTGACCATCGTCCTCAGCTTGATGCGTCAGACCGCGCGCGGGTTCGACCTGCCCTCGGCCTTTACGGTGCGGATGGAGGAGCGGCTGGGCGCCCTGGCCAACGCCCATGACGTGTTGGCCAATCAGAAGTGGCGCGGGGCGGATATCTCCGCCGTTTTGCACGGCCAGTTGGCCCATCAGTTGGCGGCCTATCCGGGGCGAATCCATATCGAAGGGCCGCCCTTCAGGCTGGCGCCGGAGTCGGCGCACTATGTCGGCATGGCGCTCCACGAACTTGGCTCAAACGCCGTCAAATACGGGGCCCTATCCGGCGCCGATGGCCAGATCTGGGTCCATTGGCGATTTAGCGAGGGTGAGCCGCGCCATCTTGAGCTCGAGTGGCGGGAGGATTTCGAACGGCCCCTACCGCCGCCAAACCGATTGGGCTTCGGCTCGACCATTTTGCAGACCTTGACGCCCCGAGCGCTCGGCGGCGTTGCGGAGCTGGCCTTCCAAGATCGCGGCTTGGTGTGGAGTTTGCGTGCGCCGACAAACAGCGCCGGCGAGGACCGAATGACCTTGGGCGTCTCTTCTGACTGATTTCACAGGGCGTTTTATTTGCGCATAGCCCTATTTGCGGGCTGGGACATACGGGTCATCAACTGGGTGATGTCCGCATCCGTAAAGGGCTTTTCGATGACGCCGAGGGCGCCGCACCTGTCCGTCGGCAATTGCTCGGGGTTGCCGGTGACGAATCCGAAGCGGATGCCGAAGCGGTCGCGTAAGGCGCACGCCACATCCAGGCCCGTAAAGCCGTCCCGCAAATTGACGTCGATGAAGGCGGCTTCCGGTTTTGAGCTCTCCGCCAACACCAGAGCGCCGCTCAGGCAGTCGGCGACGCCGACCACATCGTGGCCAAGCGCGGCGATGATGGTTTCGAGATCGAGCGCGATGAACGGCTCGTCTTCTACAAGCATGACTCTCACTGAGCGCCCACCATCCGAATCGCCCCAAAGGGACCTAATGCGCGGAGGAGAGAATCGATCCTTTGAGATAAAGATTTCTTCAACGCGCAGGCGGATTGAGCCCATTGCAGGCCATCGGCCCGGTCGGCGCCCAAGTCGGGCTCCATAGCGGACGATCGCAGCCGGGCTCAGAGGCCGGCGATCCGTTCGACGAGACGCCGAACGCCAGGGCGTCGACACCTGAGCCGTATCCGCCATAGCGGCCGCCCCTCACCTGACCGCTGGTGCTGGAGGCGGCGATGATCAGGTCGCCGGTCTGGCCGACCGGGATGTCGGCGACGCCGGAGACGTTGCGATAGCCGCCCGTGCCGACGCCGGCGCTGACCTCGCCATGGACGGTTCGAGGGGGAGGCGCGTCAGGGGATGAGGCGCTGTCGGCGGCGATCCAGCCGGCGATCTGGGAGTCTGTCCCCCCATTGGGGGGCGGGGTCGCGCTGAAGGCCGGCGCGCCGGTTCCGCTGGGCGCGGTGGCGACCACGCCAGGGTCGGCGGCGAAGGCGCTCACGCCTCCCGTTGTTGCGAGCGCCAAGCTTACGACCGCAAAACTCAAGCCCTGACGAATCTTCACGCACGCCGCTCCCATCCAACGATGGGACGAGGCTCCTCAATTGCGGCGCGGCGATGTCAGCGGCGATATACGATGGAGGAGCCCGCATCGCATCTGTCGGCCTTAGCTATCCAGGGGATGCCAGCGTTCAGACCGGCCTTGCACGGCGCCGGCCGGCTTGGCCGGGCCTCGCCCGCCGCCGCTCTGGCCACGGCCTTGGCCCTGGGCGGACTGACCCTGGCCCTGGTGGCCTTGGCCGTCGCGGCGGGTGTGTCCGCCGCGTCCGTGAGCATGGCCGGCGGCTTGACCGCCGCCGTGATTGCGACCGGCGCCCTGACCGCCGCCGCCTGGGCGACCGCGTCCGCCCCCGCGGGGCTGTTCGTCGCGGCGGTTCGTCGTCTCGCCGCGGGCGGCTGTCATTTCCGCCGTCGCCTTGGCCATGACCCTCAGCGCGGGGTCGCGCCGGCGATCTTCGGAGGGGATGGTTTGGCGGGTGACCCGTTGGATGTCGCGCACCAGCGGACGCTCGTCGTCGGCGCACAGGCTGATCGCCTGACCCGACGCCCCGGCGCGCGCGGTGCGGCCGATGCGGTGCACATAGGCTTCAGGCACGTAAGGCAGCTCGAAATTGATCACATGGCTGACGCTGTCGATGTCGATGCCCCGGGCCGCGATGTCGGTGGCGACCAGGGCGCGGCAGGCGCCGGCCTTGAAGGCGGCGAGCGCGCGTTCCCGCTGGCTCTGGCTCTTGTCGCCGTGGATGGAGGCGGCCGTAACGCCGGCGCCCTCCAGGTGCTTGGCCACGCGATCGGCGCCGCGCTTGGTGCGGGTGAACACAATCGTACGGGCCAGCGCCGCGTCGGCGAACAGCTCCGCTAACAGCTCGCGCTTATAGTCGGCTTCCACGAAGATGATCCGCTGATCGACCCGCTCCGCCGTGGTCGAGGTCGGCGCGACGCTGACCTTCAAGGGCTCCTTCAGGAGCTCGCCGGCCAGTTTGCCGATCTCGGTCGGCATGGTGGCGGAGAAGAACAGGTTCTGGCGCACCTTGGGCAGGTGGGAGACGATCCGGCGGATGGGCTGCAGGAAGCCGAGGTCCAGCATCTGGTCGGCTTCGTCCAGCACCAGGATTTCGGTTTCGCCGAGGTAGCAGGTCTTTTCGCCCAGGTGGTCGATCAGACGGCCGGGCGTGGCGACCAGGATATCGACGCCGGCGGCCAGCGCCTTGATCTGGGGGCCGTACTTGGCGCCGCCGAACACCACGGTGGTGGTGACGCCTAAGTGCTTGCCATAGGTCTTGAAGCTTTCGGCGATCTGGGTCGCCAGTTCGCGCGTCGGCGACAGCACCAGCACGCGCGCGCCGCGCTTAGGCGCCGGCTTACGGTCGGCGGCCAGGCGATGCAGGATCGGCAGGGCGAAGGCGGCGGTCTTGCCGGTGCCGGTCTGGGCGATGCCCAGAAGGTCGCGGCCGGCCATGACGCCAGGGATCGCCTGGGCCTGGATCGGGGTGGGGGTTTCATAGCCTTCGCCCGCCAGCGCCTTAAGCAGCGGCGGAGCGAGGCCGAGGTCGGTAAATGTGGTCATGGGAACTTTCACGTATGTCGCAAGACGGCGGCCGAACGCATCGGTCGCGCCAATCCAAGCAAGGCTTTTTCAGGGGAGCGCCCCGCGTTGCCTGGGCGATCTATGCGGTCATCTTCAAGGCGCTCGACAGGCAAGACGTGGCGACAAAATCCCACATCCCTCACGCGGCTGGAGCACCGGTACGCGACGTTTATAGCGCGCCCAAATTGTATACGCGGGATGGGATGGAAAAGTCAAGCGTTGCTTTTAGGGGGTGGTGACGTAGCAAGTTTTGGGAGTTGATAAGCCGTGCAGGCGGCTTAGGCGATAAGGCGTCTAGGAGGATGTCCAGACACCATTTCGCAATGCAGTTATTCAATTCCGGCGGCGTCGGCAAGCTCTCGTAGCCAGTGTTTGGGTATCAGACTTCAGACAAATGGAACAGAAGCGCAAAGTCATTATCTGTTAGAAGTCGGTGACACTGAACGGCGCATCCACACGGTTCGGGTTGATCCGCCATCTACGGCGAGCGTGTGAAACCCAGATCGCGCCCAGAACCCCAAGCCCCGTTTGTTCTCCCTATTGACGCTGACGTGGACGGCCTCTGCGCCTCTGCCCTGGGCGAGCATGAGCCAATTACGCAAGAGCCCAAAACCTATGCCTCGCCCCTGTAAGCGGGGGAGTAAGTTGAGGTGAAGATGGGCCGGATAAGCATCTGAGACACTCCTGGGTGTTTTTTCGGGTGCGTGAATCATTGCGGCGCGCCTTTGATCAACCGACCATTCGGATGGCGGCCCCGTAGGGCGAGCATACCGCAGCCGAAGTTGAGGCCACCACTCTTGCTCAAGCCGTTGTTCCCATTCATGCGTATCGACTGTCAAACGGCGCGCAAAAGGGACCCCCTATGGGCGCCGAAAAGGGACCCCTTTTTCACGGTCTTCGAGCGGCGAGGCGCGTAGCCCTCAGCTC
>Ga0116229_10009968_pt1 | contig 14366 bp, 10 predicted proteins | sample S1TSphgellanicum_3_FD_87313 | JGI IMG/M metagenome (GOLD analysis project Ga0116229, IMG submission 87313) | Host-associated microbial communities from peat moss isolated from Minnesota, USA - S1T2_Fc - Sphagnum magellanicum MG | ecosystem: Host-associated > Plants > Peat moss > Unclassified... | reverse complement strand
TCTGTCTGTCTGTCTGTCTGTCTGTCTGTCTCTGGTCTCCTCTCTCGCATCTGGACGTTTATCGCGACTTTTGGTTGTGAGAGCAGGTAGAGGTTGTTTACGTTGTACCTTAAGGTTGATTTTCGTTGCTCTGGAGCGAGGTCTCCTTAGACCGAGGGTTTTATCCTCGCCAAACACTAGATTCTGCTTGCGAAACTAGGGGTTTTGGCTTCTGATTCTCTGTTTTGATGCACTCTGTAAAAGGTGCTATGGCTGCGGCGCTTGCGAGTACTGAGGCGGCTTCTGCGGAAGTACCGGGATGCGAAGAAGATCGACAAACACATGTACCATGACATGTACATGAAGGTGAAGGGTAACGTGTTCAAAAACAAGCGTGTGCTAATGGAGAGCATCCATAAATCCAAGGCTGAGAAGGCACGTGAAAAGACTCTCTCTGACCAATTTGAGGCCAGGCGGGCAAAGAACAAGGCCACTAGAGAGCGCAAGATTGCAAGAAGAGAAGAGAGGTTGGCACAGGGATTGGACGGAGAAGTTGCACCAGCCACCGCAGCCTCAGATGCTCCCATGACTGATGTACCCCAGAAGAAATCAAAGAAATGATAAGAAGTTGGCGAGACACCATTGGTGGATTAGGATTTTTATGCCATTGGAACCCTATCTCAAGGCGGCAGGCAAGCCTTCAATTATCTTTGCTGTACATCAGGCTGATTGCAGCTTTTTTTTGATATATCTGGAATGAGAGTATATTTCAACACACTTGTTCTAAACTCTAAATGTTTTTGTTTCTTTCAGACCATTGCACTAAGAAGTGAATTTTTCTTCTGCTCCCACATAACAATGGATGTTCTTGTTGTGCTTTTTGGGTTTGATTGTGACTATAGAAGGTCTGGCTGTGTTAATCCAGTTCCTGGTTTCCCAATCCGCTTCTCTGGGTCATTTTTTCAATCTGTGAAGTTCCCAAAGCCTAATGACGGACGTAAGACATTTAGTTCAAGTTTTGTAGAGTCCTTCACACTACTAAGTCAGTTGGGTGTTCTCCATCATCAGCTCCTCCAATTAGTAGCAGTTAGCTATCAGAAGGTGCTGTGGCTGCAGCCTATACCGACTGTAGGGAGCTGATGATGTCAGTAGGTAAGTTATGATAGTTAAGTTGCTATCATACATGTTACTGTAGATGGTCCCTGAACAAATGAGAGACTGTCATTTTTTTTCATGTTGTTTGTTTTACTGTTTCTTCGTTTTAATTCTTCCCTCCCATGTTGTTGCTTCTTCCTGCTACTGAAACTCCTTATCTGGAAGTTTTTCTTTGTCTTCAAGGAAAAGTTTTAACCTTGTTCTGTCTTTCTTAATTGCCAGTGTGGAGGTTTGATGAGAGTTACCTCTCTGCTAGCCTCTAGCCAGCTGTGTTTCTTAGTCAATCTTTAAGCACCTGGTTTCTGAATGCAAGATGTTAAGGTACAGATCTTGGCACAATCTGTATCTCTTGGTTTGAGGATTGGAGCTTGGTGTTCACTATATGATTGTTGTGGGTTCCATAGTGGCTTGAAACTGCATGGAGCATCTACAATTCACCACCCACTATCACTGTCATTACAGATTGGGTGGCTTTTCTCTGGAAATTGCTGGACCCAATGGTCTATGCTCTCTCTCACTCAAATGTTTTCATTTTGTCTTGCATCATTGAAAAAGTAATCCATAGACAGTTTTTCCTCACTGAAAATAGTGTAATTTTTTGGGTGTTTGCTTTGATGGAAAACAATGCTAGAGAATGGTTGATTGATTGTCGGAAGGCAAGTGGACATATGTAATAACTATCTGATATGACTTGTTTTGTTTGGGTGTGGCTTATCTGTATTGTCTGCAACCATTTGGTGTATCCAGTGGCACATCTTGTTGGCTTCTACCAAATGGAAACCTGTGCAGCAAGCCAGTTCACAAAACTCAGTCTGTGCAGGACTTGCTGTGTGTTCCATTTTCATGTAGAATTATGTGCCAATTGATAATATGCAGACATAGCTGAAGGTCATGAAACTTGAAATGGAAGGTGGCAACTGTTTCATGTGGATGTGCTCTCAGGTTTATGGTTTAGGGTGTTTTGGTTTTGGGGAAGATTAGGAAGGAGTGTTTATTGTTGTGTTTTTTATTTGTTGGTTTCACTGTTGTGTGTTTTGCACATCAAACACTTCTCTGTTTTGTGTTTACTTGCAGGAGGAATTTGAATAATTAGTTTTGCAGATTCCAGAAGCTTGGGTAGTCTCAATTTTGCTCAATGAAAATCTTAATTCTTGCTCCACTAACTCTTTGGCTTTGCATAGTCTCCCACTTCACAAACCACCTGATGAATCCACATCTTTTAATCAGGATACAAAAATTCTGACAAGGATTTGACATCTTATTATGCAGTGGTGTAGCTGGTGGTTTTTATTCATAGGAAGCCAATGGTGGTTTTTATTCATAGGAAGCCAATGTGGGTTTATTGTTGTGGATGTGATATTTTACATGGGACTATGGGACCAAAATTTTGGTAATGATTGTTCCACAGGCACCTTCAATAAGGAGCCACGTTATGTTGTTTGTGGTGAAGAATCATCTGATGACAGTGGAAGAAGCTCTAGTAGAGTAGGGCCTGTCTTGGGCAAATGTATTCTGCTGAACATCACTACTCCCTTGAGTTATGGAATACTTGCAAAGCAGAGCTGATAACCTCTTGCATGTGGGGGTGCAAATGAACCATTCATTTTAGGCATAATGAATGTTGACAATGTGCTTCACTTCTTCATTGCCAGTCTACTCCAAGTCATGTGCTTTTTGGGTGCCAACAAGTATGCATTGTTCCTTCAGGTTTTCACTATGTTTGCACAGTAGTAAATTATGCATATGTCATGTGCAGCAATTTTCACATTTAACCATTTACGAGCATGAGTTAATAGAAATGAGATAGAAATTCAGGCTGCGTGTGTTTGTGTTATGATGTGCCAAAAATTCTGGGCACACAGAAAATGTATGCTTATCTACAGCCCAGTGTCAGGATGTGATGAAGTCAGTGAGGAGTTCTGGCAGAAGTTTGCCTCATCTAGATCTTCCAAGACAAGCTTGTTCGTTACAATCATCCAACGGATAAGGTTCAATTTCATGTCATTTATTTGTTTGCATTATGTATGATGCTGTTAGATCAAGAAGACTAGATTAATGAAAAAATTTTCAATTTTGTTCAAGCTGCAAATTGGTTTGAATTTAATTTTAAATGGAGCAAGAAGGGTGTGATTTGCATGCAATTGTGCATTCCAAAATATGATGACAAAATACTTCATTTGTTTCAGGGGACAGAGACCTTTTTGGCAAGTTCATCAAGGCAACAACAAATGGTAAAACCCTTACAACCGCATTACCACATTATTTGCACTAGTTGAGTTCACATTGTGATTGGAAATGATTGTATTGTTGAACAACCATGTTTCCAGCACCTCTCCTATCTGCAAGCTAGTAGCGAATATTATGCCTTCATCATGCTACTTTGAAGTCATTTCTTCAGTCATCACTCCTCAAACAAACCATTTCCTGATTGGCTTGGCCTGTTAAGGTATTTTCAGATTGGCTCGGTATGTTCAGGGAGAGACTGACTATAGAACGCTGTAGTTTTTCCTTTGATCCCAAATTTTAAGGAATGTTCACCAGGTATTTCTGTTAAGTGCGAGTCCTTTTTTGTTGAGAACTTCATGGAACATTTCCTATAAATCATGGGCATAAACCCGGTCAATACCATAATAACCTAATCTCATGTGTTTGATTATCTAAGTAAGCTATGTTGTTGAACATAATCATCCTATTTACAGCTACAAAGTCTTGTGTTTCACTATCTCATAAGCTAGGTTGTAAAATCTAATCAAACCATTTTCAACTACAAAAGCATTTCCCTCTCAACATGCAGACATCTATCCATCTTCTTAATTCCGTGTACCAGCTGCAATCCAAGGTCAAAAAAAATTTAGTTGCATGCCTAAGTTTAAAAGATTATTTGTTAGCTGCCATCCAACTACCAAAAACTTTGTTAGTTCCTACACACATTTTAGTCTCAGAAAAATGCTCACTATCTGATTTGAGGTTTGTTGTAAATTTGATTAAAGAAATTGGAAACCCACTGTGTCATAACATACAGATAATATGCAAACTTTTGATTACTATATAATATGTTTGTTTGCATCTGGAATTTTTTTTTCTTGACCTGAAATGAAGCACTGGCTACTATAGAACACACAAAAACCATCAATTGGACATGTCTATAAACCATCAATTTGGACAAATCCATCCATTGGGCATGTCTAAAAAACCATCAATTTGGACATGTCTAAGTTACTCAAGGAAAAAAAGGTGGTTGTGAATTTTGGGTACCTGTAAATTTGGTGCATTCATTGATGGGTCGTGCGATCAGTCCTGCATTTTCAGGACACAGAGATTGAGGAGGCGGAAGCTGACAATTGTATTGTACACACACAGCCACAGTGGGTGGGATGCTAGCAGTTGCTAAACTCCCAAAACTCGAGAGGTAGTTGTGTTGCAGGTAGAGTGACTGCAGTGTCGATGCTTCCAAGCTTGCCACAAATTCCTGCACCCCAAAAAAGAAAAAAATCCATCAAACAAATGGCCCCCCACTCTTTGAGACCAATGTTCAATGTCTTGCAAGAAATTTTTTGCAAGAGTTTGCATTATTTGGCAATAATTTTGCAGGAAACTTTGCAAGAAGGTGCACACAATTTGCAAAATAAATATGGCAAGAGTTTGCAATGTTTTGCCAACAAATTTTGCAAAAAATCTTTTGCAATGATTTTGCATCTGATGATACTTAGCTTAAGATCCTGAGTTTGACTTCCATGCTTCAATGATCACGTGAAGTAGTTCTATGGCAACAAAGAATCAAAGACTTTATGGAATGAAGAAATTGAGGAAGAGAGACATAGCAGCTACTGCAATGTACTATGGAATGCTCAAGCCCCTGCCCATTACATTCGAACCCAACGTAATGGGCAAGGACAAGATCATTCCTGCATGATATTAAGTTGTGGAGTGACAGATTCAACAATATTTTGATTTGTTTTCTAAAATCATGTTTCGACAGACACAAGTTTAGTCACTATTCCAAGTATATGATCATCAGAAGAAGATTATGTTACATAATGCAATCAAGAAAATGACAGAATCTGCCACCCCAGACTTCAATGTGAAGAGGAGAAGCAAACAAAGCCCTAAGGAAAAGACAAGCAAGCAAGCAAAAAGGTGAGGAGGTAGCAAGCAAACAAGCAAAGAGCTGAGGAACCCGTCTTTGATCTAGACCATCCAAGGTTAACTAGATTTGATCTGGACCGTCCATGGACAAGCTAGCAAGCAAAGAACTGAGGAACAGAGGATGACCGGGTTTGATGTGAACCATCTGAGGTCGACTGGATTTGATCTGGACTGTCCATGGACAAGCAAGCAAAGAGCTAAGGAACAAGCAAACAAGCAAGCAAAGAGCTAAGGAACAAGCAAACAAGCAAGCAAAGAGTTGAGGGACTGAAGGCAACCCAGTTTGATCTGAACCATCCAAGGTACTCTGGATTTGATCTGGACTGTCAAAGGGCAAGCAAGCAAAGAGCTGAGGAACAAGCAAGCAAGCAAAGAACTGAGGAACAAGCAAAGAAGGAAGAAGAGAGACCTGAGGAACAGTGCCAATGAAGAGGTTGTTGTTCAAGTACAAGCTTTGAACACCAGCAAGGAAAGCCGGAATGTTTCCTTGAAGCAGGTTGAAGCTGAGGTCCACCTCTTGGATGGTGACAAGCTGCTCATCAGAGTTGAGGGGCAATGTCATGGGGAGGGGACCTGAGAGCTGGTTCCTGTTGAGCAACAAGTAAGAAAGCCCTGCAATCCCAAACAAAGAGCTTGGGATGGCACCGCTGAATTGGTTGAAGCTCAAGTCCAAGTAGTTGAGCTTACTCAAGCTACCCACAGCCCCAATCCCTCCACTCAACTGGTTCTTGGACAGTGATAGAAACTCCAGAGAATCTGGCAACATGAAGCTCACAAGCTCCCCTACAAGCTCATTGTGTCTGAGATCCAAGTGAACGAGATGGGTGTTGTTGGAGAGCATGGGAATGTTGCCAGAAAGAAGGTTATCTGACAGGACAAGAAACTCCAGAGCTTGCAAGGAAGAAATCTCAGCTGGTATGGCTCCTTCCAATCTGTTCATGCTCAGTTGCAGTACCTGAAGCTTACTCAAAGCTCCAATGGTGGGCGGGATGGAACCCGTGAGCAAGTTCTGTGCACAAGAGAATTCCTCCAGGTATGTCAGGCTTCCAAGGCCAGGAGGAATGGATCCACTAACTGCACCTGGTGAGACGGATAGCTGCTGCAAAAAAGGTAGGTCTGCGAGCTCCGGAGGTAGTGGTCCCCACAGTCCTGGTTCTCCGGCTTCTTCAGGTCCCAGAGAGAGGAGATTCACTCTGCTGTATCTTTGCACACTGATGCAGCTCACTCCCGTGAAGATTTGGCATGGGTCTATCCCTGGGGCGAATTCCCAGCTAGTGAAGAAGCTCCCTCCCGGTAGATCAGCCATGGCGTTCTTCACTGCTCTCAGAACTGCGAGATCGGATGGATGCAAAGGTGGAGAAAGATTCACCACCTCCTGAGCTTGAAGAAACCCAATGTCAATCCGCGTTTCAGCGAGGATCAAGAGCATGATCATGAGCTGCTGCAGGAAGCCATGAATCTGCAATCTCCATGACCCAGATGATCGTGAACCGAGCCCCATTCTTCCAACTCCGGCAGCTTCACAGCTGCTTGCAGTGGTTCTGGAAACCTTCTTCCAAGCTCTCAGAGCTGCTGAAGCTAGCTGATGAAATCAAGTTGTACTAAAATTGTGAAGCTGCTCTAGATTTGCTGATGATCAGGAAATTCATTTCCAACTTCATGTTCTTCTCACAGAACGCAGTTGATCTCTCAACAAAAACAAGCAGTAGATAGCAATGCTGAAAACAAGTTCAAGAATGCATTGAATCTGGTAGTTATCCCAAGTACTACAAGACAGGGATAGAACACTGAACCCAACTCTCAAGACTGAAATCTTTGGAGGAATAATAATATAAGAGACTAGAAGATCACCAGAAATTTTGTTTCTAACAGCAAGCAAGCTCAACAATTACTGCAAACTCACAAGCTTCTTGCTCTTTCTTTTTACAGCAAGCAAGCTCACTAACTACTGCAAACTCACAAGCTACTCCGAACTTGAGTTCACCTTGAGTTGCAGCAGCTCTAGAGGAGCAAACTCAGTGCAAGCTGCAAACTCCTCCTTCTGCTCCTCCTCACAAGCTGCAGACTTGACATTGAATTGCTGCTCTACATGAGCTGCAAAGTTTTCCACAAACTGCAAACTCCTCCGCCTCACAAGCTTCAAACTTGACATTGAAATTGTTCTACAGCTGCAAGAAACTGACAAGCTGCAAACTTGAGTCTGAGTTGCTCTACAGTGACGTCACAAGCTGCAAAACTCCCTGACAAACTGCATTTTTACTCACAAAACTGCAAACTTGGCATTGAGTTGCTCTACAGCAAAACTTAGTAATTAAAAATTGATCACAACTTTGCTAGACTCATCAACAACTCTTGACAAGAGCACTCTCAACAACAACAACAACAACAACAACAACCAAAGAAAAAAACCCAACAAATTAGGTCCAGTTCAAACAAAACCCAACATTAAAACCCCCAACAAAACAAAACTACAATCTCGAGCCAAGCTGAAAAGCTCCTCCTCATTGCAATGCAATAGAACATGGAATGCAAATTTTTTTTCCTTCTTCTCTTCTTCTTCTTCTTCTACTTACTTACCAGGTTTGATCTGGATGATGCCTGTCCAAAGGACAGAAACTCATGGATGAATACTGGAATTCAGAAGGTTGGATTTTTATTTTATTTTTTATTTTTTATTTTTATTTTCATTTTGTGAAATTAAAAAATTCATTTCTGCCTGTAATTTGTGATCACATGGGTTGTATTAAATTGGGGAAAAAGTTATTTTATTATTTCCTCCTGAGTACTGACTGAGTATGTGAGTGAGTGTGTGAGTGACAGGGGAAAGGGTGGGCCAGAGAGGAGAAGCTTCAGATTCACTACTACTACTGCTACTACCCTAGTTACCTAGACTGGTTAAGCACTAATTAATTATTTTTTGAAATTTGCCAAAAATTTCTGAAAAATATCTACCTGCCATTGCCAAAAATCTGAAAGAAACTCTCAGGCACACTAGCTTCATTATTTAGTATAATGCCTAATTTAAAAATATTATTTTTTATTTTTATTGCTGAAAGTAAATGACCAAAATATTTATTTATTTATTATTATTATTAGGCACCTTGCTACGGAACGAGCCCAAGTAATACGGTACTCAAATTTTCCTTTGGCACTAGGCTAGTTGTATGTAGTTAATCATAGAAGCTTCAGATTCACTTCTACTGCACAAGTCTGCTACTGCAGAAGTGATCAATCAAGTTTCTATTCTTCTCTAAGATTTGTTTGCTTACCCTTTTTTTGTTGCTTCTGCCTTGTGTAAGGGAGAGAGACTACCAAGCTATAACCCTCAGGGGATGATGGTTAAGCTGGGTTCTGAAACCCAATGGAAAAAAAATCTCAATCCAGTCATCATCCATCCAAATTGGTGCTAAGCCAGTGGTGGGTGCTGCTGGTTCATTCTGGCCATCATCCAAGAACCACCCAAAAACTTGTTTGAGCTTTGAGGAATATTCATTATGTGTTGTTACTATTGAACTGTGAAGTGTGAGTTTCAATTTTGCCCAACTTGATGGAACATTTCCGTCCCAGAGTATCTAACCCAGCACTCACCGAGTGCATCATGTAGGATGGATGGATGATGGTATGGATGATGGTATTATGTCTGCCAGAAACAGTTTTCATTATATTCCTGTCCCATAGTTAACCACAGTGGTTAGCTATGTACTTACCATTCAATGGATCTGCCTACCTAGTAGTCACCAAGTGTCTTACCTATGTACCTAGATACAGAGGTAGTGACCTCTTGCATTACCTACCTAGTAGGCTATCATGCTTACCCATTTACATAGGTAGTTACCTAGGTAGTGTTAGGTGGTAGTAGGAGGCTAGTTACCTAAGTTTCGATCCTATAAAGCCTCCTACTTCTCCATCACACTAGTGAGGTAAAAATTTACCTAGGTAGATGAGCAAGGTATTACAGATAAACTAAACTAGTTACGGAAGGTAAGTGGTTACTATGAAGGTAGGTAGGTAGGTAAGTAAGTAGGGAAGGCACTTGGTGACCACTTGAGAAGGAGATGCTCATTAGAAGAGGGTATTTAGTGTCCTTCTGCTGGTGTGTGCTGGTTCAGTCTGGAGTCTGACCTCCCCTCCCCCCCCCCAAAACTCTTCTGTCCTTAACCCTCTGAAGCCTCTGGGCATGGTATTTTGCAGTGAAGTGTAACTTAACTACTGTGTTTCTGTTTGGGACTTTGTGTATTGTTGAAGCTTGAGAGTGTGAAAAACAGAATTAACAGTTCAATTTCCCATGAACCATTTTTCCCCTTTAAAAAAATGGGCAATGTTTTTAACATGGTTCCTTTCATCAGCTCAAAAAGGTCATTTGATTAGAAGAGATGGGACAAACTTAAGGTGCATTCACACCTAATGTTAAGTCGGTGTTAAGTGAAAATCTAGGTGGCATCTGAGGTGGCAGGCAATGTTAAATGGGTGATTGTTTAGTATTAAGTGAATGTTAAATAAACATAAAATCTTCATGATAAATAGGTTTAGGTCCTAAATGACTAGCTTGGTGTTAGGGGGACTTAATACTAGAATCCTTAACACCAAGTGTGAATGCGCCTTTAGTATGCTACCTAGTAAAGCTATATGTAAAGTCCATGGAATTGAGGATCAGTATCCTAATTTCAACAAAACTGGGGATGAGAACAAAAGGAGAGATTATTTAATACGAAAGGGAAAAAACTGGAAATTAAAACTCGATTTCTGGCCAAAAAAAGTCAGCCAATTTGGTGATTTCTTCCAAAAATTGAGCAAAATTAGTGGAATTCACACCTGCAAATAAATTTTGTAAATTCAAAATTTTCCCAATTCTTTTGTCAAAAACATGACAATGTATTCATCGAGAAAAATTCACTGATTAGTACAATGAGTTTGTGAACTCTCAGTTTGTTTGTAATTAGAGCATTTTTGTTACAGTGGAACATTAAATCTCTGTCTATCTCTTTGGTGGACATACTTTGTCTTGCAATTGCAATGGGGGCATAGGCCATAACATAAAGTTTTAAACATTTGACAAACAACCCAGTTGCCAAAAAGTTAAACCCCAGTTCACCCTTTTTTAACAGACCAAATCTCTTCAAAAAGAGTGAAATTAAAATGAAAAGTTTAAAAATGAAGTGATTTTTCGAGGTTTTATTAGCTAGAATTCAGAGGGAAAAAAAAAAGAGTAAAAAACACCACATATTTTTACATGTTAATTCTATTAAATAACCCAAAAATTTTAATTTAAGATGATTAAAATTTTGTATTTTCAGATCTAGTTTAGAGTCAGAATTTGGCTAAATCTTCCTAAAGATCATCTCACCACTTTGGCTGCATCACAAAATTACAGCCCTAATTAAGTAGATCAATTTATGTATTAGACAGCATCAAGCTTGCATCACACTGATATCACACAAGCATTGCATCATGCAAACAGACTCAGACAGACATTGTGGGTGATGGGTCTGGTTGTCTGGTTGCAGCCATTAAACCTGTCAAGTTTCGTTGCCAAGGAATAATAAGAGAGAAAATTTATACATGAAGTTCCACAATCAAGGAGAGAGTGCATGTAGCTTGATCTCCCGTCTTGCATTTAATCCATTTGTACTTGAGCTTCTGTGTGCTCATTAAGTCCATTTTAAAGTACTTCAGATCCAGATGTTGTTGTTCATGATGAGAAAAATTCAATGTTGCACATGGAGATCCCCATTCACCCAACACATCCATCCCCTCAAGTCCTTAGAAAACAAGGCTGCATGACACTTAGGAACATTAGGACTGGGTAGCAGCTAGTTACCTAATGGGAGCTGCATTCCACAACTTACAAGGTGATAATAGACTTTCTTTTCTTTTGGCCCAGCAAGTTCCTCTTTTCTTCATCTACCATTTTTCTTTGACAGATTTGTTTGTTGTTGTTGTTGTTTTTTTTAATTTTTTTAATTTTTAAAGGGCATATTTTTATTGTGTTGGTTGATATTTGTGTGCTTCAATATTTTGTGTGGGTTTTTTTCTTGTATTTTTCCTCCCCTTTTGATGATATTGATATTGTTGGCCTGAATTCTATTATTTATCTTGCTTTTGATCATGTTATTTTTTGATTGGCTTTTGTGAGGTTTGTGATTCAATTTCACAAGTGTTCAATTTCATTTTTTTAAAATCTTTTTTCTGATTTTTTTTTAATTGATTTTTGTTATTTGTTGAACACATCAGGATTTTGGGCATCATGTTTGAGTTTGTTTTTTTTTTCTTCTTTCTTTTTACAATTATATGTAAGATGAAGATGTTTGCTATGTATAGGTGCTTTCAAAGTCAAGAGATGTCCAAGTTGCTTTTATTTTCTCTATGTTTTGCATAGAAACTTTTTGATGTGCTTCATTCTTTCTCCCCTAATCGACCTTCCAACTTCCAGCTCATCTCTTTCAATTTGACCCTCATGCAAGCTTTTTCAAAAACTTGTGGGTTTCAGATCTTTGGATTGCCTACAACCCCCCTTAATGTGTGTTCACATTTTTTCTCCCATCTCTCGTGGGGTCAACCTCACAATGCAATTTGAAATATTTTCACTTCGATTGCAAAAAACGTAAGGTTTCATGTTTTGTATGAGCGAATCCATGTCCTTCCATCACCTTCACTTCAAGCTTCTCATCAATGAGTTGCCATTGTGTTATGAGCTAATGGGATTTGCACCTTGCCTAAGATAATCATTGCTCATCCCACCCAAATAGATTTGATTTTTTGAACTATTTCATCTTGTGGGATGGCAACAACATATGGTGGCTTAAACAAAGGAAGGATTTGATCATGATAGACACCTCAATAGACATGTTTTTTCCCCTTGCCATAGAAGTATTTAGGTGCTTGCACCAATCAGCAAATGATTTTTTTTCATTAATGTGTTAAAATGGCATGGTCAACAAAAGGCACCGATGGCCCTTCTTTGGTGGTTTGACGTGCTTTCTATAAGCAAGAATGTAAAAAAAATAAATGCAAGCGGCTTTTATTTAGAGATGCACCATCATTGTAAATGAAGATTCTTCTAGGCTTCCTATTTTTTCAGGTTTCCTTTCCTTCCCATGGGATATATTTTTCACAACTAATGGGAGATTTGGAACATAATTTGTTCCCTTCACCCTTTGTGACCCACTTTGGGCTTTTAGTTGAGACTTCAGTCATCTCCTTTTGTTCTTCATTTATCCCTTGGTTGGGTGCTTTCTTAATAGACCTTGCCAGGGTTTCATAAGTAAAGGCTAGTTTTGGAGACCAAAGTGAACCAACGTTGATGAGCACACCACCATGGATGGATGATGGATGAATGTGATTTTTTTTCATTGGGTTCTCATTGTACATCAACCTTCCCATAGTTGTGGATTCTAAAAGTGTTTCAAGGTTTTAAAATTGGGGTTCATCTAACTAGATTAGGAACAATTAATTAATATTAATTAATTAATAATGAATTAGGAACAACGGTGAAAGCAACAAAACTTTGGTCTAGTGCAAATCTAAAATTTAATAACAAATTAATTTTACTTGCAAACATGGTACTAAATCTAGTTTGTCTCCCCATTTTACGATTTCATCAAACTAAAGTGTGGGGCCCTTGTTGATGCCTTATTTGGCCTACTTAACAACCAAGTTAGTGTTTAGGGTTTAATGGGATTATTAGAGAATATATATATATATATATATATATATATAACCTATGTCTCCACTATTTACACAAATCAATGAAATTTTTACATATTAGATATATTGGCATTTGTGTCATATTTTACTTTTCATCTTGAGTACTTTTCACAATAAAAAAAATGTACCGAATGGAACCGACTGACCGACCAACCAACTCCTTAGGTAAGTTAACATCTTAGGTAAGGTTAGTCGTGGGTTTCCTGGATTCACTCCTAGACCACAAAAAAACGGTGTGTTTGCCGTTTATTTTGTAGTTGATCTGACTATGCACCCCCAAAGAAGAGTCGACCTCTGCCACCACCAAAGAGACCGCACAAACGTACTCATCAACACAACAAATCAATCAGATTGAATTTTTTTTAAATTTAAAAAAAAAATTTAACATACAAGAGTTGGCCTCCATTATCTTGCAATGTAGATCAACTGTCATCAACAGACTTAAGAAGAAACCAATAAACTTGTATTTATTTGTACCTTGTGTGATTCCCACTTTCATCCTCAAACTCATGAAACTTGTGTGTTATATTATCCACATTAGATTTTTCAATGCTCCGAGCAGATCCCACCCATACTCTATAATAATATGAGCCTCGCTCTCTCTTAGTGTCTATTGCATCCACAATAAATAGTGAACAAGGGGAGTGTCACACCATGGCCTTGCCATTTACATTATCTTAAGGGAAAAAAAGAATTATGAAAACTCAAATATTTCACCATGCAAAAATATACATACTCTTAAAAAATTCCTCTAAAAGAACCCAAAATCCTTCAACATATTATAACTCCATTATATAACTAATCTCAAGTTTCAACACAAGTTAGCCAAAATATCATCTTTCAGAAATCCTCATATAAAATATAGACCTATTATTATTATTACCTAGTTAGGGCCAAAATCCCTTAAGCTACTATATACTCTATAATGAATCTAAACACAATATCCTTGCCTTGATAGGCAAGGCCAACAAGTTCTTTCTTCATTGGCAATATGAAGTATGATATCCTTTTTTTAAACCCTTAAACCCTAGGATTACTTACTCTTAGCTAGGGAGCAAAACCAATCGATCCCTAACACACTATGTGTTCCAAATGGTAGTTGTTCATTTTCACCATTGAATAATGTGATTGCAATTGCATGTGATGAAACAAGGTCCACTCCAAGATTAAGTAACTACTAGTGCGGCATGTGTGCCATTGAGCGCCTATTCTAATGTACTTTATATTTTTATATTTATATTTATTAATTTTAATCTTTTGGTTATGTGAAATTCAATTTTGTTGCAAAAATTTTGATGTTTGATTTATTTATTTATTTTAGTGCAAAAATTTTACCTCCAAAATTCAATAGCTCCTGCACTATTTTTATTTTTATTTTCAAT
>Ga0116229_10009962_pt1 | contig 14376 bp, 11 predicted proteins | sample S1TSphgellanicum_3_FD_87313 | JGI IMG/M metagenome (GOLD analysis project Ga0116229, IMG submission 87313) | Host-associated microbial communities from peat moss isolated from Minnesota, USA - S1T2_Fc - Sphagnum magellanicum MG | ecosystem: Host-associated > Plants > Peat moss > Unclassified... | reverse complement strand
TCACTCAGCGCAGTAAAATGGGGAGAAAAATATTTTTTGGTGGGGGTGCGTGCGCGGGGGCGGTCGACCCCCCCACTCGTAAATCCGACGAGAGGGGGGGGGGGGGGGGGGGGGGCTCCAGCCAATTAGGAATAACCGAATCAAGAAGTACAACCCAATTATTTTATATAAGTAAAATAATATATTTTGAAGGATTTTGGTTTACTTCAGAGTAAACCAAATCCCTTAATTTCAATATAATTTTTTTTTTGAAGATTATGTTTTTGCAGGGTGAAATATTTGAGTTTCCATAATTTTTCTTTTGCCTTAAGATACTCTTTAATGTAAATGGCAAAGCCAAAGTGTGACACACCCCTTGTTTCCAATTTAGTATGTTGAATATTTATCATCTTCATGGATGTCATTTAAAGGATAGAGCCATTTATGGAGTTTGAGCTGCTTGTTTTCTTTGTTGAATATCAACAACAACAAGTTGAAAGCCAAATTAAAGAATAAACCCAAACCTAAATATCCTAGAATTGATTGTAGAAACAAAGACTAAATAAAACAGATTGTACAAATAGGTAATGTGCCAGAACCCCTTTGGCGTGTCTATTTCTAGTTTGTACCTCACCCTAGAGTTAGTTTGGACATTAATAATCCCATAAATATTGAAATCAAATTTTGTGAAAATATGAAATTTTTGTGTTGAAAATCATCATAATTATCATAAGCTCACAATATGAAGGAATCCAGTACTCATATGCAGTGTTGTTTTTTTTTTGGGGATAATTATCACTTTCTTTACCTTTCAGACTTCCCCTTCACAAATAGACCCACCTTCCATTCTCACCTTCCATTTTCACTGTTGACTAATTATGTGATGTTAACCTGGTAGTAGTTGAATTAGGATATTTGTTATCACACTATAGTCTAAGAATTTAGGCATTTAGTTATTCCATTCAACTATGTCATTTTTTCCTCTATTTTCATTTTTTCTTTATATAGTTGTTTTTGTTTACAACTTTCCTTGTTTGTCAATTTGATATACACTCATTCGAAAACAATGTTACTTTTTGTTGAAGATGTGTTAGCTTTTTTGTGATGAATAGGGAAGAAATTGTAATGTTATGATTTTCAAGTCTATTAAGAAAATGTTGAGTGTTATCTCTCATGATCAAGAGGCTAACAATTTTTTTGCTTTAGATTTCATTTTTGACAATAATTTGTGTTTTCCACTACAAAATGAAACATGATGCATTTGATATGTTGCACCCAAAAATCACCAAAATGAAGTACTTGCTATATTAACTTGTTGCATTTTATAATTTGCACCTAAAAATTGAGGATTGTTGAATGTTGTGCATTTTTTTTTAAAATTATAAGAAAATGCTACATATAAGAGCTATTTTTCACAAACAAGGGTGCAACATTTTTTTGTTTTGTATGTGTGAGGTTAGATTGTGTTTATCATGTAACATAATGAAATTTAAGTTGCATTCCACATATTAAGTACTTTGCATTCAAAATAACATATACCTTAAGCAATCCCACCCAATATTTTGAGAATTTGAAGATTCAATGTTGGAAAATTGTATGATACACTTGAAGGTTTGTTAAGTGATGTTGGTGATAAAATTATTAGTCCTTGCAATAATGGAGCTTCTAAAAATTTGAGATGTTTTTTTAAACTCATGATCAAATAAATGATATGATTAATTTAAGATAATTAAAACAAAGCAACATGCTTCACATGCATTTTTTATCACCTTAACAACATAAAAAAATAAAGAGGGCAATCAATATAGTTTTGTTTAAACTTGACACAAAATCAACCACTATTCAAATTATATTGATCAACAACTTTATTATTCAAACATGCAATTTTTAAACTTTTAGTTTTGAGTGCACGTTTAGAGTTGAGACAAACTCAACCACTATTCTCTTACATGAGGCACTATCTTCTTATGCAATACTTTGCATGTCTGAATGAGGACTACATCAAATTGTCACAATTTTTAAAACTCTTAATTTTTTAATAAACGCACTTTAATGTATCTTAACTTTGGAGGTTCATAACTCTTCATAAATGTATTTATTTCAATCATGCAATACCATTATCTAATACTCTTGTCAAAATCTTTCAACACCATGTCAATCTCTTCAACTATATTTCATTTGCCCTTCCAATCATATTTAATGGTTAGTGCTAAGAATCATTTTCTCATATTTGGCCTTGACCCTTCAAATAATCATTTAACTATTGAACAACACATTTATCTTGCCTATCACAACCCACAATCTTATGGCTTTCCAACAATACAAAGGTTGTTCAACTTGGACATGTTTTGATATTTCTTCAATATGAAAAAATTGGGATTTTTTTAGAATCATGTGGCATGGAATTATTTGGTCAACAAATCATTCAAAGCCTACAACCACATTCCATGTGACCTAAATTTTTTTTTGGAGAATAATTTTATTTATGTTTACTATATTTTTAAATTCCAAAGGTGGGGTGGGGGTAGGGGGATGTGTGTGTGTCATTTCTATTTTTTTCCTAAATGGTGTGCAAAAATTTATAGAGTGCAATTAATTCATGATGAAGTAAAATTTATCATTGATTCAAATGTAAACATGGTGCTTAGAATTTATTATGAGAATACTAAAACATGTGATTATGGAAAAAGTTCAAGATTTATGGAATGTATTCCAATAGCTAAATAAATTTATTAATTTTAATTGAAAAATTCATTCTGAAAGGAGGATTTCAAAGAGTATGTGAGAAAAAGGTAAAAACAACTAGCAAAGAAGATGGAGATTTTGAATGGGTATTTGAAAAATATTTATAAAGGTTTTGTTTCTTCATGTAGGTGGGTAGGGGAGAGGAGTGATATAGCTAGGTTTGGAAGAGGTACCTAATTGTTTTACTAGATGGTATAAACATACATACATGATAATAATAATTATGTGGTGAATGGCTTAAAACCATTGACTCTAGATAAATCTACTCAAATGTAAATATGCTATTTATTTATAGTTGATTATGAAAATATAACTACAATTTTTTTCAATATTATTAGCTTGTTATTTCATAACATACCAAAAAAAAATCCCGTTGTCTTAGGTGTTTCATAAAATATTAAAAAATTTCCCCACCCAAAGTTTGGTTGCATCAATGAATACCTATACAAATGCATAATATTAACAATGAAAAGTAGAACAAAAGGTGACACAAAATTATTTAAGTGTTTTGTTGACTTTAATTTTTTGGATGTTTGAATAGTTCATTCTAATTTAAATTGTTCTTAGGTGGGTGATTACAATATTAGTCATTCCTCATGTGTTATAATTCATATATGAAAATGAAACTATATGATGGGTTAGTGTTTTGGAGTTTTATGTTATCATCATATAAAAACAATTAAAAAGGACCACCATGTAAAAAAAAATTCATGTTGGTTGTTATAAATGTAGATTTTTTTTTTGGAAAGAAAGAAAGCAATACATATAATTCAAGAGAAACAAAAAAGATAGTTGTAGGGCCAAAATTAAGGCCAAATTAAACCCAAGGGGTTTGGGGCATTACAAGCAAGTCACATACCACCCCTTGGATAAGGCCGGTGGAATCACAATACACCTTTAAGTTGTCAAAATGATGTAAAGCACAACCACATTTTTTCCTTTGTATATTTCGGTCCCTCATTAGGCTAAAGATATTTTGTTCACTAACATCATAGTTTATTGTAGGAACATTAACTTACACAATCTAAAAGGTATTCTCCATCTTGTTACAGTAACTTCCACCAAGTGGAAGTTACCCATTAGCCTATGCTTCTTTGTTATCTTTATCATTACAACGTTGTCCTTCTTGCAGTGTCACTATCACATCTACGTTTTATGTAGGAAAAAGGTTTGCCAATAAACCTTTTTTTTATACAAATTGTTTCCTTGGCACCTTAGAGACAATTGAAATCCAGTAGTAAAGAGGGTTCCATCCCATGCACCAAACTAACCTTAGCAAGGATCCTTTTCCAAGCCATTCTATCGAAATCAAGAAGGAGGTTCTAGACAAAGGACTCCATATTTCATAAAACCATCCAAGTTAGTTAAACATTAGGTCATGTACCTTAATCCAAAGGGACCATAAGGTGATGCCGAGCTAAGCAAATGCCAAGTGTGATGGAATTGCTTGAGGTGGCCTTTAAGGTTAACCCCAAATAGACATTGTAGAAAAGAAAAAGACTTTTATAGGGCTAATTCTACTTGGGTTTGATATGTAACTTGTTAACAATATTGGTAACCCAACCCATGTTTTTTGGCCTTGAAGACATTCCCATAATCAATGCAACACTAATTCCATTGAATTAATTCAATTAAAACAAACACGTGTAATTGATGGATTAAAAGATTTTTGGTTTCTAAGTGTTAACATATGGTTGCTATGTGGTACAATAGCAACCACATGAAGGCTAATTCCTTTTTGATCCTCTCTTTGTGCCAAACCTTAGGCCATTCCATCTTAACTTAAATTAGATCATGCTCTTGCCACTTTTTTTTAGCTGGTTTAAAAAGGACCTTTTTGCTACTTAAAAGGTTTCTTCCTTTAATAATTATGTACATGGGGAGCTTAGACCTATCAGACCATTTCCAAGCCTTGGGGTCCCAAGACAACTTTTGCACCTTACCATAGTAGAGTTTGTTTTGATTCCTGTGAAAATTACATACTCAAACCAAATGCACAAAGGACTTGATTTGGAAACTTTAATTGATTGCATTATTGGGTTAGGTACTACAATTCAAAGCATAGCCCATGTAGCAAAAAAGGAAGCATTAAAAAAACACATAAATAACATGTTTTCATGGATACACAATGAAAAAATAAACATAATCTTTATACTTAAAAAAATCATAATATAACAAAAATCTAAGTTCTAAATTTTTCCTAAACATATAACCCTAATTGATTAAAAAAGGTAGGTGGTGATGGATTAGATTTCTCATGGATTCTCTCTTTGAACATCATGGATCATGAGACATGGCTTAAAACAAATTGTATTTGTCCTACCCAATTGCACCAAACCCCCACCACATAGATTTAATCTCATGGTATGACTTACACAAACAATTTTTTTTCTAGAAACCCAAGTGATATAATCCCCAAAAGCTTTTTGTACCCAATTTCTCAATCCAACATCCTTAAGCACAACACTTCATCATGAACTTTTGAAAGGATGAAACTCAAATTCTCACACATCACCCATTGCCACAACCCTTAACCATCTTATGACATATCCTTGACAAATCCCTAATACACTCCCATGCACTTCAACATCTAGCCGATGCTTTAATTTGTTCAACATTCCTTAGTATTTTTCATAAGTTCCTCATCACCATGATACCCATGATTTTATTATGAGCATTGTCCATAAGTTTTTAGGTTTTAATGACACAATGGAAGTAAAATCAAAGAACCTAACCAATCTTGGATTAAATTTTACTTTACCTTAGAAACACATCCTTCTTTTGCAGTTTTTAATACCATACACCAAGAAAGAAACACATGAAACTTAGTTTTTTTCCTAAAAAACTTGCTCTCCTTAGCACCATGGCAATCTTTTTAAATTCATCATTAAAATAACCTTCCTAACATCACCACATCCGCTTCACCAATCATCAACTCTCCATTACCTTTTCCTTCAAAAGCAACATTCCACAATAAATAAGAATCAACATCACACACCACACATTAGGATTTGATAAAAAAAACATCGCCACATAGTTCAACAACACCATTGATCACCATTAAAAACCTACAAAACATAAACACAAGAAACAAAATATGTCCATTCCATAGAGGAAAACATCCTTCTTTAAACCCCTTGTTGATCATGTTTGCATCTTCCAAAACCAAAAGTGACCTATTGAAAGTGAGGTTACTTTTGATTACTCCATCCATCATCCATCAATACTCATTTTAGATTACACTCCCATCAAATTAAAATTTGTACTACGTGAAATCACCAACATTGATGGGATAACATAAATTGTTGGCTTGAACTTTTTGGTAGCATGGACAACCATGAAGGGGTCTAAATTCTCCTCTTAGAAATGACTAATCCATTCCCCTTCTTTTGCTACTCTTAATACTACCTAACTTCCAATTGTTGCTTCAACATTAAATTAATTCGGTAATCTATCCCAAAGGTGACACTCTTTTGCTTTGAGCACAAAGGAACTTTTGGGTTCCATTTTGTTCAACAATATGCCAAAATATTTGAGAGAAGTGAAACTTGATTCCCTCAAATTTAAATGACCAAGCCTAAAGGCATATCTTGTGCCACTTTGCCTATTCATATGTAACTTGCATGCATATTTGTTTAATAGCTTTGCACATATGTAGATGGGAAAAACATTCCAAATTTTTCACAATGGCTTTCTAGGCCCTAATCACCTTCTTCCAAATAATGGATCTTGAAATGTTGTGAGCTTGTGGCAAAACAACCAATTGACATTTGGACCCCATTTCTTACTTTCATCCAACATGAACATGTTAATATGATAACAAAGTAGAATTTGTAGGTTGGAAGCTCCCAAATCTAAAGCATGTAACACCTACTTAATTAGAAAGGCAACTAGGCCTTCTTTTAGATCAATTAAAACCAAGCTCCCATACCTTTTTTTCACATAATAGTCCTTCCACTTTACTTTGTTGTGGGTTGCTTACTCTTTGGTTACCCACAAGTAGTTATGTGGTAAGGATTTAATTTGTTGTAGACCTTTTCTTGAACCTCCCCACACTAAAATAAAAAACTAAAACAATGTCAATAAGATTTGGTTGACAATTAGTATTCACTCTACCAATGAAAGATTGGGCACCAATAAACCAAAAATTTCTTTACTTTGTGTAAAACAAATTTGTTCACATTTTTCACCTTAACCCTAAGCCAAATGGCATACCTAATAGCTTGGAAAACTCCTTGTCCTAAACCCACTTCCATTGAATACCATTGAACCAATTTGTAATATTTTTATTTGCCCTTAGAAGGTGGGCTATATTGTTAAGGTTGATGTTAGCTTCAACACCAACAAATAGTAGAGTTGGATCATACAAATGAAAGCAATAAGGAATCCCAACTTATGTAGACATTGAAAAAGGAAACTAAAAATACTTAAAAAAAAACTTTAGAATAATCAAGTTCTAAGAAAACCACACTTTGTTCTAATTTTCTTGCCCAATCCAACATTTCATGAATAAAAACAATGTCATCAAGGATGTATTTTAGTAGTAAAAAGTTCAATTGGTTCATGTTCATGATATTTATAAATATAGGTTGAAGATAATGTTGCAGAGCTTTTACATAAATTTTGTTAGACATGTTGATAAGCATGATTATTCTCAAGTTATTCAAGTTTTTTTTTGTCTCCATTCTTGAGTAGTAAAATGATGAGCCCCTTAGTTAGCCCCTTAAACACTTTTCTTTGCACAACATTTGTCACCATTACCCAAAAATCATGGTTCAAGAAAACCTAATGTTCTTTGTAGAATTTTGTGACAATCCCGTCAATGCCTAAAACTTTGCATTGTGCTAATTCGATAACTATAGCTTGGAGTTATTCCTTTAAGATGAGTAGCATTAGCCTCTCACATGTATTCCCTTCAACCTTTTGAAACAAGTAATTAAGAATTTGGTTATTGGCATTTGACACTTCCTCGTCAACCCTTACTTCTACATACAAGTTCAATATAAAGAAGCTCACACAACAACTCTCCATCACCACTTTGTCTCTCACCACTTCACTAGTGTAGGACCTAAAGCTTACAATTAAATTGGTGGTGGGCTTTTCCTTAAACATAAAATTGTTCATAAGCTTCCAATTGGTTTTTGCTCATATCTAAACCCTTTTATTCTCCTATCTTCAAATTCCTTAAGGTTGTGTTGCATGAAAGCCAACTTGTGTTGTAAAATAAGGTATTCACAATTTTGTTGCAACTCTTCCATTGCTTGGTTTAGCTCATATTTCAATTGGTCTTCCTTTTATTGAAAATCTACTATTCTACTTTTGTAGTGGTCACGGTAGAACTAGGTGATTACTTTGAGCTAAAAAACTTATAAAAAAATGTCACAAAGATTACAACAACTTCATAAACTTTTGATTTATTTTTTAAAGTCACCAATATATTTAATGATCATCTTTTAGTGCCTTTTTAACTTAATGTTACTACATTCTAAACAAATAGAATTGAAAAGAGGTAGGTATTTGACAAAACAACATTTCCTTTATCAAGTATTCACTAATATTAGTGGTAGATTTGAACTAGCCAACACAAGGCATATAAGTTTTGTCCAACTTAATTAGAATTTTAACTCCCTTACTTTTCTAATTATCCCATGAAAACTTTAGCTTCCTACCATAAAGAGAGAAAATGTTTTCAATTTTCAAAGTTTTTTTCACTTGATTTTACATAGGCTTTTCACTATGAGAAAATGGGGTGATTGATAACTAGCTTTGCAATTGGGTTTTTGAATTACAATGACCATTTGCAACTCATTGCAATTCAACATGTTTTTTATGGGAGTGCTATTGGACAAGTTGCATGATTTGCAACGGATGCAATTCACTATACATGTGAAATCATATACATATGCAACTTAATTACAACTATGTAGGAATGACTATTGTGTAACTCTAATGCGATTAGTTTGCGATTACCATGGTAATGTCATGTTGATGTCATTTTTCATCAATCCATCAAAATCTAACATGTGACACTATGGGAAATTTTTAATGAATTTTTTTCTTTTGAAATATTAATCTTGGCCATCCATTATAATTTGTTAGTTAATATTTTAAATAATTAATTATTTGAATTTTTGAATAGATGATTAATTATTTGAGCTTAATATTTATGAAGCAATTTAATTTAAAAAATAGTTATTTAATTATTTTAAAATTAATTATTTGAGTCATTAACAAACTAATTTTTTGAATTAGATTAATTTATTTAAATTAACTCTTAAACATTAATTAATATGTAATAGTGAATAAATTATTGAAAAAAATCATTATTAAACATTGAGGATTAAATATGAATTTTTTAAATTATTAATTATTAATAGTTGAAGAACAATCACAAAATAGTGAAAATTTGATATTGTTACAATTGCAACGTAATACACAACTAGTTGTATCAATGGGAATCATAGTTGACAACTAGTTACCAATGACATATCTAATGGGCAAGGGAAATGTGTACGTATGACATGATCATATGTGTCAATGTTGTACACTAGTTGCAATGTAATTGTTGATTAGGTGTTATATTTACACTAATTGTAATGTAGTTGTTGCATGCAATTAAAATGCAACTTGCTAAAAGGTCAAACATGATTAATTACATCCATATGTATGATGCATACATTACACCATATAGGTGTCCCATTTGTAACTAAAGTACAACTCATTGATTTTCTAATGTGACATTTTATTTATTAATTGCCCATATTTCCATGTTCTAATTGTAATGTAATTGTATATTAATTATTTTGGAGCTTTAGTTATAGGTTATATGGGTCCAATGGACATGATTTCTCACAGTGTTTTCCATTAAAGTTTCCTAAAACTATCCACCTACAATTTATAGGGAAATTAAAAAACATATCTTCCTATAGTTTGCACCTCTCTTTGGATTCATTGGATGCATATACATTTGCAACTTTTAAACTACCATAAAGAAGGCCATTAAAAAAAAAATGCTACATTATGTTGGTAACAATGGCACCTTCCATGGAAATTTGTTTGACCCATTTATGTGACACCAACATGTAGACTCCTCATTTTCTTGCACCATATTCTTTTTTTTCAAAATGTACCTTGGAGATGCATGCAAAATTTTGCACATTGATTATTGCCACATCTATGTCTTTCAATTGAATCACCATTATTAACTTTCAATTTGTGTTCTTGAATTGCCAAAATTTTTATATTAGGCACCGAGGATTGAATATAATTTCACAACTATATCACCTTAACCTTTTTGTTAAAGCCTTTCACATTAGAAAACATTATGCAAAGATTCAATTGGAAACTTGATGATGGTTAAAGGAAGATTTTTTGTTCCTTTCTTTCATGTATTTCATTCAAATTCCATCCCATAGATCATAGAATGAAGATTCATTCTAGTTTGTGGTGAGCAACTTGTAGCATTGGCCTTCTTTGAAAGAGGGTGGCCAAGTGGTTTCCATGGATCAATTGCTAAGTTGCAAGTTGCATGATTTGTCCCTAATAGTTCACATGGTTCCCATGAATAAAATGTAGCCCCTTGCAATCACCACAATATATGTTGTCATCACAAGCATTTAACATGTCAATGTTACTTGCATCTTATTTCAAAGGCTCTTTTGGAGGTGATTTGAGCCTCCTCAACTTGTTTTTTATCATTATGATGAGATGGCATGATAAGGACTTCACATCCAAATACACTAGCTATGATTTGCAAGCTTTGGCCTAAATTATGTTGTGAGGTGAAGAAGCTTGCAAAGGTGAGTGTTTATCCTAACAAGACCTTGATCAACTTCTAAGAAAGGAAGGAAGGATTGGGCTAGTGAATCTTTGTTTCCTTTAGACCTTTATCATGATTAAAGGCCTTCATTGATTTGATCCAATGCCTACTTCAATGCTACCTATGGGCCCTCCTTTGGGGTGGATCCTTTTTTTTTGGGACACACAATTGTAATGCCATTAGTGTCTTTTCCTAAACATTGTTCCTTGCATGGCATTAATTCCCCTTCTGTGACATCTTCTGCATTTGCATGGGCATAAAATTTTTGCTCCCAATGATTCAATTGACTTTTTGAATACCTCAAGGTGACATCCACCTCCATTCTTTTCAGTTGCTTTAATGGGCAAACATCAACCTTTTGTGAAAAAACAAAATAATATATACATCTTATAAGTATGTTCATAGGTAATAGGAAAAACAATCAACTTTTTAGTTAAACCTTTAATCTTCAATTGTGCAACCTAGCCTTAATCCACCTCTAAGGCTGCACAAAAACTTGGATCTTTCACTACCTCATTAATGTTGCCAACATGTAGCAAACTGCTTACTTGAGCCACAATGAATGTTGTGATGGGCTTATTTTCAAGACATAAATTCTTAAAGGTGATCCAAGTTGGGAGCCACAACCCAATGAAATTATTAGGATCAATGTTCAAAACAAATTGTTGAAAGATGTAGACAAAACCTTTTCCTACAATGAAAAAATATGGAACATTGCTTGAGTCAATTGCTTTGTTCAAGGAAGATAATCATTTGGAATAAAATTAAATGGGAGAGGTTTAGACTCAAGAAAGCTTCCAATGATTTGCAATGATTTAAACAAAGAAACTACTTGTCTTCCTTTAACTAAATAGCCATTGAAGTTTTGAAAGGTGTCACACAACAAAGCTTTTCTATCAATAGTTATGAATCGATTGATCCTAGTTGTGTTGCCTTTGTTGATGATTAAATAATCTATCAAATGTCATTCCAACATCCTCACTTCTTTTACAACAATGAACTTGGTGCCTTTGTATTAAGTCTACCAAGACATTTGTGGTGATTGTGAGTGCATAACTTCTTTTGTGAAAGAATGAACCATATATCACTAAATGATCCCATTCAATATTACTCATGCATTTCAATTGTCATAAATAATGTGACGCATCATTTTTGCATTAATTCTATTATTAACACTATCCCATAAATGCCATTTTATGATTGGTCTTTATCGACTATACTAGTTATTTATGTCATTTGTAATTAATTCAAACTCGTCACTTATGCTATTTTTAGTCGCGTATCCACTTAAGTTGCAAGACCTATTCATGATAATGTTCGGAACAATTTTTTGAAACAAGTGTTTGCGATAATTCATCATTTTTGTTCAATATGTTCAGGTTGGCAAAAGCCATTGCAAAGGTGTGGCAAATCTGAGTTGTACTACTGTGTTCAAGAAGTTGGACATTTGTGAATGTGATATCCACATTTGCTTCAGCTGCAATATACTCAAGTTTAAGGTTTAGGCTCCAATATGAAACACCCCAAATCATATAGACAAACAAGAGCCACCACCCTGCAAGGGATTCATCACGAAGATCAAGGTCTACACCAATAGCAACTCATCCATCTTGAAAGCATTTTTTCTGCTTGCAGCATGATGGATCCACAGACTAAAATTTAATGATACTTACCTAGAGAGTTGTCTTCATATATAAGAGTGACCACCACCATGAGGAGCAATACAAAGAGCCAACTGGTTGGGAATGACACTCTGCACCTGAGCAACTGTGATGGGGAAAACAAAATTAATTAAGCGACAGGGCGCATACCATCAAGAAATATACCATGCCATTAGTTTTTGAAAAGGAAAGTTCTCTATTGATATTGCAAAACACCCCTTATAAAAAGGGACTAGTATCAAACTATATTCCGTACCTCGTACATGCACAGCTTCAGCACATGTCTGTCAAATAATTAATTAATTTTGAAATTTCACTATTCCAACAATTCTTCATTTTCCTTTGAAAATTCTTTTCTTTGGAAAAAAATAATTTTTGAAAATTTCAGCATTCCTAAAAATAATATAGTTTGTGCTGAAGCCACCAAGATACTATGATATTCAAAATGTTTATGTACGAGGCACCCAGATACCAACATGGGTATCGTTGGACCCATCATATGGGGTAACAAAAGTCTCATAGGAATACTATAACAACATGATAGAAATCTGGTCAGTTTCTTCATATTAGGACCAGTTTCAATTTATATACCAAGGCTCCATCAATAAACCGACCCAACATGAGTTCAAACCAGTCTTCGGATGGTATCAAATTTTGAACATACCAGCTTCCTCTTGGTACCAGATTTTTCCTTTTCAATACAAAAGGCTGGTACTGATATTGGGGACTTTTTTTGAACTTTCATACCAGTCTGGTCCTGGGTATTGGATCCAAGCCTGATTTTTGGTTGGGCATGAAGCAAGTATATACTTGGTATTGAGATTGATATAAAACTGGTACTAGGCTGGTATCACCTCAAGTCCGTAGCAAGCTGGTATAACCTATAAGGCTGATATTGCCTCATCTTCTGAGAGACTGGTAGGGTCCTAGCTCCGGTGTGTTGATACCAGGCACATGCCTATACACCACACCCAACATTGGTTCAAACCAACAACAGATAAAATATGAAATGTTCCATAAGGTTACCACAGGAATGAACTCATTGTTCACAGTAACAATGGGTGAACATTCCACAAATGTGAGAACAAATGAAAAGTTCATCTTCATTGTTTTGTAGTGGCTCCCTTACAAGTAGATTCAATAAAGTCTGACAAGGTTTACATCTGATCTGTTTACGGAAAGCAAAAAAAATTGCCATAGTGGGGTTTTTTTGGGGATACATTTAATTTTGTATATCGTTTGAAACCATTTCAGTAGTCATTCAAAACCATTTAAAATAAAAACAAGAATGGTGAGAATTCAGCCACTAATGAATTTGCAAAAATTGTGAATACATACATTAAATGAATAAATATGAATAATTATCATTATATATCTCCTCAACAACAAAACAGTTTAGGAAAATACATGGGGTTTTTTACAAAGATACCTTCTGCTTTGAACATATACCTCCATGTGTTCCCCACTTTGTACTCCCAAATGGGTGTCAATGGTGACCTCCTTATTAGCCAAGTGGGACTTGAGGTTCCATGAGAGTGCAACAATGACACCGACTTTTTAAAAGAACAAATAAAATATAGTACATTGAGTAATAAGTATGGCACACAAAACCGATTCTGTTTACAGTGTGAAGATTTTGGTGAGATTGCAGCATGACACACTAGGTTGTGATTCTTGTGCACTCTCCCACTTCTTGCATATTTTTTCTCCACCACATGCATGTGGTTTCTCGCTATCTTTTGGTCCATGGTCTCGCACACTATTAAACTTGGAATTCTAAGCTCAATATACATACCAATTAAGACATTAAAGAGCTCCTACACATCTGAAAGGGAAATTTCAATCTCTAAACCAACATGAGATATTATACCTGGTTCACTAATGCCCACCTCCTGTTTTGCGTATATACTGCCACATAATTTTTGTAGCAGCTAATTTCCAATGCTGCAGGGTTGTTAAGCTGCTGCTGAGCATGGGATGCTGAGAGAGGTGAGCTCTCAAAACATTATGTGCATGATCTATGGGTCAAGCCTCTCAAGCTTGACAGGTGGTTCCAGTAGCTCTGACAAATCTCCTGAAGAGCTTTGATGCATGAGAAATTCATCATCCTCTCCCATGGCAATATCGACCTGCACCTATTTGATGTAAATGCGTATCTATTACTCATCTGTT
>Ga0116229_10009956_pt1 | contig 14377 bp, 11 predicted proteins | sample S1TSphgellanicum_3_FD_87313 | JGI IMG/M metagenome (GOLD analysis project Ga0116229, IMG submission 87313) | Host-associated microbial communities from peat moss isolated from Minnesota, USA - S1T2_Fc - Sphagnum magellanicum MG | ecosystem: Host-associated > Plants > Peat moss > Unclassified... | reverse complement strand
CCAATTTCAACAAAATTTGAACCCAAGATTCCCTTAGGAAACAGGCCAAAATTATACACCTTAATAATAACAGGGGACCAAACTAGTTTTTCCACCAATTTCAACAAAATTGGAACCCAGGATCCATTTTGTTGCAATAGATATAAAAGGAAATAACACGGTGAGAAACTAATTTTTGCACCGACTAGTTTTGCACCACCATGTTAATTTCCTTTTGTAACATTTTGTCGCCCTGTTTCTTTCATCCCTATCTGGGTGAAACTGGGGCTTCTTGTCCCCAATAATTATGGGGACTTTAAGGTAATGTGAGCAATTGTTGGCTAAAATGAGGAGCCAAAAGCAATGAACTCTGACTTGGAGTTCTGACTGGAGGTTGGGTTCAGTACACCCTGGGTCACCCTATGACCTGGAGGGTGACCCCTAAGGGTCATGTCAATAATTTAAGCTTCATGCCAGTTGTGTTGGTGAGTTATTGAGTTTTGACCTGGGTTACCAGCAAGGTGCTGGGTGGGTGTGGGTATCAATAAAAGTTACCAGTCAGTGGTTATTGATATATTTTGAAAAACCGATAAATAACCTACCAGTTGGGTATTGAATTTTCAATTTTTAATAACTTACCCAGATGGTCGGAATTTCATCTAGGTAAGCTTCAGTCCTAAAACCCTAAACATGTTCAGGGTAGGAAACACAAAAGCATAATTTTTTTTTTAAAAATGAAAATAAAAAATAACCCTATAGCCTACCTTACCTAGGTATTAAAACCGGCAGTTCTCAAGGTGGGTATTTGAGAACTGATCCCCTTACTGATAATCAACGGTTAATACCAAAAAAAAAAATCTGAGCTAATTGACAACTGATGGGTACTAGCTTGAGAGTGTGATAACTGATGGGTATAAAATTTCAAAATAAATTGATAACCGGCCCAGATGGTTGCAAGCGAGAGAAGGAAACAAAAGAAAGGCAGCCAAAATTGCTTTGGTCCCCTCCTTATTATGCCTTGGGGATTGATCAATCACCCTTGATTTTACAAGGTCTGAAAAAATGTGCTCCCTCTACCTGAGTCCTGACCTCCAATTTGAATTTGATGGAAATTTTCAAATGGGTAAGTAGTAAGTACCACCACCAGCCTAAGTATTTGCTAAGAATTTTTTGTAGTTGGAACTCTTGGAAAGGAATTTGGTTCTCATGCTTGCTCATCAGGGTGGACACCCACATCCCGGCTGGTTGACAATGCTGGCAAATTAGATTACTTCACAATTTGCTCCCCCAGTGCGCATGAGGATTATGCACCAGAAGTCAGCTCTAGAAGCTGCTGCATAAAAGCTCACACCACCCTTGCAATCCTTGCAATCCCTTCTGCAGTTGTGATTTATGTGGGCTTCTAGAATCAGAGTATGCTTCAATCATAATTTGTCAGTAGACCTGCTTATATCAGGACAACAACTCTGAGCTGGGTATCCTGCCAGAGGCGACCTTTTTAGGGCCAAAGGAGTCGACATGCACTAGCTAGCACTGAAGACTATTCCTCATAACCAGGCAGTTTGAGCTAGCTCGTTACGTAACATAATCACTGTACTTTACATTCTTAGGTGACTTGCTTGGCATGTAGAGGCATAACAGAATTATCTGGATATTGATCAGTTCTCTCATCCACACATACAATGATATATTGGCAGCTTAATATGTGATATAACTGCGGCTGTGGAGGTCCAATGAGGGAGAGACATGTCAGTGAGAATGGTTATGGTCACATACATGTACTGAAGATTGTTGTACTACTTGTGTGGAATTGATAGAAACCAATTGATGGAATTGAAGGAAGTGCTATTCAACAAGGAAATTGAGAAGGGGGCACAAAAAACCAGCAAAATTCAAAATTCAAGCATAACAGCCTTGGCCATTTGCTAATTGAACATGTGACCACATCTCATATGTAGCCTTGTATGGAAGGTGCCAAGTGAGAAAAACTTTTGTGCATTCAGAGAGACAACCTGGTGCAAATGATTATTCAAACAATTGTGCACTTTGTTTTTCAAGAAAGCAACAAAATTAAGACATTGTTTGTTTTTAATAGATCCAAGTGCGTGAACCATGACAATCTTCACCACCTTTAAGTATTCAAGAAAAGCATGTGACAACAATTGTGATGCATGGATCACTTGCCACATATGTATGAGAGGATTGACAATGACTGGGTTGGTCTTGTCAAATGCAAGGGCCACAATTTCTATCATGGCTTGAATCACATTGGGTTAATTTAAATATGCCTTGTTGAACATCCAAATGCCAATTTGAAAGAATCTCAAAAACCATAGGGGTAGATTTCACCTCCTTGGCTAGTCCATATGGACGTTGGTTGTAACAAAAAAAATTAGCATTTCTAAATGTCGAGGAAATGTCACCTTTATGTCTACTTGGAGCCAATATTGGGGATAATAAATCCCCATAGCATGTGTGATTGCATGCTCATGAAACCACACATCCAATTTTGTCAGCAAGCCTTCCACAACCCTTAACATCCAACAAATTTACACCAAACAAAAAAACCAACTATAAACCTTAACCACCATGGTTCATGAGTTGAATTTAGAAATCTCAAGAAAAATTGAAAGGACAATGATAATCATTCATCAATTGCAAATAAAAATGAAAGGAAACTTTGCTTGGTTCATCACAAGAATTTAGATATCCCAAAAAAATAATTCAAGGAAGTTGTGTTGGTTCATCACTAGAAGTTGGAAATCACAAGAAAAATTTCAAGGAAACTATGTTGGTTCATCACCAACATCCAAAAATCCCAAGAAAAAATGAAAGTAAGTTCTACTAGTTTATTACAAGCATTTGGAAATCCCAAGAAAAAAATGAAAGTAAAAGTCTTTGATGGTTCATCTTTAGCATTTGGAAATTCCAAGAAAGAAATGAAAGGAAGCTTTACTTGTTCATCACCATCATTTTCATGCCACATACATCACAAAAACCCTAAAAATATTAATGTCACTCAACATTGGCAAAGTTCAGGTTTAGAAAAAGAGTATCAACTATGTTCATTTGTGCATTCTAGACATCAAAAATTAAAGAAATGAACTTGCACATCATGGTTCAACACAAGAATTTACAAAACAAAGGTAAAAGCAAAAGACCGTCCTGGTTTAAATCCATAATTGTAGAACATATGTAAAAGAATTCACATTGGGCATGTAGGGTGTAATGTAATCAACTTGCATCAACATAAGCAAAGGCCAATATTTTACCATGATTTTCTTTAGAGGCTCCAACATGAACATCCATCTCCTTTCCACATTCTTGAGGATATTATTCCCCTTTCTTTTCAAAGTCTAAACAAATATCTGAAATTCCATATTTGTTTTTGGTGAATAATGGAAATAGCCATTCATATTTAACATGAAGGCTCCAATCTAGCAATGAGTTCCAAATCCTTTTAGGATTGGACTACTAGGTTAGTGTAATCAATAACTCAATGAACACCCATCAAGAATGGGGCTAAAAAATCTTTGATTTGTTTTGTCACTTTAATTTTGGACCCTTGGAACACATTCACTCCATTTCCCTCAGAGCACAAAAGTTTCTTGGATAGCTCTTCCTTGCTTAACTCCCCCACCTTCCATCATAGAGTTCATAATCACTTTAGTGAGCTTGTTAAAACCTAATCCATTAACAATTCAATCAACTCACACCAAAACTAATAATTTGATCTAGCCATCAACCACATATGCATGGACACATGCAAGAGTCATTATTGATGGTTGTAACTTCATCATTGTAAGAGTCTTCCTTAGGGGATCCAATAGAGGATTTGATTAAGAGTTTGGCTTTTCCATGGTTTCCTTAAGGTCTACAACATTGACAAGCATTTTAAGGCTGACATGAGGAATCACAAAAAACAAGTCAAGGTTTTAGTCATTTAGGGATTTGGTTGCTTCCAATGTCGAATTGATTATAAACTTTTGTGATTCAAACCAATTTTTAGCTAAAGACTAATTTTGCCCATTTGCATTGGAAGAATTTACGACCTTGGGAACATACTAGATTTCGACATTGGAAGTTAAAGGTTCCAAGAGGAAAATTTGAAATACTAATAACGACATCAATTGGATCTGACTTTTTCATCCAATAACATTCATGACAATTTACATCCTAGAAGTCCTACTAGCACATCATGCAACAGAAAACAATTATAGTAGAAATCTGGCCACAGATCATTAAAAACAAAGGTTGCTCTAATTGTGAAAAAATGATATACAAAATTATAATATGTCAAAGTCTGGGCAGTAGCCTAGCAAGTTAGCAACTGTAGGAGCATGTGCAACTGGGTCAATGAGAGACATTATGTAGACCCTCTCCCATCCTTGTGATATGTAGCTCAACCGTTTTCATGTGGGGAATACTGTCCATGTCCATACCCACAATGGCCTTCACGTTACACGCCCCCTCTCCAAAAAACAAGACCTTGAGGCTAGTCTTTTGTGGTCCTTTGAATTTTGAAAGCAGCATCAATTGTGGTTCTTTAATTATAATTCCATAATCAAAGAACCGTCAGTTCTGGCTATTTCACAAACCTTAAAGAATTTACAATAGGCATGAAAGAATTGATAAAGAATGACCAGTTCTTTGACATTTTCATATTTTTTGAGAACCATGGTCATATACCAAAGCCGGTTCTTTGACATTTTGAGACACAATAGGTAAGTGGGTATATATACCCAGGCTGATAACCAGCGGGTGTCTAGTGCTAATTGTGAGAACCACCCAACACTGCTTCCGTCCTAGTTCAAGGTTCAATACCAAAATTTCATGGGCTCTTGCAACAATTTTTGAGAACCGACAGGTAAGGGGGTATACATCCAGTCTGATAACCAGTGGGTATCTTTTGCTAATTCCAAGAACCACTCACCGACATTCTAGGGTGGGTGGTTCTTGGAACATTACCAACAGATACCCTCTGGTTATCAGACCCTCACCTGCCTGTGCCCCCCACCTTCCAAAAAGTGATACCCGCCCTGTATTCAGTTACTCATTTCAATTCTGATGGTATTTTTGCAGCTCAACTTTTTTTCTGTTCTTACAATCCTGACAATTTCTTCTCGATTACAGTTCAGTTCAATTGCCTCTGCAGCAAAAGCATTTCTTGCATCTTCAGCTCATGGGCTTCAACAGATTAGAGCAAAAGTGTTGCAAATAGGTACTCACTCAAAAAGGTCAAAATTGTTGCAAACTATTAAAAAATACGATCATTATTGTAAATTGTGGCTAGTTGGGTATCTGATTGTCCACATTTTGTACTGATCAATGAAAGGCCATAAGAAGAAAATTTTAGTACCCTGATCACCGGAAGGAAGGAGTATGATAATCCCAGCATGTTGCCTTGGGTTTTACATACTTGACAAAAATTCACAAAGTCATATTTTCTCAAGCTTGTACTTGTTGAAGACAAGTCCAAGTCCTGCTGCCCTTCCAAGTTCCCAGCATGCTGGGAAAGAACCAGTGGAACAGTTAGAAAACAAATGGAAGTTCCAACTTGGCTTTCAGTTAGAGACTAGTTGCTGAACTTTGGCCCTGTTCAATCCTATTCCAGTTTGGCAGCGTTTCATCATATTCCGGATTTCAAAATGTCCTGGGGTGAATAGGTATTGTCTTTTGACAGCAATTTCTTGCAATGATTTTGAGATATTGTAATTTACAGGTGATGATGATCAGTGTTTCAAAACCACTAGAGCATCTCCACCGGTGCTCAGTATGTCACTCTGGATATAAAATTAAATGTCTAAGTTTAGCTGTGTTTTTTTTTTGGCAACCCCACCGATAAAACTGTAACTGGAACTGCATATACGTGGGAACTACTAATAGCAAACCACCCGGACCAATTATTATGATGGACCAATCAGAAATACTGAGCCGCAATCAGGTCCAATTTATTACACTTTTTTTGGAGGTGCACAACTGTGTTGCGACTTTCACCAGACACGGCAAGCCGCACGAATTTGGTGACCAATTTCCTGAGCTAAACCGGCACAGTTTGACTTTTTCACAATAAATTTTACTGTCTGGAGTCACATACTGAGCACCGGTGGAGATGCTCTTAGTAGTTGTATTTTTTTGTCAGCCTTACCCAATTATGTATGTGCCATGATTGTCTGCCATGCAGACCAGTGTTGGGTGGGTATTTGATTCTGGTAATAATAACTTATAACCTTCGGCCAGTTCTTTAAAACACTTCAGAATCACAGAACTACTTTACTGGTTCTGGTCTTCTGAAAAAAGACAACAAAATCAAAGAACCGCCGGTTTTGGTCATTTCAAAACCCCTGAAGAACTGCAGTTTTCATGAAACAACAGATAAATGCAGTTATTTGATTTCATATTTTCTGAAACTGGGGTTAAATATCAAAACTGGTTTGTTGATTTTTCTGAGAACTGCAGTTAGGAGCCCTAAGAACCACCCTGATAACTGCCGGGTCTATTCATGTTTGTGATAACCAAATAACACTGGTCCAGACTCTGTGACTTAGACCTATGTCTGAGTTTTCGCAGTGTGAACAAAGCCCAAATGTGAATTTGGGTGAAGAGATGACCTAATGGATGAAGTGCTCCGGGGATTTGGACTGGCAGAGAGTGCCAAAAGAAGGGACCGTTGATAATCATGAAGCTTAGAGGTTGTTGCCATTCTTTAGATGTTTTCTTTCAATTTTTGTGATTGTTTGTTATTTGGAGGTGATGAGCTCTGTTTTGCACTCTGCATGGTGTGGACGGCACTCAACGTTGATCAATTTGGTGTTTTGCATTGTTTTTGGACATGGTGTGCTATGAAGGGCAGACCTTGCCATATAAGGAGGAGCTTTTGATGTTGAGAAGCTGAGTTTTCTAGGTCAGACATTTGGTGTTTTTAGGAGTGTACTTTTGAAGCTTTCAAGTTGGGGTGTGTGGGTCTTTGTGTTTGGAGTTTGGAAGAATCAGCCTATCAATAGTGTTGGTGAGGGATGAATGCCCCCTAACAACTTTGGGAGCTTTTCGGTAGAGGGTTTTTGTATCTTTGTTGCACCATATCTCTTTCTCAAAAGGTAAAGAGGTTAGATGCATAGTTTAAGGACAAATTAAGGAAAGTGATGAAGATTTAAGGGGGTTTCAAAAGTGGTCTTCATAGCAATTTGGTTTGTGGTAGAAAGAAATGTCATGTTTTTGGGGATACCATGGGTTATTTGTTGATGGGAAGGAGTACTCACATCTATGGGAGCTTTGAAGAGAAATTATGTGTGACTTATCAAGACATATCAGCATTGGGAAGTTTAGGTTCTCATTTTCTTTTTGTCCAACTTTTAGGGATCAATATGTGGGAATCAATGTGGATTTCATCTTTTGAGATTGTGAACTAGAGTGTGAATTGCCATGACAAAACTAGTGGGCTCAAGAGAGAGAAGCTGGAATGATTTGATTCCTTATGGTCCATAGATGACTATTGTTAATATAATAGATGCTAATAAATTCAATGTTATTCTATTGCTATGTATTTCTACAAAATTTCACAGAATCAGTTTGTCGCATAATTTCATCTTAGCAAGTGTTGCATTAGATTGCATTTTCTTTTTGGTGACAACTCCAAACCTTGTTGCTCACATTGATGCTTTCACAAACTTTCTAGGGGACCTTAAATGGGGGTCATGGAAGCATAGAGTTGCGATGGATTTTTAACCTAGAAAGGGGTTTGGGTGTATGAGGTTTAATTTTGAATTAAGTCCCTGCTATCACATAGGTAGGTTGCCAATGAAAGACTCACACAACACTCACACACCATACAAAACATTTGAAAAATACAAGAGATGAAAGATATTTTTGAGCTAAGATCACCCCATGTTTAAAACTTGGTCCTTATGTGTGTTACACCCATTGGGGAGCTCATCACACATGACTAAGGTTTTTGTTTTGTGGACTTGAGGGGGACACTAGTATAAAAAAAAGTAGAAAATATGTGAGTAAAAACATAGGATGCAATATATTGGTTGTTGAGTAAAAATTATAGATTAATTAGTTACAAGATAGGGTACAATTTATTCTAATAATCAATCTAATTGTAATATAAGGTATGTAATAACCAAAATAATGGATTTTAATAAATATAGAGTGCCTTTAATCTATGTAATGTATTAGAAAATTAAATAATAATAGAGTGATAAAAATAGGTTGGACAATTATATAATCCTCCCCCCTAAAAATGGTTGTTTGACACACATAAATCCCAAACTTTACCCTAAACGCCCCTCCCAAGTTTGTGAGAAACATTCATAAAAAACATATATGTTTGTTTTTGTGGACATTTCCATAATCTAAAACACACATAAATTTATTACAACATAGGTTCATTACAAAATAAACTTATGCTAAGTCTTAACACAAAGTAACAACATGAAATTATGAAAAGAAATATATATGTTCAAAGTTTCACCCACAACCCTTTATATACTTGAAACAAAGAATGGATGGATTACTAACCTCATTTATTTACATCTACTAAACATTCCCATTTATCAATTACAAGCCATTAGTATGCCACATGTTTTTATTTTGAACTATCATCCTTTCTAAGAACAAATAATTCAATTATTGAATTATAGGGACCAACGGTTCATTGATTATGAAAATTTTCAGAAAATTGAAACCAATTTTCTTTGATTTTGAAATATTTGATAAACCAAAATATGTGGTTTTTTATAAATTCAAATAACCACAATACATTAGCACCTTCACCCTTTTGAATGAAACCTTTCATTATATACTAGCTACTAATGTGGCCCATGCAACTTGCCCAAATGTGAACATGATTTTGAAGATAAAACCCAATTGTGAACAAATTGTTTTAAATTATTTGAAAGTGATAGATTTTATTCAAATTTCAATATCTCCCATAATTTAGCTCTAAAAATTACAAAATTGCCTCCAATAAATCCTAATTGTTAAAGGTTTTCCAACATTATGAAGAACAAGCCCCAATTTTTGAAAAATAATAAAATTTGATTTTATTGATTGCCTTTTGAAAATATTGTTCAATATTCAATAATTGTAAGTTTAAACATTCCCAAACCACCTCATGCACCCCTATTCATCAAGGGCTTTCCAATGGTACCAAGAATGTGACGATAGGGTTCAATATGACAAACAAAACAAACAAGTAACCTTCCTTAATAGATAAATGTGTTTAACTAGGCAAATGCTAAATTTAGACTCCATAGAGCTTGATTTATTAACCTTAGAATAGGACGTTTTCTAGATTAACTTTACAAGTAATTAAAAAAAAATTGGGTGTGTTTTCTTGTGGTGTGGTATTAATGTGAGTGTTGATTCACCCAATCTAACCATAGAGGTTAAACTATGTCAAAAATAATTGGGAGGGTAAATCTAAATACACATATACCTATCACATGTAGAAACTAGGTGAATAACATCTACCCATCATGTCAATAATTTTCTACAATTACACAGTTTCATGTAAATGTTTTCAGCAAGGTAAGTGTTATATATCAAATACCTCTAAGGATTATATACTTATTTGTGACTACATCCCAAATTTCAATGTTTATTTTTTTAGTTTGTAATGGGCCACTTTGATTGTATTACACAAAAAAAAAGTAATAAATCTAATGCTCCTAAAGTAAAAGCTATTACTATGAATGAGGTAGTGTAAAAGTGTTTCCCTTTAACCTAGATATATACAATAGAAGCCAACATAGTTGTCAATGGATAGGGAACTAACTATGGTGTAATTGGAAAATAATTTGGGTGCATGTTGCCCCACCTCATTGTTTGGGTTGAATTTCCATTTTTAACTTTGTTCATCAACATATGTTTTTGGCCAAGTCTTTTACAAGAGCTTGGGTACGTATTGTGATTCATATGAAACAACTTAATTAGATGTTATGTATCCCAAAGTGTTTTGGGGTGGGGGGTATGGGCCACTTTGATTGACCCATCATTAAACAAACTGGAAACTTTGTTAGTGTTATGTTTATTGGCACCCAAGTTGACATTTATTGTATGAATTTATAATTTAAAGAAAAAATTCCACATGTTTACAACAAGGTTTTTTCTTTTTCATTTTTGTGGTGTAACCACATTAGCATCCATCAACAAGAGGATTTAGGTAGATTTGATTATAGGATAGGTACGAATTGCAAGAACTCATGGTTGGTAAAGCTACTATAGTGGTCATAACAATTGACTACAATTCAAAAATGATTTGTAATATCAATGTTTCAAATAATGTAGAAAACATTCCCCAATATCTAATATTGTGCTTATGAATAATAATCGACACTTCTTTGTCATATATTTATTTATTTAAAAGAATGAAGTTCGACTATTTTAAATTTGAAATTTCATGATTTCAATAGTTGAAGAATAAATATGTAAAATACACCTCGAGTTGTGGATTTGTAGTAGTTGGGACAATAAACCAATTTTCAGAAGTTGAGAGTTTGATTCTCAACAACAACAACAAATATCAGTAAAATTTCTTTTTTTTTTTTCAACAAGAACTTTTGAGAAGTATCTTGTGTCCATTAGTTTTAAGTATGATATGTAGTAGTAGCATTTTATTTTTCTTGTGCAATACATTGTAGATCAACAAAGGATGACTATAAGATATTATGAAATTGTCAAGGACATGAAATATGATAAAAAAAAATTTAGAAGTGAACTTCAGGAGTTCTAGATTGATAAGCAAATTGTTACAATGCAAAGCAAGAAGTTCAAGTCCTCAACAAATGTTGACAAGAATGAATAAAAAAGACTTGAAAACCTCATAATGTACTACCTTGTATGAAAATGCACTAAAACTTTTCTATAAATCCACAATAATACAATGAAATTTATAATTTTTGCAAAGGTCAATAACACAAGGCATAGGTGCCCCCCATGCCATACATTATGTTAATATCAAATTACAATGTATATTAGTGTTGGGCAATTATTAAAATTAAGAATAGATTGATGTTGTTCCATTGTAACTTCTCAAGAAAGCTTTCAATTTCCTCCAATTTCCTTGTCCTCCTTTAAAGCATATGAAAATGTGCAATACTTGTATCTAACGTACTTATTATATTATCATAAAAGGGCTAGGAATTACATTAATTCAAATATTTTGTAATACATTCATTTCATAGACATAATTGAGTGTGTTGTCAACACTCTTGACCTTAAATATGGGAAATTTATTACCTTCTTTTTTTTGCAAACCATAATTGTTAATGAAAATGGGAGTTCTAATACCCTCATTTTCTATAAACCACAATAGGTCTACTCAAAACTAAACCTTGTGAAACAAGCTCTAGAAATGATTGCCTAACCCAAGGTGGTTCTTCTAGTGGATCTTCTTGCATAGGGAACCACAAACCTAGTTCTTAAAACCCAAACCTGGCTTAAAACCCAAAACCAACCATAATTGGAACATGCCACCTTTTAGTTATCAAGGCAATACCAAATATTCATGACCATGGTTCTCAATAAATCAAATAATCCAATTTAACATGTAACCATGGTTTCTTTGAGACTTTTGAAACAACCAAAATCAATAGTTCTCTAGTTTTCACCTTGAGTTTGGGTGTTTTGTTAGGAGCGTGAGGACACTAGTAAAAGAAAATAAAAAATATGTGAATAAAAATATAGGGTTTATTTTATTCAAATAATCAATTTAATTATAGCATAAGGTATGCAATAATTTAAAATAATGGATTATAATTCATACAAGATGGTTTTAATATGTACATATTAAAAAATTAGATAATAATAGGGTGACAAAAAATAGGTTGAACTTTTATTTAATACCCCTTACAATGGTTGTTTGATGCACATAGATCCCAAACTTTATGTTAAGTGTCCTCCCCGAGGCTAGGAAAGTCATGTGTGAAAGAATTTCAAGAATGAAAGTTCGACCAAGAAAGGGCATGAGATTTAAGTGAACCCAATCGAGTGAGGCTTTTGGGTGAGAAAGACAATGCACTTGTCTTTTTATCTAGGCGAAGGTTCTTCGGGAGGTTTCATCAAATATGTTTCACTAGTTGACTCCCAAATCAACATCTAGGAAGATCTTGTGCTTGCAACGAACTTAAAAGCTAAAAGAGTTAGTACTACCAGATTATGAGTTTAACAAAACTTTTTGGAATGTCCTTGGACAAAAATTGTCAATTTACACTTGGACATTGGCAAAAGCTAAAAACTGGAGACGACATGAGAAGTCAGGATGAAAACAGTAGAGAGAAAAAAACAAAGGTGGGGGACCAAACTAGTTTTCTCACCTTAATTTGATACCCCAATTTCAATCAAATTTCCTGATACACTCAAATTGGGGATGAAACAAAGATCACAGGGTCAAACTAGGGCCTAAAGACAGGGTCACTTCTCGGATCACACTAATAGGGATATCCCTAAAGTCAGGAAAAGACAGCACCAGTAGCCTGAGTTTGGTCATAAACAGGATGAAATTCCCAAAAAAAAAAAACCTGAAAAACAGTACATTAGCATTCAACCGGGCGTGAAACTCAGAAAACCATCATATTTGACGGTTTTCTGAGTTACATCCTTGTCTTTCTTTTTTCCTGAGCGCCTCCACTGCTGCTGCATATGTTTTCACTGCTCCTACCTGTACAGCTACTATAATTCATTTCGAACCTTGTGCATTAAATGCAAAACTGGGATGACAATTGTGCACTAGCCTTTATTGATTCTGTCCTTCAAGGCAGAGAGACATTGTGATGCACTCAAAAAGGAGCCAAAGTTTGGTAACCCTACCTTCTCTAGTAGGGTCATGTGGAGTCCACTATAGAAACATTTCTTGCATAAGTGAAGGATCTACTTGGGCTTCACCATGCTAATCACCATGTATTTCCAATTTAACCGAACCCTCCTCTTGATATTTCACAATTACATTTTCTTTTACCTTCATTGAAACTAGTGTGGCCTGTGCCATTGGCCCAAGTGTTAAATCTATGAAGGAAGGAAGTTTGTTTCGGCCTTAGAAGTGTTTGGATCTCATAACAAAACAAAACAAAATAACCATAGATTTCCTAATCTATGGTGTGTTTTTTTAATAAAGCTTTACAGGACTTTGATAAACAAACTACCTTCCTTCATAGATAGATGGCAATTTGTAATATTAATACATTTTTGTGATTCCTTGACAAAAGGCAGATGAAGAAAAGAACATATATAGAAGTCAAGGAATTAAACAATGAACTTCTTGAGTTTTGTCTCAAACTTTCAAAACATGCTTGACACAATAATTCCATATTGAAGGTCAATCAACACAACCAACAACCATCCTCCACCAAGCTTTTCAATTATAAATTTTTTAAATGACTCACCCAACTGCCCACTCCACTTGCCCACAAAATAGATGATGGAAGCCATGAAAAAATATGGAACATAATTTTTGAAACCTTAAATTCTCTTATAATATTGTCAAGCATCCATCAACAAGAACATATTATTGTACTAGTCTCAACTTGTGTACCATAGTGGCATGGCAAGTTCAACATTATTTTAGTGTTGAAATGAATATTTTACTTTTGAAGATTCTATGTTGAAAAATAAAATATTTCAGAATATTTTTTTCTGAAGGATTCTCTATTTCCTCCACACAAAAAAGAATTTCCTGAAAGTTTCAACATTTTTGAAAAAAAGGGTAATTAGAGGCAATCATCCATAAGAAGATGTAGGAAAGTGAAAATCATCTGTAGGAAGATATAGCCAAATCTAACTATAAAACACATATGAAGAAGAACAAATCTATAATTGGTTTTCTATATGTTTGGTTACTAAATGAAAAAAATCTGGCAATTTTTTCCATTTTTTTCACTTATGGGCAATTGAAAACCTCCACAATCATGTCATTTTATTTTATTTTAAATTGATTTTGTTGGAATTTTGTGAAAATAAAAAGGCTGGTTTAGTTAGTTTTTTGATACCAAGAAGAGTATCAATCCATATATACCAAGTTCCATTCATATACCCGCCCACCATTGGTTCCTTCCAACATTGTAGCAAACCAATAATGTATCTTGGAATTTCTCAACTACCTTACATCTTGTCAAAATTCTTAAATCCAATTTCACATGATAATTTTCTGAAATTGCCTTTGACTAGTACAAGCAATGTGTGTTCTCATTTTAGTAACATCTAGGATCTGGATGCATCAATTTTTTAAATTTTCATATAACAAATCATGAATGATAAGTTTAGAGAATGATGAATGATTATCAAGCAATGTGGTTTGGAATTTTTTACACTTTCAACAATTTTCCCTTAGAAATTTAAACATTTTCAACATCTCATTTCATAATTAATTTATGTCAAAATGTTGACAATAGTGTAGTGT
>Ga0116229_10009955_pt1 | contig 14378 bp, 5 predicted proteins | sample S1TSphgellanicum_3_FD_87313 | JGI IMG/M metagenome (GOLD analysis project Ga0116229, IMG submission 87313) | Host-associated microbial communities from peat moss isolated from Minnesota, USA - S1T2_Fc - Sphagnum magellanicum MG | ecosystem: Host-associated > Plants > Peat moss > Unclassified... | reverse complement strand
CAAAGTACTAACCACAAATCCTAAGAAAAACCCCATGTCACATTGTTGAAACAATAAACTTTGCTCCAATTGGGCTCATCAAGTTCACCCCACAAAGAAGTGCCATTATAAACAAATTTGAAACGAGCTCAAAGAGCATGGAAAAACCCTAGGGTTTAAGAACCTTATCATAAACAATGCTTGCAAAGCTACTTTCCCAATGTTGTGATTTGTAATTGTTCTCTTGCAAGCCATCTCATCAATCAAGAGGTGAACAAAAATGCAACAACATACCTATGGAAAAGGGAGTTTCTATGTAAAGCACAAGGTGCAACAATTAAATCCAAAGTTATTATTGATATTAAAAATTCATTTGCTCTAGGTCTTACATATGTCATGTTATCAAGAATTACAAATTGTTCAAATCTTGATTTTTCAATGTTTTATCCCTACAAATGTTTTATGTATTTATCAAAATTAATATAAAATATATTTTTTTAAAAATATTTTCTTGAAATTAAAATGAATAATTTTGAAATTGAGGTTACTTGCAACTTCTGACAAACAAGGTAAAAATTTAACTATCAAAAAAAAAAATTTAACCAATTATGGAAAAATTTGCAAGCTTTTTTTTCTTGAAACATTTATTTATTTAATTTTTGGATATTATAGAATTTGAAGATTTATTTTAGGAATGGAAACAAATGCAATATCAAATATTCTTAACAAATGGAAGTTGCATTTTTACATGTATTCCATACAAATCCATCCCATGTTTTGTTATAGCTTGGAGTTTATTTATTGTAAATTTGATGTTTTAGTTACTTATATTTAACTAGTGTGAACCTCGTGCATAATGCATGGATACAATTTTTATTTCACAAAAAATCAAGTGAGGGCCATGTGGTAATAAGAACATTTCCATCAACGCTCAGTAGGTGACCTTGCATTGGAAATCTTGGATGTTGTTCATCAGTCAAATCCAGTGAATCCACGAGGAGACTGCTGGTACCCTCAAACAATCAATAGCTTTGAGAGCCATAGAGGAGCCCTAGAACAATCTAATAAACAAAGTCAATACGTATTTATTGACTATTCCCTGTTTCTCATTGGCTAGATGGTTTAATTGGTCCAAGTGGGTTGCTATTAACAGTCTCCCACCTACTTTCAGTTTCAGTTAGTAACTAACACATCCCGTCCGGAGTCACTGTAACTGACTAATTAACTGACTGACAGACTTGCTGAATTAATATCTAAGATGGTGGAAGGGTTCAGGAATTGGAGACATCAACAAAAAGGTTTTCAATCATTGGTAGTCGTGAAATTATACGAAAGCAAGTAAGAAGACAACTTATACTAAAAAAAAACATTGAATGTAAAAACTATTTCATAAGTAAGGTTTGTCATTCACATGAAGTGCTTCTAAATTGGAAAATGGTTGTAGCTTGTTTTGTTTCATCATCTTTATCATCATAATTATCATCATCATCTTCCTCATTTCTTTTATATATATATATAAATATTATTATTTATTTAGTATTATTATTATTATTATTATTTTGTGGTGGAAGTTTCTATTGTTTATAAAAAAACAATTTGAATTTTCAATTTGGCATAGAAGGCCTAACAAACATGGGTGTGATTATTGATTTTGTAAACAAATGTGGATGGAGGTAATTGGCAAAATTTGCTTGGAATGATCATGTAGTTGAAGGCCATAAAATATATTCACAACTATGAATATATACTACATATAGAATGTGTATATGCATAAGTGTCTTGCTAAATGTAATTAAAGTATGCAATCAATTTTGTTGTATACAATTGGATTCTTCAATGAATCAATGTTTCCATTATGTAGATTTGCAAGACTGTGTTATCAAGTTTAATTGTAGTAGGCAATCATTTATTTTGTTTATAACTATTAGGAACATAAAAAATGCTTGGAAAATATTAAATTGGGTACTTTTACAGGCATTTTGATTGCTTAGAGGGCCCATGCCTTTGAAGATTGATGTCCATAATTTTATTTTAAAATATATGGTTTAATATTCAATGATATTTTAATTGTAAAAAAATGTTTATGATCTTCACTAATAAGATTCAACACTTAGAACTAACTACAATGAAAATTCAATAAAAGGGTTGATCACACTACATTAGTCAAATTGGTATATTAGTTGCATTTAAAAGTTAGTAATTAAACCATTTAAATTGCATGAAAATTGAAAATAATAATACATGTGATATTCATGTGATTATAGTTCATGTTGTAATTATTCCTTTTATTGATTTTTAATACTTTCCTTCAATTTGTTATGTTTTGTTATTTTTAATTTTCAATACATATAATTCCTAATTCTTTATGTTTTATTTTATATTTTATTAATTTATATTTTGATTTATTCACAAACTTGTGGAAATATTGATGAATTAAAATTAGTTATTTCTTGAAAACTAGGTATGATACATGCTTTCAATGCTTAATAATGACTAAAACCTTTTCATTTAAAATTTGTCCTATATTTAGTATCTAGAAATTGAATTATGTAAAATGCATATATCTTTTGATGTTTATTGCTACAAAGAAAAATAAACACTACAGAAATGTGAAAATGTGTACAAATAAAAATATATATTGAATATGTTTATCCAAAGATTTTTTTTCTATGGAAAATATAGCTTAATTAAGGGTTTCCAAGATTTCACAAGGCTAATTAAAAGGACATGGGAACTAAAAAATTGGAAACCATGGATTTTTTTAAGAATTAAAAACTTTGATTCTTTTAGGATTTTGTTTTTGATAATTTGATTCATTGAGTACATTGTTTTACAAATCTTTCATCAAACATATTAATAATGAAACATCCATATTTCCTATGTATTTAAGTTATTAAATTGTAAATCATTGTACATCTTAAATTGTTAAACATGATTTATTATACATATATGAATGCTCATGATATAACATTTAAAATTCTTTCTTATTCAATACTTTATTAACATTTCTCAATTTAAGTGTAATAACATTAAATATATATTATGAAATATTATAAACATAAAAAATATTAATGTGCTTTAATATCTCCCATAATGATAGTGAGAGTATTTTCAATCTTCTCATTCAATAAAAAAACATTCACAAATATACATGCAAAACTTCAAATTATGACACATTTATATGTTGTAATTAGGTGTGACATAAACATTGGGAATGTTTTGTAGACAAACATGATTGTTTGAAATGAATGGTTTTTAAAATAATATATATTTTTAATGACAATATTTTGATTCAAATATAGATATATTTTATAAATGTACAATCTATAAATCAAAGGTTGATGATTGAAATTAAACACTTCTAAATAACCGACATGATAAACAACAACTATACATCAAAATATGAATATTTATACCTAATCACTTGCTTTTGATGATTCACACCCAAAATGTAATATGAAAGTAATATATAATTGTTTCAAATTGAAATTCAATGAAATTTACCTTAATAAAGATTTGAAATTTTTCATTATCATATGTTTCATGTGCACAAAACATAAAATTCCATTTTGAAACCATAGTATCGTCTCTCAAATAAACAAATTGAAATATCTCATTCATAAAAATTCATGTTATGTGAAAAATAGATGAATAATGCCCAGCATAAAACATCAAAACACAACAAATGTATTTTACAAAAGAACTGAATAAAATAAAAAATTAAAATTAATTTGAACTATTCAAATTAATTCAACTAAACTAAGAAAGAACTCTAAGATTACATTTAGTAAGAAGGGAAAATAACAAAACGAAAATTTGAAACTTTTTCAATGCACTCACATCTTTATAATTGAAAACATTTTTCCAAGTTTATTTACAAAGGGTAATGAACCCTCTTTATGAAATTTCATAAATGTGAAACACTTCCACTTGCAAATTGTGTCCTTTGAAATTAAAGGAGGAGAAATTGGTGTTGAATAGCTTTAGATATAAAACTTATTGTATAAAAAAAATTTAATTTTGGTGATATATACAATATTGAATATAAAATGATTATGCATTGGATGTTGAAATATTCTTTTTCCTAGAAAATCCAATGCAAAAATTTGAATTACAAAAAAAATTAAGCAATTTGAAAATTTTTGATTAAAAATCTGCCCTATATTTGGTATCGAAAAATTGAACCATGTAAAATGTGTATCTCTCTTTTTATTTATTGCTACAAAAAAAACATTAAAAAAATGTGAACATGTGTACAATATTTTTCAGAAAAATTGTTTATATTCAAATGTAAGTTTTGAAAAATCATAAAACATAATTTTAAACATATTTTGTACATGAAAATGAACTATAAATGTTCACATCATTTCAACTAATATATAAAAAATCATAAAATAAACCAATATATGCAGGCATTTGTTGTAAATGAACATATATTAAATATGTTACTCAAAGGTGTTTTTCGCAATTGACAATATACCTTAATTAACAGTTTGCAAGGTTTCATAAAGCTAACTAAAAGAACTTGGAAACTAATTGAAAACTATAGGTTTTTCAAGGATTATAAGTTTGGATCCTCCTACGATTTTTTTGAAATAATTTTATTTATTGAATGCATTTTTTTACAAAAAAATTATCAAAGATATTAATAATGAAACATCCATATTTTCTATGCATTTAAGTTATTAGATTGTAAACACATTTACATTTTAATTTGTTAAATATATTTTATTATACATATATGAATGAGAACATTTTCAATCTTATCTTTCAATACAAAAACACTTGCAAACATACATGCAAACTTGAAATTAGAATGAATATAAGTACAATGCACACTATGTAAATGAATGATTTTTTAAATAATATATTTTTCCATGACAATATTTGGTCATGGGTTAAAATAGACACTACAAAGGTTTTCTAAAGTTCACTACAAGATTTGAAAACTACAAGAAATTGGATTCTCCTAAAAAAGTTTTTCATAACTTGATTATTCAATATGCATCTGAAAATATTTTTCCAAACATTGTAAATGTTTTTTTTAATTTTAAATGAATATTTTTCATAGATTCCTAAATTATATGATACACATATTTTTGGAAAATCACATGTGAATTTGCAAATTTTATGTTAATGTTTAACATACATATGCAATCAAAGAAATGCATGATAAAATGATAGAATGATAAAAGTAAATAACTTTATAAATTAATTTTGATTTAAATATGGGTATGTTTTATGAATGTACAATGTATAAATAAAAGGTTGATAATTGAAATTAAATACTTCTAAATAAACAAGATGATAAACAACAAATTGTACATCAAAATGTGAATATTTCTGATATGCATTCAAATATAAAATGGTGATGTATAATGTATTTAAATACAATATTTCCTAGAGGATCCATGAAAAAGGTTTAAAGGTCAAGGTGAATTATTTAGAGATCTAAAGATTGTAAGTTCTAAAAATTAAAGAAGAAATACAACCTTGAAGGAGTTAATCTAGGATTCAAAATTATTGACTTTACTTTTAACATTATGCAAAATGTGTATTATTTGTTGTTCATGTAACAAATTGCATGGTTCATGGGAGTTAAGTTGTAAAGGAAAAAACATGATATTTCTTTTGCATTCAATTAAAAAAAATTCCAATGTTTTTATTGTGTCCCCAAACTCCTAACAACATTTTGCATATACATATCATTTTCACAAGGAATTTTTTTTCATCTAGTAGCACACAAGAACATTAGATAAAATGTATCTAGTGAAATATTGAGTGGGGTGTGTAAGTTGTGCCCATAGATGTGTCCACTAAACAACTTTTCAAAACATGTATCAAAAAGCTACATGGTGGACCCTTATTAAAAATGATCCAAACAATCATCAAACTCCAAATGTTTGTGGACAACAATAAGTGAAATGTACACAATTTGCTTAATTAGAGCCTCGACAACCTAGTTTCCAACAATAACCTATAAAATCTTTAGAAGTGTAAAGTTTTATGTAAACAAACTTCAAATAACCACAATGGGATTCAAAATGCATATAGATGTTGAAATCAACAGAAACCTTGGATAGGTATTGAACATGAACAAAATCTTAAATAGTAATCCCCTCAATTGAAATATGGTTCCAAGTAATGTATTTCCAAAATCACATGACTAATGTTTCCTTGCATAATTTAACAAAACAAATATAGCTCCATAACCACAACATTGGGGAACAATAGAAAATTCTTCAATGTCAAAGTACAAGTCAAAGTTACTTACTCCAATGCTGCTACCACTTCCATTGCCTCTTCCTCTCCTCTACATTTGATTGTTGTTCCTAGTAGCACCATTGCCTTGCACAAACCATAACCATTAAAAGTTTGTACAATGTCACTTATTAAAGATAAACAAGATCCCTATAATTTCTTGGATAAACATTGAACAATACAACATCCTAACAACAATAAACTAAAGATATTTTAGTTAGTCTATGAAAGCACACCAAAAAATGTACTTAGTTGTACATTCTACCATTACAACAACACATCACATACAACACATTAAGAGTCCTATAACTTCAATGAAACCAACTACAAGATAACTATATGTCATTTACCTACCACTGATTCCTTTGGCCCACAAGTACACCATGGCCTCCACGTTTCTAATACCATACAACAAGATCTAAACAATTTTTCTACATGAAGGCAAAATTTCATACAAAATTTAGATTGTTGTGTAGCAACCATTGGAGCCTGATGAAATAACAAACTGTGGCATGACAACTTTAACAATAGATGTTGACTCCAAAGAGCGTTTACTTGCATCAATTTTTTATAACCTAAAGGAAAATTAACACCTATGCTCTAAATGATTATGAAAAAGCATAAAGGCATTCAATACTTGAAATGGCAGTTGGTTTTGTTGAGATGGGGGTAATGGAAGCAAAGGTTGAATAACCTATTGTTGTTGAAATGGCTATGCTACTGAGGTGAGGAATTAGTCAACTGACTTCATTGGTTCATCACTTATGGCAGTTGTGTTGTAGTTGTTTAAGGTTTTACAATAGCTATTGTAGATGGTAAACTTGTCACCCTAGGGGCCTATGTAAAAAAGTTTCCCATGGTGTGTTATGGTGAAGGGTGAGTTAACTGGTAAATAGGTTCCATTATTTGACAAATGTTTTTAGTAGGAGGTGTAATCATAACATTAACACCTCCTTGGAATGATGATAGGAAATTAATTTTAATTGACAAAAAAATTGATAACACATGTGATGAAGTTGAAGGGGTTGATATGGTGGTAACTAATGACATAATAATGGGTGACAAAACTGGTGCATGTGTTGCAAGCATTATCACAAGTGTTAATACTACTACAACAATTGTTAGTTGTTGTCAATGTTGCCAATGTTGCCAATGCAGTTGGTGCTGCAAATATTATAGGTGTGCCAATGCTATTGGAGCTCTTAAAGTTGTTAGAGTTGTTGGAATTTTGGGAGGAATATTAGCTACTTTTGAAATTGATACTATGATACCAAAGACGATATGAGGAGTAAAAAGACTAAAAAGTTATGGTACAAAGATTTTATGCCATACAAGGAATTGCCTATAAGTACGAGTATCACTAGTGTAATTACTCTCTAAAAAATGGTAGTTATTTGTATATGATTGCTATTATCATTATGGTTAAACAAAGGGTTCTGAATTTAAATAGTTGGTTCTTGACAAAAATGGGTTTTCCCACATCAATAATAAGAGTTCAAATTTAGATAAAACAACAAGATTTTTATTACAATATGTTATGTTGTTACAAAAATAAACATTGTGCACATTATCATATTTTTATACATGTTATTTTCTTTAAAATTATATTGAATAAAAATTAATAGAACTTGGTAACATGAGAGAAGGTCAATGGCATATCCCACACTTGCTTTGTGCCCCATTACTTTGCACTTGAAAGGCACATGTTATTGTTCTGCCCTTGTTGACAAGTAGAATGTTTTGAAAATGACCTTGGATCCTATTTCTTTGCTTGCAACAACTTAGGTGCTTCTATGCAAGATGCCGACTATGAATTGTCAACTTGAACCTTGCTTAATCCTTCCACAAAAAAATAATAATAAATTATTTAAATAGTCATATTGATGTTTTTCAACATGCAAAAAAGTTGTGGAATTGTTAGTCAAATATGTATATTACTAATAAAACTTCTACCTACAACAATATTTTCACACTAAAGCAATATTCATCATGTCAAGTATGACATGCCACATCCACCAAATGTTAGAAAAAAAAATAACGGCCATCCCAAGATGGTGTGACATGAAACCAAAAATGCTACCAAACAATGTCAAGCCATTTAAATCCCCCCATCATTGTTCCAACCCTCATGTGTTATCAATGACACATGCCGCTTATCACAAGTTAAAGAAGGTTTTCACATGGGTAAACAAACCCAAAATACTATTTATACTAAGAAAGAACACCTTTGTTTTATGAGGATGGCTTGTGTATGCATGAGCATAAAGCCTGAGCTTGGAGCTTTGAACTTGGAACTTAAAATTTAATGTGATTTTAATCCACCTACATGGATGAGTATGTCCATATATGAATGATTTCATATTGATGAATTTCATTTTAAATTTGGATTAAATAAATAAATCATTGGATGAAATTCATACATGATTGGATGATAAATAAATTCAAAATTATTTATATCCATTCACATTTGTTGTCCAAGTATTAATATCTCAAACTTGAATGTCGTTTAATAGTGATGGATAATGAAATTGTGACAATAAGGGAAGATATGATGATGGGACCAAAATAATTTTAAAAAATTTGTTTAAAAAATCATTTTCATGAACAATGTTAAGCAATTCAAGAAATATTGTCATGGAATGAGTGTCACCGCCCCCCCCCTCCACTGCCCAATTGTTGTCAACACCATTATATATTTACTTTGTGAAAATTTGAGGAACTTTGAAAATAAATAATCGTTAAAAAAACCTTGTTGTCATCTATGATAGTAGGTTGCTCGAAGAAAGTTAATTAAGGTGCCTAAAATTAAATTTTAATTTATTTCAAAAACCCATTATCACCAATGACATTATATAGTTTAAAGATATCTAAAACACTCAAAACCCATTGTTTTCAAAACATTGGTTAAATTTGAAGAAAGTCATGGCACCCTTGACAAAGAATTGAAAAAAAAAACCCCATTGTTGCCAGCAACAATTATAAATAGGTTTGAAAGAAGTTATGGCACCTTTAAAGGAGGGGGAGGAAAAAACCTACTATCATTAATGACATAAGGTTAGTTTATTCAAGAAATTTTTTTATTTAATTTATTAAAAAAACCAATAATGACCATGGAGTGGATGTCAACATAGTAATGATAATATAGTTAAGACATTTTGAAAATAATGACATTTTAAACCGTATTATGAAATACATTTATAATGGAATTTACATTATATTATTCAATAGATGTTATATCATATAGAATTAGATTGTGTTTCATGAAGTTCTAGTTAGTTAAAATTATGGAAAAAAAAATATCCATAAAACTTTCATGATAAAATAAAACATTCATCCATAGTTTTAATGGAAGTTCTATTTATTAAGAACATGTAAATGCAATTAATTTTTTTCAACCATGCATTAGATGAATGAAAAAAATCATTCATCCATAATGATGATGAATATTTACATTCATCCTTGTGTTTGTTTTTAAGTTTACTGGTACAAAATTAATTTTGTAGTTTTACTTGCATGTGTATAGGGGAAAGACATTTTACCATCCCAAGTTCCAATTATAGGCTCTAGGCTTAGGTTCTAGGCTCATGCAATAGCTTGCTTCTTTGTTTCACTAGGGACCTAAAATTCTCTACAAAGAATCCGATAGCAACAACAACAATGTACATGTGTTTTTCCTTGGTTTTTTTTTTTTTCAATTATAAACGATTCTCTCTAGAAATAGGAAGAAGAACTAAAGCACGTGTTTGTAAGCTTGTTTTTTTATGTCTTTTCTCTACTTCTTGATGTTGATGATCGTTGTCATCCTTCTCATCACTTGCCAACCTTTTTTTTATAACCTTAAATGTGCAAATTCTCATGTTTCCCACTACTTTTGCTTTTGCTTTTATGTTCCAGAGAATCTTTTTCCACAAACATGGGACAATTTTGCAACATGATCATGAAAAAAAAACTACGCATCTATCTGTGGATTCCAATTTACACTCCTCCTTCAAAGTTGTGCAAAGAAAAAAAAAAACTAGCCACAAACCCTAGTTCAACAATCAATAATCTCTTTTTTTGACCCCCAACCATCCCTCCCAAGCAAGCACTTAAAATTTGACACTACAAAGGAAGAACAAAACAAAAACAAAAGTTGAAGCTTAAGAGAGAAACACACCATTTTGTAGTGCGATGTTGGAATTATTGAAATATGACTCACTTTTTATTCACTTTTGACTCTTGTTGATTCTTCATGTTCAAGATATGTTCTTTTCTTCCTCATCATAGTAACATAGATAATTTAGCAACATGCACATGCACTCTTTTTCTATTGACCAATCCATACACATCCTGTATAATCAATTTGTTAAATGCCCATTCCTACCTAAAAATTATTTGAACACCCAAAGAAATTTTTTTCAAAACAATTCTCATCATCATACTTTAACTTCACAACTTTGTCCCTTTGACTTTCCCTCTCAGATAACTTATCGTTGTTCAACACATCTCAAGCAATTTTCAAGAATTTCATTTCACTATGAAAAAATTGTGTCTATTGCAACTTGTTTGTTGCAACTAAAAAGTGTTTGATAGAACTAGATTACAACTAGATAGCCTAGTTGCAATGGACATGATTTTTTCATAGTGTTTTATTTCTTTCATGTACATCTTAAAGTAAACTTAACACAATTACTAAACATGGGTCCATGAAGACCATAGACTATGGTGCATTGTTCAAAAAGTTAAAGAAGGAACTCATCAAATTCACCCATGTGTCGATTGACAAAAAACCAAAGAAAGACCAACAAACTTATTATCTAACCAATAACCAATTGCAACTCTTGGATGTGTGCAGTTACAAAGGATATAATGTGCCCCATGCATTCACATCTTCCATGGAAGCAAACCAATTTGTGGATAGTTATGTTGTGAAGAATACCAAATTCTTGGAACAACACAACAAGATGCAAGCACTCGATATTTGTCTTTCTTGCATCTACCAATTCATTTTTAAATTACATCTTCATATAGGCATTCATTTTGTTCGATTGTTGCCACTCAAGGACATATGAAGTTGCTCATGGATGCTTTGCATATCCCATATGTAGATGTCAAAAATGAATTATAATCTACGTAGCCACAAGGTCGTGCTTAGCACCCTAACATCGTACCAAATGGCTTGGTTTCTCATTGAGTTCAACATCATTGACATTACCACATGGTTGGACCTTTCTTTTGACCAAGCCAAACAATTGTTTGAAAATTTACAAAATAATGATGCACAACTTTCACAAGTGATGGAAAAAATCAATGGGCCGAATAGCAACACTACTAGTGTCCCCTACCCAAACGTGTCGCCATCAGCAACAAAACCATCAGGATTGAAAGGGGAAAATGTGGTTCACTAATGAAACAACAACAACACCATGTATACACAATCATATGCATACCCACTGCCAAGATTTATGTTGGGTAGAGCATCAATCCATTGCGTAGATTTACACAAATCGTAGAAGGCCACTGTTTTGCATGAGATCTGATGTAAAAAAATTTCAACCTTTCAAAAATCATTTCAACTACATGTGATCTTTAGTAGCTTTTGCAAATACCTAGTTGATAGATTCAAGTGTAAACACATAGCCACCCTACAAATCATTGAACTTAAAGGCTATAATAATCTACAAGGTAAATCTTCATAAGATCACAAGTATTGGCGACTCCGTTGTCAAAACATTTTGTAACATTTTTGAACAATGTATTATTTTTTTCCGATTTGTTGTTTTGCATTGATTGATCGTCAATAATATTTTCTATCAATTCATAAACCAAGGCTATTGAAAATTTATAATAAAAAATTGTTGGGACAACATAAAAAATAAATTGGTTGTATATATAAGTTCTAGAGGTCATAGGCTTGGGGCTGATAATCGAATCTTTTGCATTTTGATGAAAGGTTGAATCCACATGGATCAAACAAAATGGAAAAAAATCATTAAATCCATATGAACTAAACAAGATGGAAAGGAATTTGGCTACTTTATTTTGGTGGATCAAAGTTTAAATGAAATGTAGACTATTAGTCCTAATGAATGGAAATTGAAGAAAAAATAAAATAAAATGGAGAAGCGTAACATTCCACTTTAATGGACAAGGTGTATTTTTAAAAGGCTCTTCTATATAAAAACAACCAATTCATTAAAGTGGCCTTTTAAAATTCAACTTTTGGGCCCAAATTATTATTCCATAAGTTGCCTCCACCCATCAACCTAGGGTCCCAGGCGTTTGTTCCAACTTGGGGTGGGGTGGGGGGAGTTTTTTTTTGTTGAGAATATGTCAAAATATGTGACCAATGTCTACCCTTGCTATTAGCCCAAGCCAAAAATGGTAACAAACAATTTTGGAAATAAAAGTTTAATGCAACCAATGCGTGTCTTTTTTTTGGGGGGCCCATGGGTGGTTTTCTAATTGCTTGGGTCTTCCCATCTTTTCATTTTTACTTGTTTCTAGTTGAAGATTTGGTCGAAAATGAAAGATGAAAAACTTTTAGAAGTTAACATCACAATTAGTGTGAGGTGTTTTGACATTCCACAAACATGTTGGTTATTATGGAAAGATTCCTAGAGGACAAATGTGTGTTAAGATTGTGTGCTTTAGAAAGAGGAGGGAGTTTTTCAAGATTTCACTTGTAGATGGTGTCTAGGATATATATTTCCAACATTATAGCTTTGAACAAATTGATCAACTAGGACATCATGTGAAGGGAGTTGGCATGCACACATACACTCGCATGATTGTATATTGTTTGAAAGACCAAGGGGAAGTGCACTTTCAGTTTTGTCATAGGAAAGTTAGTTTTAAACATATGTAAGAGGGAGTTGATGAATATGTCAAGTATGGAGCTTGTTTTTGTAATAATAGAATTTGTTTGACATATAGTAACATCATGGAGAGAGCTAAAACCTTTTGCAAATACAAGATGAAGAAGAAGATTGGTAGTGTTTTTCCAATTATGCTTTTGGAGATGCTAAGGTTTGGACAATTTTACCTTGTAGCATCATGGATTTTTCCTTCCAAAAATAGTGGGATGGATTATCTAAAGTCACAATCTTTATGAAAATGAATGATGATGCCCCAAGCAATGGAGTTGGATGACGTTACAAATTTTTTTTTAAGCACACAAACCTTAATTCCAAGTTAAAAGAAATTGGAAGATCACAACTTGCTGAAGAGTTACAAGAATCTTGGAGGTTATCATCTTTAGAATGTGAACAACAAAATCTTGTAATACGTATGACAAGTTTTCAAAACCTACTATGTTCATCCCTATTCATATCACAAACTTGTTTCTAAATCATGTTTTTTGAAATTTACATAAATAAAATTTCATATGTGAATTTTGACTTTTATAAATAAAAATGTCTTTTTAGATGAACTTGCATGGATGAGTTTTGCAATCAACAAGTTATCTAGAGAATTTATATTTTAAATGTTTCATAACTTGGATTATATGTTTTGGGCATTGGGCCAATGAAAAAACTAAAAAAGGTGAAGAAAAAAAAAGTATGATGTACCCCAACTAAACTAAATCATTTCAATGTTGTAATAATGATACAATGATATAGTGTGATTCATATTAATTAAATCATGGGTGCACCCACAAATTTTTTATTTATTTTGAAGGAACCATATTGATTGGCCCATCAACAATTTTTTGGGACATTGGGCACCTCTTTGGACCCTAGTTGCAAAATGGAAACAAATGTGCACCCTTGGATTTCACCTTTTTATTTTATATATAAAGGTGTTGAACTTTGGGCAAACCATATGGGATAAAACCCAAGTGCTATTGGGGACATCTTGGGGAACACTTTGGAAACTTGATAGGAACATCTAGGAACACATCGGGAACAAGGGAAAAAAACAAAAAAATCTCCCCCCACCGCACCCCCAAAAGGAAAAAACAAGGCCCATCACGAGTGCATGTTAAACCTTCCCATTGGTTGCATGAAATTTCCATTTCTAAAACTATTTGTCATTGTTTTTGGCCAAGGCTAATGGAGGGGCAAAATTTTGGGGGCATAGTCTCGAACGTTTTTGCTTAAGCGTGACCGCGGGGGGGGGGGGAGCTTGGGTCAAATTGAATTTGCTTGCAACATTTT
>Ga0116229_10009954_pt1 | contig 14378 bp, 9 predicted proteins | sample S1TSphgellanicum_3_FD_87313 | JGI IMG/M metagenome (GOLD analysis project Ga0116229, IMG submission 87313) | Host-associated microbial communities from peat moss isolated from Minnesota, USA - S1T2_Fc - Sphagnum magellanicum MG | ecosystem: Host-associated > Plants > Peat moss > Unclassified... | reverse complement strand
TAGTTGTAAACGACAATACGTATATGACAAGTCAAAGGATGAAGGCGTATTTTGTTGACTTTTTCCTTCATCCAAAATTCGTTGTCGTTTGCGACTTGTCCAACGCGACTATTAAGATTTTAGTTGCAAATGTCGCTTGCAACTAAAACTTAGTCGCATGGACCAATTGTAAAATGGCCATTTTCTACTAGTGTACATTCCTATGAGCATGAAATGTGACTCCTGGGCTTCACTCTCGGCTCGCACCTTTGCAAGCCCTTACTTTGATCGCAAGCCCAAGGCTAAGGTCACGACAACCTTGACATCATTGGGTTATAAATAGATTAAAACAAAATAGCCAACAAGGATACCAAGGTTAAGTCCCCATCCAAATCCCACCACACCCAACATTGTGCTCACAATTCCCATGATGTAGATGATGATGAACTACTCGTTTTATATTTTGGAACATTCCAGAATCAAATAATTGTTGGTTTCAGTTCTTTGAAAAATAAATCAAAATTGGAGAACCACTATCCCAATTATTTTCAAAAACCATAAAAAACCAATAGGTAAATCCCACGAGAGAAAAAAAAACAATGATTTGGGACATTCGTAACTACTTATTTTGTTGAGAAGCACATAAACCAATGCTTCATATGCACCTTAATACGTTTGTAACAACGTAAAATGCACTGGCATGAAAACTAAAACAAATTATGAATTTGGGTGGGGTTTACATAAGTTATGCACCATGGATCATTTGCATCAAGCAAGGATGTTGCACTTTTCCTCCTAGAATGGTTAGGCAAGCATCTATTAATAATGTCTACCTTGCCATTCAAATTGGTTGTGTTGAGTGACTACACAACAGACTACAAAGTCTTTGCTACCTTAAAGTTGTGCACTAGCAAGTTGTGTATAAGGTCGGCAAAGAAGGTGAGTTCATCAAAGTTTTGAAACAAGGGTGTGATGAACAATACGTGAAGTTCCATTTGAAGTCTTGTTCATGGACATGGGGTCACATTGTCTGGATGTGAGTTTTGGGATTAAATGTGTAATAATGCAGATGGGATAAGTGACCCTAAGCCATCTTTGTAACTAGGTCATCCTAACTGTTCATAACACCACAACTGATGTGGAAGATGTAATTTTTGTCTTGGGGTTTGCTTAAGGATATAACTAAATGAACTACAAGTTTGCTTACACCCATCCTTAAGAACTATGAATGGGGTGTTTACAACAATTCATCACTACTACGCTACAAATTGTGATGGAGGTGATGAAGTTCATTGAACAACCTGGATGCACTCAAACCTCGAGAAATAAAGGGGAATATATGATTGTTGATAAGTGTTTTGTAGGATTTAGTTATATGGAACATTGATATGTTTTAGCTTTCTAGGCATTACCAAATTGGTTGGCCAACAAAATTGTCTAGTAACAATTTGGACATCATGAACATAAAGGGTTGCATGTGCCATATTATCTTCAAGAAACCTCCTAAATGATTTTCTATTTCCAATGTTTTCTTGTGTTATTTACTCTAGTCTAGTGGACATACAATTCCATGTTTTCATGTTGTTTGAAAGTTTTTACAGATTCACAAACATTTATTATGAAATGGGTAAGATTGTCAAATGTCTTTTGTATGAAGAATATGACATTTGAGGAAGTTATTATGTGAAGATCTAACACCCAGTGCATTCGGTTTGTACCTATTAAATGTTAGCATTAGTTTAAAAATTTGATTATTTCCAACATTATCATGAATGTAATTACATTTGCCATTAATTTGTCACAAATTATCCATATTACACTAAAGCTGGATATCATTGAGCTTGGTGCTCAAGCATGGAAATTAGTCATTGGTTAGAAACATGCATATATCTTCTACACTCTAGACTTTACATCTATGACTTCCTTGTTTACAATGCAAATTTCTAACAAGCATTTGAATTTATCTATCGCAACCCTAGCCTTGGGCTTGTGACCAAGGCAAGGGCTTGCAAAGTTGCAGGCCAAGAGTGAGCCCGGTAGTCACATTTCATATTGCCGAAAGTGCAAAAGAATGCAAGGGAATGAACCCCCATACTCCCAAATGAGCTCCCATTTTGGGAGTTGGACTCCCGATGGATTCCCGAATCTTTAGAGAATGATTGCAAGGGTCAAAACCCATTAGATTGAAGATTTCCTTAAATAATTGAAAAGCTCTTGCAACGTAAATGTCTAAAATGGGCTTGCATGACCCATTTGGTAATCAAAACACAAGTTATGGCCAAAAGAAGGGTTGGTAGTTAAATTGGCAATTTGACTTTCGACCACTAAAAGTTAGAATCGCCCTGATTTACTTGCATGAAGTGGCATGCCACATACCGTTGGAAATTTTTCAATGAAAGCTACAATTTTTCTTTAGACCTCACCTCAATTAGAGGTCTTCACACAAAGTTATGCACCTCCAAAGTTGCAATAGTCCTAATTTTTGAGAATTTCGAGACTCCCACTTAGGAGTCCTAGGACAAAATGACATTTGGGTGTTGGTCGCATGGCTAGGCACAAAGTATATTATAAAGGGGAAGGTGGTGGCTTCCCCCAAGTTTGGGTTATGGTGAGTCTTGTGAATCTGTGTTTGCCCATGGTTCGTCCGTGCACCAAAAGTGTTCAAATTACACATTAACCAACTTGTTGTTTGGTTTGTGCAAGTTCATGTGAATAATTGATGTTTGTCATTCTTCCTAGTCCCCATCCCAAAGCTCCAGCACACCCCTCTACCCCCAAAGTGTTACGAACCAAAAAGTGTGCCCTGACTCCTTACTCTTTTGTTATTTTCACCTTAGACTTACATTTGAGTCTACCAAGGAGCTTGGGAGTGCGTTACAATCGTTCATTCTCTCACACTTTGTTGCACTCCTGGGAGTATGAAATGTGACTCTCGGGTTCACTTTTGGCCCGTGGCTTTGCAAGCCCTTGCCTTGGTTGCAAGCCCAAGGCTAGAATTGCAACATTATCTATGTGTACATTATGTTTGTGTATGATTTGGAGATTGCCATAGTTGTCTACCAAAACTTATTTTGCAAAGTATGCATTCTTATATCATTATTTTTATCTTCTTTGCCCTTGATTGTTCTAGTAATGCATTGCCCATATAAGTTAGCTTCTTTGCAGTTAGCTATGCTCAGGTGTTGTAGTATGAACTTACACATTGTGAGGTTGGAGCATGATGTACCCTAATTTTCAAACCTTAGTTGTCATGACTCTAACTTTGGGCTTGCGACCAAAGCAAGGGCTTACAAAAGTGCGAGCCAAGAATGAAACCTAGGAGTCACATGTCATGCTCATTATCGCAACCCCACTTTGAGGGAGTTGTGAGGTTGCCACTCACACTCCCAAAAATGGGACTTGGGAGTCCTCCGGGACTCCTGAAAATTCAGAGCGCGATTGCAGGGGTCAAACCGATTCATTGACTCCCGACCATTAAAAGTTGAGAATCAACCCTATTCCGGTGCGTGTAGGTGAAGTGTGACACACCGTTGGAAAGCTCTCGAGGAGAGCTACAACTTTGGTTTAGACCTCGTCCCAATTCGAGTTTGGAGCGAGGAGTTATGAACATCCAAAGTCCCGGGAGTCCAAACCAGGACAGTTTTGAGACTCCACTTTGGGAGTCCCGAGAAAAAAAACCATTTGGATGCAAGTGCGGCGGAGAGCTGCAGAGAATACTATATGGGGGAAGGTGGTGGCTTCCCCCGAGTCCGGGCCGTGGTGAGTCAAATGAGTCCAAGGTAGCCCGCGGCTTGTCCTAACACCAAAAGGGTGCAGAATGAGTTTTAACCAACTTGTTGGTTGGATTTGGATGCAGGACCGTGTAATTGAGTAAGCTTGTTCCTCTTCCTAGTCTATCCCAAAGCTTTCAACACGCCCTTCTCACCCCCCTTTAGTGCTGGAAGCTAGGAGCGTGCCCCGAGTCCCAGAAATTCCGCAATTTGAGTGACTTAGTCCCAACTTGGGGCTAACTTAGGACTTGGGAGTGCGTCAATCATAGGAGTGTAGGAGAGTGTGAAGGAATGAGCTCACACATTCCCTTTGGAATTGGAATCACTTTGGAGTATTGAATATTCATAAAATAATTTCAAGGGTCATAATTCATTGAATTAAAAAACTCATTATACCATTGAAAAGATTTTAAAACTTAGATGTCTAAAATGGGCTCACATGACCCATTTAAGTACTTAAAACACAGGTTATGGCCAAAAGAAGTCGATTATGACCACTAAAAGTCGGTAATCACCTTGATTCATTTGTGTATAGGTGGCCTGTAACATATTGTTGGAAAAAGCTCTTGACGAAGGTTACAATTTTTCTTCAGTTTTCATCTTAGTCAAAGGTCTACATAAGAAGTTATGGCTTTCCAAAGTGCCTGGAATCCTAATTTCTAAAAATTTAAGACTCTCAACTTGGGAATTTCGGGACAAAATGACATTTGGATGTGGCCCCTTGTGCCCAATCACAAAAATACTATAAGAAAAAAGGTGGTGGCTTCCCCCAAGTTCAGGCCATGGTGAATCTTGTGAGTTTGTATGTGCCCATGGTCCATCCATGCACCAAAAATGCTTCAATTATGCATTGACCAACTTGTTATTTGGTTTGTGCAAGTATGTGTGAATAATTGACATGCTTGTCACTCATTCTAGTCCCCATCCTAGAGCTCTAGCACACCCCTTTACCCCTAAAGTGTTACGAACTAAGGAGCATATCCCCATTCATTTTTCTTTCGCTATTTTCACTTTCAAACTTGCATTTGAGTCTTATGAGGAGTTTATAGGTGCATCATAGTGTTATAAACTTGCATCCTAGCCACAGTCATCTTTTAAATCTTGAGGTAATATCATGGTTGTCACTTGATGATGATGATGTTCCATTGGTTTTTAGTTATGTTTACTTCTTTAGTACTTTGCTTGAGTGACAACATGAGCTAATGATGGGTCTTCTTGTTGCTTCAAGAAATGTTACAACTGAAATAGTCGATGATTAAGATACAAACTTTTACAATTCTTTGCCTTATAAATTATTTCATCATAAATTGTTATATGTACTATATGCGTTGATTGTTGGTCTATCTGAAGCTCATGAATTTAGTGGGAAGTAAGGAAAACAACTATTCATTGCGATTCATGAATAAGCTAGTTAGGGAGAATATGAAGTTATGGTAGTACATGTGAAAGACATAAACTAAACATAAGGTTTTAACAAACTTAATGTTCCTTGTCTTTGTGGTTTTTTCAATTTTTAGTTCAAATGAGATGTCTAGTATGAGTTTAATGGTTACTTTCAAGGTCATTGGGTTGTTTTTTGTTTTGGCAACTTTTCAATGCAACAAAATTTTGTTGAAATTGAATTGTTATGTTTGTTAAAAATGACAAAGGAGATTGATTGTATAAGGTGTGGGCACAAATTGACAATGCATTTGTAGTTAAGTTATTTCAAGATTTGCACGATGAGTTAATGGCAATTAAAGGATGAAACCGTGATTTGATAAGTAATGTACAACAATGTTAGTGGGGAAAAATGCAGTTTAAGGAGTTGTACTTAGGACTTTTGTTGATGCACCCCCAAGCTTCTTGATAGACTCAACTTCAAATCCAAAGGTGAAAACAACGGAAGGATACGGAGTTGGGGTACGTTCCTTTGCTCACAACATTTTAGGGGTAAAGGGGTGTGTTAGAGCTCCGAAATGAGGACTAGTATGAATGACAAGTGGGTTAATTATTCACATGGACCGACACAAACCAAACAACAAGTTGGTTAGTGCATAGTTAGAGCACTCTTGGTGCATGGACGAACCACGGGCAAACATGGACTCAAAAGACTCACCATGGCCCAGACTTGGGGAAAGCCACCACCTTCCCCTTTATATTATTTTGTATGCTTGGCCACAGGGCTTGCACCCAAATGTCATTTTGTCTCGGGACTTTCACAACTTTGGAGGCCCATAACTTTTCGTGTGAAGACCTCCGATTGAGGTGAGGCTTAAAAATATATATTGTAGCCTTCATCGACAGCTTTCCAATGATATGTGGCACGCCACCTGCACGCAAGTAAATCAGGGTGATTTTGGAGTTTTAGTGGTTGGGAGTCAAATTGTCAATTTGACTCCCAACCCTTCTTTTGGCCATAATTCATGTTTTAAATATGCAAATGGATCATGTGAACCCATTTTAGACATCTAAGTTCCAAGATCTTTCTAATGGTATAAGGAACTCTTTAATCCAATGAATTTTGACCCCCTTCAATCACCTTCTAAAGATTCGAGAGTCCATTGGGACTATAACTTCCAAGGTGGGAGTTCATTTGGGAGTTCATTTGGGAGTGTGGGGGTTCATTCCATCACACTTTGCAACACACTCGAGAGTCTAAAATGTGATTCCTAGGCTTCACTTTTGGCCCACACCTTTGCAAGCCCTTGCCTTGGTCGCGAGCCTAAGGCCAAGGTTACGACATTTGTACCTTGTCACTAAACCAAAATGAGATAGTCACAAAAATAAATAATCAAATTTACTACCAAAACCAAAAGTATTAAATTGAAATGAATTAATTTGTTGACCACCAACCAATTAAGTTAAAACCAAAATTGACCATCGAATTGTGTCATGGACCAAATTTTTTGACTTTTAATTTAGTTTCAATTATTTTTGTTGGACAGTTAGTTAGGACTTAGTGGACTTCTAATTTACTTTTGGACTTTCAATGCCTTCTTGGGGTATTTAAGGAGGACCATCTTAGTCCCCTGAAATTTGGTTCTTTTGGTATTTTTTTAACCTCCTTGAAATCCTTGAATCATTTAGGTTCCTTTTACCTTTTTGAATATAAAAAGGATTTTTTTGAATCTTTGTGAGTTTTAATTTTAATAATCTTTTTGCAAGTTTTTTCCATTTACAATATTCTAGAATTTTTCTTTCTCGAGTTGTTTCAATCAAACTTAGATATTATTAAGTATTATCTTATCATATTCTTACAAATATTTTCTAGTTATTTACTAGAAAATCAAGTATACATTAATACTATTTGTATTTATATTAAATTATGTATTTATATTCACAAGGTATTGGAAAGAATAATGTTTTTTTTCCTAATACCAATCTTTCTTGTAAAAAACCAAACAACCACCCAAGATACTTTGGGTGGCTTTAACATCTAACAACCACATCGCGAACACTGAACTAGTATTTATGGTTCCGTGCTCAATTTTGAATTTCTAATAAAAATATTTGTTCTACTGGAAGTTTGTGAATTTTTACCATTTTCAATATTTCTAAAAACCATTTGATTATTTCACCCATGTCTACACGTAGTATGAAGAAAAATAAAATGAAATGCTATAATCAAATCCTAGAGGTAGTTTTGGTTCTTAACCAGAAATATTACTACCAACGACAACAAAGGGGGATGTAACAACATTTCACAATAGCGAGGAGTTGGATATTGCTCTTGAATAGGCAGAACCAGAAACTAAACGTGTCAATCAATTGGACCAGCAAAATACTCCACCAATGATTTCTAGGGAACCTATGTGTCATTAGTAGAAATTTTGTTTTTTGCAACTTGTCTTATGCAACTAAAAAATCTCACGTGCAACTATTTTGGAGTTGCATGCAACATGTGCAGTTGCATGCGACATTTTTTAGTTGCATAAGACAAGTTGCAAAAGACGAAATTTCTACTAGTGGTGGGACTTGACTAGATTGATTTTCTGGTCCTATGAGGCTACTATACTGATTTTGAAGCCTAAGGTCCTGAGTTGATTTAGGTCCGTAGAAGGTTGGAAGGTTTATAACAGTTTTAAGGAGGATTAGAATCGAATGACGAGTATGACAATTCTTCAAGAATGAGTATTCAAGATTTGAAAGAACATCGCCACAAGTTACCAGCAACCTCTATTCATAATATAAAAGTTTCTACTTCGATCACTCCTCTTGATTACATTTTTTGTCATGGAAAAGGTCATGTTATAGGAAACTGTCCCTATAGGGGAAACCAAGTTTTTGGACACCCTAGTTATGTTCCTTTTTCCACTTCTATGATGTCTTATCTAGGATTGTCATCTGCCTTTCTAGTAGTTCAACACCAAAATTTTCATTTCCATGTACTTTAGCTCTTCATGTTAGAATAATGTTAATTGGAAATTCGGTAGTATCGAATTTGTTTGACCAGTTTCAATTTCCTATATACTATATATATGGTTCAAACATTGATCCCATGGGTAGAATGCTTGCACCATGGTCTATGATGGGTGGAGGGTATGTACCAAGTTACCATACACACACCATTACGGTAGCCCCATTGATTATGGCTACACCAACAATTTCTACTATTGAAGGAATTGTTGTGTGCAAACCACCAAAGAGGGCTTCAGTTTTGATATATGTGATGCCACGAAGAATGAATTCAACTAAAGATTGAAGGTTGTCAAAAATTGTTCCTTTGAAACTGAGTCTAGAATTGGTTTTGGTCAAAATCAAATCCTCAATAGAAGGACCACAAGAACCAAAAACAATTCATGTAAAACTAGTTTTGGTCGGAACCACTACAACACCAAAAGAGGTAACAAGTGGTGGAGAATCCTTCCACACCATACTAGTAACTCATGGAATACTAAGAGGTGAACCCCCTAATGGAGATCCTCCAAATGATGATGATGGAGAACTTTCATGTGGTGGACATTGCAATGATGGACTTCTAAAAAGTTTTCAGCATGCTTCATACCCTAATTGGTATGTGGGGCTTGTTGTCCCAACACCTCATATGATTTTAAAATCTCTTCCATACTTTATATACAAGGAGGGTACCAATCCGGATGTTCATGTTTGGATTTTTCGAAAGGCCATTTGCATAAACAAAGAGAAAGATGATGTAGGTATCATCAATTTGTTTTGTTTTACTTTATGTGACACCATCTCAAAATGGGGAAAAAATTTCTTACAATTTAATCCAATTTGTACTTTTGTGGGGTTGGAGAATGTTTTTTGCAAACAATAAAAAACTATTTAAACAGATGAACAAATCTATATGACATTAAAATCTATTGAGCAAAGACCTCATGAGAAGGTGGAAATATATTATGAATGTATATTCAAATTAGTCAACAGTCTTCAAGACAAAGCTAAGGATAGCTTGTTGGTCACCTTCCAGCTAGTCTGTAATCCTACTTACATGTCACCACAACATTGGCCAAATGTGACAACCTCTTCCAACAAAAAGAAATTGATGTCCATTGTGAAGAAAACATGGGCAATGTCAAAGATCATCGGAAAATCTTGGAACCTCCCAACAAATTGAAGAAGCACAACAAAAAGGATTTAGTTTATGGCCATTGTTGCAAATCGAATCATACCAAGGAGCTTTGCCATTGGAATTCGAAGAATCCTAACAATCGGTTGAAGGACAAAATGATAACACCTGTCAATGAGGTTTCAAAACAATAGAAGGGTATTGGGAATCAATCCAACTGAAATTCAAACCAAAACTAAGGCAATAAAAATTCAAACAATCAAGTTTACTGATATCTATTCTATTTTTTTATCAATCACGAGACTTGGCATTGTCCTCATAAGGAAGTAGCTCAAGCAATGTTTTCAAAGAAGTAACCCCCACCAAAACAAAGAAGGAGGAGGGTTGTTGTCAACATGGTCCTAGCAGTGACAATAAGAATCAAAGTACTTGAAATTATGGCTTTTAAGGAAAAGGAACCACACAAAGCCAAATCAGCCTAAGATTGGAAAAATGATGAGAAGTTTCAAAAAAAATTTGAGGCTACAATAAAGGAGATGCAAGACAAAGAACCTCTTTTGTCTTTGCCATGTTCTCCAACTAGAACTAGAACTTCCAAAACTGGAATGGAACCCATCGATTTATCAAAATCGATGGGATTAACCAAAGTTGACTCATTGGTCAAAACATTGGGAGATCAACTATTGGAAAGTAAGCACTCATTCACTTTGGAGCAAATTTTTTGGTTAACTTTAGGCCTCAAATAATACGTTTTAGTTAATGTTTTTCTTAGCAAAATCCTAGTTCTGCCTAAATTATTGTCTACCATAGTTGCCACCATTGAAATGGATCCACACATGGTAGTGATTTTGGTTTACGTGGGTAAAAATCTTGTGGGGGATGTACTATTAGATGGAGGTTTAGCAATAAACATCATTACTAATAGTCTTAAGAAGAGATTGGGACTCCAAATACCTAGTCCAGTTCCTTTTAACCTAAAAATGGTAAATCAATCCTTAACCAAACCAGTAGGATTAATCAGAGATGTTAAATTCCAAGTACATGGAATCCCATACATTGCCACTTTCACGGTCATGGGGCAAAATGATGGAGATGGAAGTTACATTATGATGCTAAGGAGACCCTAGTTAAAAATGCCAAGGTGTTACATGATTGGGGAAATAACCAAATCACCATTGAAGGCAATGGTACTTCCTAGATCATTCAAGTTACCAAACGGTTGGACAACAACACAAAACACCCTAAGGCATTAGGTGGAATATGTTGGAGGAAGCTCAAGTTCGCAACTTGAACCTTGGAACTAAAGCAGAACCGAAAATCGTTAAAATTAATAATGATTTGGATTCGGTTATAGCTACTCAAACTAAATAATTCCTTAAAGAATACAAGGATGTTTTTGCTTGGAGCTACAAGGATTTCAAAGGTATCCTTCCTCGCATTATTCAACACCGATTTGAATTGGATACTAGCATACCACCTGCACATCAAGCACAATATAACATGAATCCAAACTACACAGCAATTGTCAAGTAAGACTTGGACAAATTGTTAGCTTTTGGTTTCATTACTCTAATGAAGGAAATGACATGGCTTTCATCAATTGTGGTTGTTCTCACTAAAAATGGCACATTATGGATTTACGTGGACTTCTAGAAGCTGAATGTTGCAGTGAAAAAGGATCCATATCATTTACTATTTATGGAAGAGGTATTGGATATGGTGGTTGATCACGAAGTTTATTATTTCTTAGATGGATTTTTTGGCTACCATCAAATCCTCATTGCTCTTGAGGATCGATACAAAACTGCATTCATTATTGAATAGGGTGCTTTCATGTGGGTTGTGATGCCTTTTGGTTTGAAGAATGCACCACCTATCTACCAATGTGTGGTTAATATGACTTTTCATGAATACCTTGGCATTTTTATGAAGTTCTTTTTAGATGATTTTAGTGTATTCAATGACATGAACACTCATTTGGTGAAGCTCCATTTATGCTTCAACAAATGCCAAACATTTGGTATTAGCTTTAACCTCAAAAAATGCATGTTTATGGTTTTTTCTAGAATTATTCTCAAATTATTGGTCCCAAAAACATATTGGCCATTATCAACACGTTGATACCAAAAATGCCCAAGGATATCCAATTCTTCAATGGTATGACTCAATTTTATTGGTGTTTCATATGAAACTTTGCATTTATCATGGCCCCCATCATAAAACTTCCTTGAAAAACTAAAACCTTTGAATGGACTTTAGAGTGTCAAAATGCATGGGAAACCATCAAGTAAAAGTAAATTGACGCCTCGATACTCATTGCTCCTTGTTGAGATTTGGAATTTCATGTTCGTATGGATGCATCCAATTTGGTAGTTGGTGCCATGTTGGCACAAAACCCAATGGGCAAATGCAATCAACTGATTGCTTATGCATCTTGACTTCTAAATAATGTTGAAAAGAACTAAATTTCAACAAAACATGAAGCATTGGCAATGGTTTATGCATTGCATAAATTCCACCATTACCTTTTGGGCAACAAGTTCATTTTTTGTCAACAACATGGTGCTTTTATACTCGATCAAGAAGCCTTGAAACTTTCCAATTGCACAACAAGATGGCTATTGCTCTTTTTGGAGTATGAATTTCGACTATCTACAAACCCAAAAATTCACATTTGGTAGTTGATGCATTGTCACGATTACCGAATCTGGTGGAGCCAACCAAAATTCCATATTAAGTGACTAATGTTTCTTTATTTCTTATGGAACCAATCTAGTTATAGGACATTAATTCCTACCTATCAACCGGATTGATTTTGGTTGAGTACTCTACAAACCAAAAATGGAAATTGGTAATCCATTCTTTGCCCTATATAGTTTTTAACGGACATTTGTATCAGTTGGGGCATGACCACATTTTTTGTCGATGCCTACGTATGGAAGAAATCTTGATAGTTGTGAAGGAAATGCACCATGGTGTTGGCAGTGATCACTTTGTTGCAAAGATTACCATCCATAAGCTCTTAGATGCCAAGTATTGGTGGTCGACTATGCATAAAGATGTATTGGCTTATTGCCAAACATGCAACCAATGTCAACGCACCAAGAATTTGGTATGTACCAGACTTGCCAAATTTATTACTTCTTTATTGACTGGGCCATTCATGAAATAGGGCCTTGATTTCATTGGTCCCACAAAACCAGTTGGATAGTATATAGGGAACAAATACATTTTAGTGGCTATGGAGTATGCTACCAAATGGGTAGAAGCTAAGGCTTTACATACCAATATGACAGCAATAACAACTTGTTTCCTTTATGAGTTTATCCTTCATTGGTCCCACAAAACCAATTGGATATTATATAAGGAACAAATACATTTTAGTGGTTATCAACTATGCTACCAAATGGGTAGAAGCTAAGGCTTTACAGACCAATATGACAACGATAACAACTTGTTTCCTTTATGACTTTATCCTTACTTGCTTTGGTTGTCCACTTACATTGGTTAATGACCAAGGTACACATTTCATAAACGATACCATTACGCATCTCACAATGCATTTTTTATTCAAACATTAGACTTCAACAACCTATTATCCACAAGGTAACGATCAAGCCAAAGTAACAAACAAAGTCATTGGAGTGCTCCTCACCAAATTGGTCAACGAAAAATGATTCGATTGGGACAAGCATTTTCATATAATCTTGTATGCCTACTAAACGGCCTATAAAGTCACTATTGGCCATACTCCATTTGAGTCAGTTTACAATTTGCACCTAATGATGTTAATCGAATATATTCGTCCAACATCAACTTTTGAGACTAATGAATACAAAATTCTTAATCCTATATTCTGATTTAAATTTGGACTAAAACATATCGTAAAAATAATAATAAGATATTCTCATTAAATCTACTCATAGCTAGTTTCAAAATTAAAATCCAATCATGAAAGTACGAGGAAAACATCAAAACAACAAATTTGGCTATATAATTGAAGCTTTTCTAGAAAAAAAAATGCTCTTGTTTCATACTCCATCAAAACTCAATGTTCTATAATGAATAATCTTCTTTTCATTTTCTTCCTTCTTTTAAGATATAACCATCTAAAAAAAATAGTCCTATGATCTATTCAAATTCAAACGACATGACAAAAACTATGCAATCTAGTTAATAATTCCGAAAACCATGACATTCAAGATTTGAAATATTGGAAAGGATTTTCAACTAATAATCTCAATAGAAGCAAACACAAAGTTGTCATAAATCATAACATGAAATCATGGTGAATAAATATTATAAACATAAAATTATCATGACATTATTAGATTTTTTATAAAAAATGGACATAATTAGAATTTATTCATAACATCATATCATAAGTAAACATAAATTGTTATATGACATTCTCTTTGACATCATAAATTGTCACATATCATTTTGTGGGTGTCAATTAATTTCAAGATCTTAGAAATGTAGGTTGACCACCCACCTCACAAATAACAAGTAATTTTTTAAAAAATTGAAGTTTGGAATCCACATTAATGAAAGCGAAAATGATTTCGTAGAAAACCTATATGATCACGAAATTTTGTTTTGATATTGTAAAATTTAAAGATAAAATGAAAATATTTAAAGATTTTAATCTTATATTGATTTAATAGTCGTCAATAACAAAGAATAGTGCAAAGCTAAAGTAAATTAATTCTAATGACAACGATTCATTAAAGTTAATTATGTAGGACAACCCTAGATTCCATAAGCCATCTTTTTGAAAGTTGTCACTTATGTTTCATTAATTTTCAAACAAAGAGGCATAGAAAGTCATCTTTTTTGAAGTTGACATATGGACCATTCCAAATTGGAATATGTTACACTCGTTCTTAAATAAAGAGGCATGGAAAGATTTTTTTTTGGATTCGTGTCTTTTCAAAAAACAAATTCAACACCATGTTCCCTTGCAATCTTTCAATACCTTTTCCACCAATGTGCATCCCATTTTTTTTTCAATCAATTTTAATCCAATTGTGTGTGTTTTTCATTCATTCCCTTATTCCCTTCCCTCCTGTTCTTCCACCAATATCCCTTTTCTTGTGCTTCGTTGTTGCTAGTTC
>Ga0116229_10009952_pt1 | contig 14380 bp, 6 predicted proteins | sample S1TSphgellanicum_3_FD_87313 | JGI IMG/M metagenome (GOLD analysis project Ga0116229, IMG submission 87313) | Host-associated microbial communities from peat moss isolated from Minnesota, USA - S1T2_Fc - Sphagnum magellanicum MG | ecosystem: Host-associated > Plants > Peat moss > Unclassified... | reverse complement strand
TATAAAAGGGGTAATGAAAGTGTTGTTTTGTTTTTTATTTTTTTTTTTTAAATGAAAACCCTTCGTCCAAATTTTTACGTTTTTTTTTTTTTTTTTGGGACGTCTTCCATGTGTAGGTTTGAACCTAGTTCTTCCAAATTTTAAACCCTTCAGTTTTGATTTTGGCACATTTTTCAAATTCAAAAATCTGTAGGATTGGTTTTTTAAATGGGTCCAATTACATGTACACATTACAATTCCCCCATGCTAAAAAAATTGTACAAACGTAGAATAAGGCACCATCCTAAGGAGTTTCACAAGTTTCAACCCCTATGAAAGTGAAAGGAGTTAGAACCTAGGAAGCAAGAAAAAAGTACTTTACCTTGCATAAAACATTTTGAAAAAATAAAGACATTAACCTACTCTACCAACTTAGAAAATGGGTTACATTTTGCAAACCCATACCCAAGGAAGTTCATGGGATTAATTAGGCCACTCCAAACACAAAAGAATTGTTTTTCCAAACATAGAACAAATTCAAACCAAAGACCATATATGTACAAAGTTCAACAACTAATTAAAACTAATATTTAAATATAAAGTTCAACTCATTTGTCAACTTCTTTTTTTAAAAAAATAGCTTGCCTACCTAAAAAACTTAACCTTGTGTTAAAGAATATTTTTTCATGGTTCTATTTTCAATTGTATGTCAAGCAAGGCATGGTTCAATGAACTAATTCTTGTGAAAATTACAACAAAAGATTGTTATATTTTAGACCATAATAACTTGACCTTGAACATTTGGATTTAACATTGCAAATTAAATACCCTCACAACACTAATTATTAATGTCTAATTCCCTAAACATTTTTAAGTGATGACAATAATTCAATTCAAATCATTGACATTTAAATGATTTTTTTTCCCATGTGTTAAGCACACCTATGGGCACCATATTTATTTTCAATATGAAAGAACACCAAAGACCTAAAAAAACATGTTAAACATAAAACATATGTACAAATTCAAAAAAGAAAATGAAACACAAAATATCGAAGGCACTAAAAAAAAAACCAATATCATCAAAAGAAGTGTTGAAACAACCATTTTTTCATAACTCAACATTATGGATGAGAAGGATTAAGCATCATTTGGACTATGCAACATTAATGGATTGAAACAATTGGTTAAGGTCACTTGCTTTAGAATCCAACACTAGTGGAACATTTTATTAAAGAATTGGAAGACCTTGAGATAAGCTACAATGCAAGTGAGAAATGCAAACGTGCAAAAAATTCAAGATATGCACTCAACCCCCTAAGATCTAAATAACATGTGAATTACCTTACTATTTGAAGATTAGGTGACTAAAGGATCTTTGGAGGAAAATCAAATACCAACTTAGGCCTACCAAATCAAAACAATTCATATTGGCACAATGGGGGCTCAAGAATTCAAATGGATTTGCTACTCATGATATTTAGTTCACAATGAATCCACTCTCACCATTCTAGTTTTGAATGACCTTCGACATGTTAGTGTTATTTTTCAATCTAAGGCTTCCAAACTAGTTGAGATGATTAAGGTTGACATTCCCATTACAAGACAAGGCATTTATTGGTTGTTTGGGAAAGGTTTTGTTGAATCCCCCTCATGGGACCTAGGTGAATGGATTTGGGATGATCTACCTAATGATAGGCTAGCAACCTTGATTGGTTACATAATTAGGAAAGGATATCAAATTAATATTATGAGAGGTAGCTACCATCACCATGGATGTGGGAAATGACTACTACTAACTTTGACATAGTTCATATCAAGGACCTAATCAAACACTTGTGACACCCTTGAAGACTGAAAAAAGTTGTTATATTGATTTGCTTAACCTTGAATAAAGGATTCCTTACTGGCTCTTGGTTTAAAAAGATGAAACTTGCATTATGAGAAAAAGGGGTATTTTATAATTGGGCTTGTAATTTAGTTTTTGAATTGCAATGACCATTTGTAACTCACTATAGTTTTACACCCATGAGTGTTATCGCACAAGTTGCATGAGTTGTAAAAGATGCAACTCACTATATACATGATCATACACTAGTGCAACTCATTACAACTTAGTTGCAACTCAATTGCAATAACTTCTTTTCAATTACTATGCAACTCCCTTACAATTACAACCATAATGTCATGTTGAATTCACTTTTCATCCATTCATCAAAATCTAACATGTGCCACTATGAAGATTTTTGGGTGAATTTATTTTTGGAATATTGATATCCACCATCCACTATGATTGTTCATTTTAGATAGTTTTAATTATGACACGTGGCACAATCAAAAGTTGTAACATGGGATATTAATTGAATTTTGGAAACAAATAAATTTAAATTTATTTATTTATTTAAGTACCTAGATAGGTCGGTACATAACCATAGGTAGGTAAGGTGGAAGGTCCTACATACCAACTTACCTACTTACATATTTTAATATTCAAGTAGATAGGAAAGTAGAAAGGTAAATGAACTAAAAAATAAACCACATAAAGGGTTTTATTTATTTTTTGTTTTACTTTTAGGGTTAAGCTTTTATGTTTTCATCCCAAAATAACACATGTATTTTAATGTGAACATACAAAAGAAGTCACCTCCTTATATCCTTTATGAAATGATATTTTAAAAACAAAACATATTGGTTAAATGTTTTTTTTGCACCTTAAATGTAAATTCAATTGCAACTATCAAAAATAAATTCCCACATGTTTTGTATTCAATTTTAATTTTGTAAACTATGCAATTAAAAAATAATTATTTGATAATATATATGTGAAATAATTATTGAATAATTAATTATCTAAAAAACTTTTGAATTATTATTTTGAATTATTTTTGAATTAAAATAATTCATTATAAAAAAACTTAATCTGAATTTTATAATAATTAATTTGGCATAATATTTTGAAATTTAAATTTCTGAATTAAACATCTCATAATTAATTTTCAAAATAATTATTATATAATTTACTATTAAAAATAAGTAAAAGATGTTTAATTTTCAAAATAAGTATGAAATAATTAACTATAAAAAAGTAACAAATAATAAATTATCAAAATAATTTTAATTAATTAATAGAATCTAAGTAATTAGTTAGTTAGAGAATTTAGATAATTATTTATTTACCATTTGTATTAAGTAACAAAATCATTATTTAAATTTGATTAATGAATTCATATGAATATTTTATTATTCAATTTATTTAATTAATTTGTAATTATTAAGTATATTACATGTTAAGTATTAGTTGATAAATTGTTAATAAATGATTCATTATGAAATACTAAATAATAAACATGAATTTGAGTAGAGTACATTGAGGTATATAAAGACATATCCATATGTATAACCTTATTGAATGTTTAATGCAATATATACATTGCCTTTAGTTTCAATTCAAAAATACACTTTCACCTTCCATGAAATTTTATGGTTTGATATGTATGTATGTTAACATGATATTGTGAGTTACAATGTAACGAAATGTTATTAATACAAGAATTGAACATGAATCACAAAAAATAGGACTATAGTATTTATCTAGTGGCACAAGAAGTTGTACCAATGGGAGTCATAGTTGAAACTAATTGCAAGCAAGTTGAAAGTTCCATATTTAATGGGTGGTGGAAATGCACACATGTGGCATGATTGTATGTGTCAAGGTCATACACTAGTTGCAAAGTAGATGTTAATTGGGAGTTACATTTACATTACTTGTAATGTAATTTTCACACACAACTAAAGTCCAACTTGCCAAAAAATCAAACACACCATATATATAGTGCATACGTTCCACCATACGTTCCACCATATAGGTGTTTCTCTTGCAACTAATTTGCAATTATAATACAATTCTTTGATTTTCTAACATGACAATTTTTATTAATTCCATGGGATATAGTTGCAGTGTAGTTGTATATTAGTTGTTTTGGAGCTCTAGTTGCAGGGTAGTGTCGTTGCAATGGACATAATTTTTCATAATGTTCACTTAACTTGTTTGTTATGTGCCAATGGTGTGGTGGAAATTCCTTTCATTCCTTGATGGACTACACATGGGTGCAATTTTCTTGGACCAATCCAAAACGTGAACCTCAAGTGGGATGATTTGAATATATAACTTTATTTTTGGGCATAACTCTTATTAGGAAAAAAAGTCACTCATTTGATTCCTTTTAACATTAACAATAAGTTCAACAAACATACCTTAAATAAACATTAGATAAATTTACTCAAGTCTTTCTTATTACTTTTCTTTTGGTTGGAAATAAATTCCTTTAGGTTTGAGAGGCATCATTCTCAAATCAAAATAACCACTTCAATTTGCAACCACTTTAATTTTGATCCAACAATCAAGATCTTAAACGGTTGTATCTACAACATATAAATCACATATAATTTGGAGTCATTTTGTGACACTAGAACACTTATACTTTTGGTTCCATGCAATGTTCATAAAAAATTAAAAGGGAAAAAAAATGACCCTTTCATATATGTGTTATCTTTTCATGTCTAGGTGGTTTTTATTTACTTTCAAATCATAATGATTTTATGGCTTATGGACACACAAAAACATGTTTGATGAGTGACACACATTAGGTAAATTTAAGAAACTTATTAATATCAATGGAGTTTAGTATTTTGTATCAATATCATTCACCACCCAAAGTTTCATGCAAAAATGCCACCTACTTTTGAACTATGTTTATTTTTAATTTTTCATATATTAACTTTGTGATAAATATATTCAGAGATTTAAAAATCTTCAATGTTAAACCAAAATAGTTTTAGAATTGGTTACCCCAAGATTCGAACTAATGAAATCTCTTCAAAATTCACAAGAATAATTCCATTTGTGAAAGTGCATTTCAAAAACAATTATCAAATGTTGCAAAATTTTATTTGTAAGTACAACTTTTGGGACCTTAATGTCCTTTTACCCAAATAGAGGTTGAAATTGCATTGCATGTCATGGAATCATATTCACATCCCCTTTTAATAAGAAACACTTCTTGGTAGAAAAAAAAAAAACTTTAATATTCTTTTGATAAGAAGAACCATTAAGGTGTTCATGGTTCCAACTTGTTTTAAATTGTGCAAGCTCCAATTGGAGTTGCAAGTTGTGAATTCCTTTTATTCACAAAGCAATTTCATCTTTTTGTAGGTCAAGTGTCTTGTTTTTGCAACTTTCCAATTGTTGTTATAATCATGCATTTGAAAGTTCCAACTTTTTATTTGCCACAACATGATTCTATTCACCAATAACAATCAAAGCTTTCACAAATGCTTTAAGCCTCTTCAACTTCCCATCAAATTATCATGAAAAAATTTATCTTTTACTTTCTTGTTTGACCTTCTTCTAGGCTAGTGTGCATTCCACATGCTGTGTATACGAGATGGAGGAATCATGGGAACTACACATTTCATAATGTACATGGATTGTTTTGAAAATCTTGATCACATGGTCACCTTCGTTACCTACAACATTTGGAATCAATCCTTCTTCCTCCTTTCCATAGCCTTCACAATCATCATATTCATTCATTGCAAGATGATTTCCAAATAACATGTGTTCAACATTAGGTTGTCAGTTCTTTAAGACGATTGCAAAATACTATCCCTAGCAAGTTTCTACAACTTTTTAAAAGGAGAATATTACATATATAGATTTTAAAATGATAATAAAATGATTTTGAATGAGAAATAATTTTAAGCATAACAAATCCTTCATAATTCCAAAAGGTGGAATCTATGCAATTAGTGGAACATGGTATTTCTATGGTATTATATGGGTATTACATTTGTTTCACACAACACATCATTTTGTCCACACATGAAAATACCATGTTACATGCACCATTTTGTGCAACAAATTATGGCATTGATAACTAATTCCTATAAGGAAGGTTGGATGTGTATTGGCCCTATTAAGATTATAGACAACCCACTAGGATGTTTGCATTTGGACCTAATTTAAAAATTCTCCACATTGCAAATTACCATTTTTTGGGGTTTGATTTAATTATGGATGTGTTCATAATGGTGTGTATTAGGGCCCTTTAAAGTTTTTGGGTAAAACGTATATATAATTTATAATGACTATTGTTATGTATGGAAATAACTTTCCATTTTTCAATCCAAAATGGTATTTTAAGAATACAAAAATCATTCCAATATGTGATCACTTTTTGGACATCTTAAAGAAGTTACACCCATTAACACCATCCATGTAAAATCACTAGCAAAATGGTTAAAAGAAACCTTCTCTAATAGGAAAAGATCAATTCACTTGAACAACATAACATGTCAATTCAATATGATGTCTAGTGCACCTTCGTCCCATTTCTCATAATTTCAACCTTGTGTATACAATTTCAAGTTGTAGTTGTCATTAATACCACTTAACCTAGGAAGTCAAAAGCTTGTTGTAATAAACCACTATATATGTTTGGCGGCCTTTCCCATGCTTTGCTCCCATTTCCTCTTTTTTTGGAAAATTTGATAGTTCTACAATCATTTTAACACCCAAAATATATTTAAAATATAACTTCAAAAGATTACACACCACACACCCCCCCCATGATTTTGTGAACATATAAAAAATGAAACAATGAAATTGATGGTCAACTTGAATTTCCTAAATTAAGGCTCCAATCAACTTCAAATGGATTGAAATGAGGAATGGAATTGTAAACATTTTTAGCCTCACATGAACCTCACATTTTAGGGTGGGCTAAAAGGTTGGAAAAAAAATCAATTACAACCAAACTAAAGATGTGCACAACTTGATATAAGTGATACAAGGCACAACCTTGCTACACTCCCACATATTCCATGCAAAATTGTTTGAGATTGTGTGAATGAATGTTTTCTTAAACAATTTCCAAGCATGCCATACATATATTGCCACATGGATAGAAAGATGACAAGTAAATGAATTGGTTTGAGGACCATAAATTATACAAATGTTGATTGACAAGCGTTTTATTATGCAACCCATTTAAACCACAAGGCATTGAAATAATAGATGGGCCAGTCCAACAATTGGAATAAAAATTAAGAAGTAAAAAAACAATAATTAATCAAGATTATAGGAATTAGACCCCAAACAAGTCTAAAATATTTTGATAATGATTTTTATGATTAAAAAAAAAACTTTCATGACGAACTTGTGAAAATTGCTTTAGATAATTAGTTATTTTCAAATTTTATGAAAATTGGCACTTCTCAAATCTATCTAGTATATATATATATATATACATTCACACCTTGCCTTGGTATTCAAAGATTTTTATTTTTTTTAAAATCAAATTCTTCAAAGCCTTTGTGAAAACCAAATCTAATAGTTATCATTAAAAAAATGATACATTCCAACACTAGTAGCAACACTGATAATGAATACCTTATTAATCTTCTATGAATTAGGGTGATACCATTATGTTTGAATATTAGTCTAGTAGGTACTTGAGGTAACCCTAACTTGCGTACCATAGATACCAATTTTCCATCAATTTTAATACCAAGTATAAATTAATGTTGCTTGGTGATTATCATTTTTATAAGAAGCAATTGGTTTTGGTTATTATACAAATTTATGAAAACAAAGAGGTTTTAAATTATTTTTTGAGCTAGTGAAAATCGGCCAATTATTAAATAACCGAGAATTTTTAATTTGTTTTCTCATACTCAAGCAGTTCACAAACATAGCAAATTTCACAAATGCAATAACAAACAATTTTCATAATTGGTTCTCACAACTTGGATATCAAATTTGCATTTTATTAATTCATATTCTCACAATTTGAATTCAAAATCAATTTTTAAAAATGATTTGGTGGCAAGTGACATCTCTTCATATTAGTAAATATTCTAACTAAAGAGAAAAATCATTTTAATCTCAATTTGTGATCTAACAATCCCCAATATTTGACAAGTAGGGAATCCAATAGTAAAAGACATAACTTCATGTTTTCCCACCATTGAAAATGACATTAGACGTTTTTGACAAATAAACTTGACACTGCTTACAAATTATAAGTTGGTTATTCACATTTTTTGTTGTTGACTTTGCATGTGCTAGTTGTCGTCTTAATGATATCCAAGTTGTAGTCTACATAAACTCCTTTGTCAATAATACCACTTTCAAATTTAGCCAAGGGGTGTGAATGATGATGACATTTCAAAAGCATGAAATATAACAACTTTGTATCATATTCTTCAACAATGGTGCTCCCTTGTTCATGGCCAATAAATGAGGACAATAGAAGAAAACTCTTAAATCTAGGGTCCAACACAAGGATAACATAATATGAGTTTATAAATTTAATATTTTTTTAAAAAGGAAAGAAAAGAATCCAAAACATCAACAATTTCTTTTTCGATGTTGAAATCAAACATGCTAATTCAAAAACAACATTTCCATCTTCATCCATTAGGTTATTATAAAAAGTTACAATTTCAATTTTATCTTTAAATTTCAAACTCATGGATATGGTAGAATTAAGTGTATCATTTAACAACCGATGACCCCTAGATTGGTTTAGAACATAAGCATACATAGCAAGGCCTAGGCAATCAATAATAATCTAGGGAATTATGTGTCATGTCAAAGGAGGTGGCACCTTTGAAATCATCCTCACAATATTTACATTTCACAAAATACGATAACTTTTTTGAGCTACAAAGCTTCCTGAAAAAAGACTATACTAGCAAATCTGCAAAGGAAAAAATATACTAAATAGTAAGAACTTCAAAAGGAAATCCACATACAATTTTTTTTTAAATTATATTTTGTCATCACTAGGGTATTTAGTTTCCTTGGGGGTAGACCTGAATTTGCACATGCCTAATTCCATTCTTGTGTTCCATTTCTTGATTTTTTGGGCCAAGTGAAACACTTTTGCATATCCCTTTGTGCAATCTTGATAAATACATATTTCAAACCTTTATAAACTTTTTCATCCATTGTAGCATATTGACATGTTTTTAAAAATGCATTCCTAAAACAAGTCCCTTGCGAATTTTCCCACAAACACAATATTTCATAGTTTACAATTGATTTTGTTGTTGTAATCATAGTCTTTAGGTTAGACACATCATTCTTCACATTTCAATTTTTTTTCTTGAATCATATTTGTCCAACAATCCAATCAATTTTTTTAGCCAAATTCTGTGCATTGGTATTTATGGCCTCAAAAAGTCCAAGGGTAATATGCTTTGGTTAGTAGTCGACCTCAAGAAAATTGATAACTAATGGAAAGATGTCATGTGAACCTTTTGACATTGAAAGGTTATAACTTGCAATTGTAGAATTAGATCCTAACAAGGCTAGTAATACATGTAATTCTTTATTTTTTTGACTAACTTAAACAAAATTTATGTGAAATTTTTTCTCTAAAAGGAAAAAAAACTTTTAGACACAAATTAATACTAAAACATTTTAATTTAAAAATTTTCACAAAATGCAAAGGCAAATCACTTTTGAGAATTAAAAGCCCCAAATTGTACAATTTTTTTCCTACACATCATCTTCATTAAAAGGTTCTTTTACATTATAAAAATTTGTTATAAAATTGTCAACTATATAAAACTTCTTTATTGGTTACCTTTTCTCTTCTCCTTTCAATGGATTGTTTACACTTTTTGGCAAGAAAGAATGGTAAAAAAACACATGTTTTTTTAATGCAATCACTCCATTTGTAATATTGTATCAAATTAAGCCTTTTCTTACTTGTGTTTTTTGGATTCAAAATTAGAATTGGATTGATGCAACAAAGAAAACAACACATTACTTTAAGAGATTTAGGATCAATGTATTTGTTATCATGACATTGTAAAATGCCCTAACACAAAAAGTTCTATTTTGTGGTTTTCAATTTTCTTTTTGCACATGCAAACTTTGTAGATTCCCTTTCATTCTTTTTACGTCATTACCTAGATTTTTACTTTCTTTTGTTTGATGACTTGAATTTCTTTTTGAATTTTTTTGATTTCATTTTGAATTTCTAGTTTGTTCTTGAAACATCACATGCATTTTTCATTTTCAAACGAACAATCCATACTCAATTTTCAAAAAAATTTGCCACCCAATGAATATAAAGAAAAATCAAATATCTTTATGTTCTATTAAAATATTGCAAGCATTTACAAATAAGTTGCTTTATCAAACTTTAAACATTTATAAAACAAAATACTTGCATTTCTCTACCCTTGCCATTGTGAAAATTTTCAAAATTAATATTTTTTGTATGTTATTATACCAAAACCTCATCCAAAATACAAATTTTGAAAAAAAATGGAAAAAAGAATTAGAACTTGTTTATCCACCCTACAAGTTGATCCATCCAAAAAAAAGTAAAAAAACAAAAGGAAGAAAAATTGGAGTCTCCAAAAGGCTGAAAAAAAGGGGGGGAAAAAAAGGACAAAAAAGTTTTTTTTGAAGGAAAAAGAAAAAAAAAACATGTTTTTGAAAAACTTTCCAAAAGTAAAATACATAAAAAAAACAAAAGAAGCTTTACAAAATGAAGACTAATGAAATTTTATAAAAAAAATTTGCTCATTGGTAGTTAGGTCAAGGTTAAGCATGCTCCATGCATTCTAGCTAGAAAACCTACACAAAATAAGAGATGAGGGGAGGGAAATAACTTGCATGACAACAAACAAAAGTAGAAATAACCTTTAATGGCAAACAACATCAACACCAATAAGAGAATGGAAGTGGAGATATTTGGTGATGTTGAAGAGTAACAATGGCACATGATGGTGAAGAGCAATAGCAACACCCATTGGTGAAGAAAAACAACATCACACAATGGTAAAAAAAAACAATAGAAAACAACAATAGATGCTCAAGCTCAACCTATAATAAACCGTCAAGCTTTCACAAATGGTTTCACTAATCACAAATGTGCAACTTCAAACAAGACACAAAACCTCAAACTCAAAACAAGCACCATGATGAGGAAAAAAAAGAGCCTCATGGCATTTTATGTCTCCCCTTGTCTCCCAAGAGGCATAATTGAAGACCTCTAACCTAAATTTAAAGATGCCGTAATCCTACTTGCCTACCTCCCTAATCTATAGCTGCCACTCTAAAGCTTTAAACCCTAAACTTGCATCCTGCCTTTGGAAGGGGGATTTGGGCTCTATGAAAGAACTCATCTGGTTTGAAAAAAAAAAGAGAAAGGAGAGGTTAGTTTTCAGGATTGGTTCTCACATGGGTGATAACCAAAGGGTTTGGTTCTCACCTCAGGTTATCACTCATTTTGGTATTCGACGGTTCTCATATGAGAAACTAGTTGAGAATTGGGTCACATTTCAAAAACTGCCCAACACTGGTATAAACCTGCCCCCATATGAGTCAAAAATCAATCTTCAACCCAATACTAGGGTTGGCGTGGTATGTTCAAAAGTTGATACTAGACCAACATTGGTCACAACAATGAATTGAAGTTAAACAAGAAAAGAAGGCACTTCTATTACCCCCCATGCTTCAAGTTTTTTTTTCCCCCCCGCCCTCTTGACGAGGCCTGAAAATTGTTCTGAATTGGAAAGGGAGTGCCCGCCCACAAGAAAAAAAAAAGGGAGGCCCCCTTCACTCCATCAAGTGACTTCTCATGTGTTGCATGGAAATTCAAATCATAAAACTGGCTAACACTATTTTTGGCCTGGACTAATAGCCCTTCCTAAGAACATCCTACCTATAGGTTTTGAGATAGGTATGAAGACTTGGCCCCTAGGTAATAGCTCTATTTTGATATGAGGATTTTTGGAAGATGATATTTAGGCTTGTGTTGAAACTTGAGAGTAGTCATTGAGTTATAATAGCTTGAAGGATTTTGGTTTCTTTTAGAGGATTTTTAGAAGATTATACTTTTGCATGGGGAATTAATTAATTAATTAATTAATTTTTTTTTGGGGGCACACAACAGCAGAGCATGGTGAAATATTTGAGTTACCATAATTCTTCATTTGCCTAAGATCCTTTTTCATGTAAATGGCAAGGCCACAGTGTGACACTCCCCTTGTTTTATTTGTTCCATTCAATCCTTGTAACAAATTATATATGGCATGCACCAAAGTACAATCCATCCCAAAATATGAAAGTGAAGGCTTTCAAATATGACTACTACTGAATGTGACTTTAGTAACACTAGTTTCATTGCGTTACTGCCTAGTAGTAGTAGTTGTTGTAGTAGTAGTTGTTGTAGCAGCGCATCAATGAGGTATCAGAATTGTCATCCATTTAAGTCTAGGCTTACTTATCTTGCACTACCTCTCTGCAACTGCCAGAGGGGACAGATAGTCTTTATGGTGCAATATTGCACCAAGCCCAAGTTGTTTTTTTAGGTGTTGCTCTTTATTGACTATAATAAAAATGTCTATATAACATGTAAATAATTAGATGTTGCTCTTTAATGACTTGAATCAATTTCTACTACAGAAAAAAATAATTGTAACAATTTTTTTGTTTTTGAAAATAGTTTGGTTAATTCTGTTATTGGTCTGTGGTGGAAAAACTATTGCATTCTTTGGCCCACTTTAGACGAGGGTCCAGGGTCCAATTTTCGAGGAACAAATTTGGACCGAATCTAGCAAATTGAATCCTTGAGTTGGACTATACCTTGGTCCCTAGCCCTGATTCTTGGTTCTGTGGATCAGGAGCTCTCCTTTTAGCACTGTTTTTTGGTCCGAACCAATTGATTTTCCCGCCAAAACAGATGACATGTAAGTTTAGCCTCAATTTGCCACTTTTGGGTCTTGGACCCTTGTCTAAAGGCCTTGGGACCAATATAAAGTTTTTGACGAACAAGATTGCTTGAATTCATTTGTCCCTGGACCTTAGTCTAAAGTTTGCCCTTATTCTGTCCCTGAGCAGAATTTGGCTTAAGACCTCTGCCTTCTCACATTCCCTCTGAGTTCATCCTTAGTTGTTGTAGTGTTTTAATGCAATAGAATTCAGCAGGTGTACAGTAATGTTTCTTTCTGGCTAAATTTAGTCAGTTGGCTAAAAAAATTGGTTTTTCTTTGGGTTTTCTAGTCACCAGATTTTGATTTTTTTTTGAAACGTCGCCTGATTTCTCTATGGGGTTCTAGTGTAGCAAAAATAAATGAAGGGTTCTTAAACTTTTTTACTTTGATACTTGGTCTGTAACTAAATTTGGCTAAATTTTTTTGTGGATGATTGTTACTTTGGCTACATTGCAAAATTGGAAAAAAAAATTCCTGGTGTACACCAGTGATTTTTTTTTGGACAACTTATGTCATTTTTCTGACATAGAAATTGAGAAAGTGTGGAAAGATGTGTTTGTCTACTGTAAAATTGACTGAATTTTGCTAATGTCTTGGAAAATTTTGCCAACTTTTTGATATCAAAAAATTGAAAAAAAAAAAAACAAAAAAAACCCTGGTGTACACCATTTTTGAATAACACCTAATCATCATTTTCAAACTTCTTGATGTTAGTTTGTTGTAGTGAATCATTGCAATCAAGTTTGGACATTTTATAGTTTGCAGTTTACATGAGTGGGTGATTTGAGGCTCTTGAATCTGCATGGTTGTAAGGAGGAGGTTCTTCTTCTAAAGAGACAAGAACCACCCAACACTTGTCTGGACTCTGGACTCTGATATCCACAGAAAGAAAGGCAACAGGCATTCATGAGTAAGGTGCTAGCCAAGAGAAAAAAAAGCTAGCCATAGGGGAAAAAAGGGCTGCTAGCTTCTATTTACTCATAAAACAAGGGGTGTGTCACACTCTGGCCTTGCCATTTTACATGAAAAAGTATCTTAAGGCAAAAGAAGAATTATGGAAACTCAAATATTTCAGCATGCAAAGAAATAATCTTTAAAAAAAAAACCCTCTAAAAAGAAACCAAAATCCTTCCAGACATTATTACATATAGTAAAGGACGTCATGAAGCACCATTTCATCCATCTGTCTTGTCATCCATCTGTCCATCCGTTTGATCATCCACCCATCCCATCATGGTCTGTTTACTCTGACAGGGCGGAGAAAGAGTGGAATACAGATGCGGCACGACGGAGAATAATATATATTAGTGTTATAAATTTTATTTTTATTTTTATTTTTTATTTTGGGGTTTTTGGACTTAGGTACACTAATCCTGTCTCTTTCTCAACAACTGAAAGAGTTGGATTGGGCTTTCTTTTTTTTTTTGAAATTTTATTTAGAATATTGGAAATTTTCAATGCTTTTTACATTGCCATAATATTTTATTATAGTTCAATGGATGCCAGAGCGAGCAGCCGTTAAGCACACTTTTATTAGATATTGGCAATTTCAAGGCTTGCATTTGCCATAATAATAATGGCAATGGATGTCAGTTGCCATTTT
>Ga0116229_10009949_pt1 | contig 14381 bp, 9 predicted proteins | sample S1TSphgellanicum_3_FD_87313 | JGI IMG/M metagenome (GOLD analysis project Ga0116229, IMG submission 87313) | Host-associated microbial communities from peat moss isolated from Minnesota, USA - S1T2_Fc - Sphagnum magellanicum MG | ecosystem: Host-associated > Plants > Peat moss > Unclassified... | reverse complement strand
GAGTTACACAACTTTTCATCCATTGACAAGAGGGTTTTTGCTATTGCTCTTGAACCTCTAAATAATAGTAGGTTATATCTGGTCACTGGCTCGAGGTCATCAATTACTTGAAATACCTTTGATTGATGCTCTGAGCTACTACTACCTCTTGCTCCAACCACCCCTTGTTAGCTATGTAGTCCATTTATTTCTCTTTGTTTGAAAAGTTTCTTGATAAAAGCTTGGGAAAAATATGCAATTTTAAAAGACTTGATTTACACCACTACGCTATTTCCAACATTCTTTATGAAATCACATACAAACTCATCAATCCTTTTATGCTTTGGTGCAAAGTGAAGGGAACATGTTTAACAATTATTAGGCTTGTTACTCCCACATGTTACATTTATCACTTAAAATTTCATGTATTAGGGTTAAAAATTCATGTATTTGAAAAAGGATTGAGGTCGCACATCCATCAATACCTTACCTTCTTAAGGTCAGTTTCTTGATTAAATAATCTCTTTGAAATATTGAAACAAAATTTTGTGAAGTATATGACACCGAGGTGTTTTAAAATCATCGTAATTGTTACGGGCTATGATTTGAATAATTTCACAACTCTTATAACAATAATATCATAGAAGACAACTGTAGATACTAAGAAAATAATAATTTCAAAATAATAAGAATTATTTGCTTTCTTCATTCCACCCACCCACCCACCCACCCACAATGGACTTGTAAATGGTAGCATCCTTCACAGACCAAGCACCATCCATGGTTTGATGCACCTTGGCTCCCTCAAGGTTCCCTCCAGTGTTGGGGCAGGTATTTGATTTTGCTGACGACTGCGGAATCAAGAACAATCGGGCTTGAGGCATTGGAGAAAAATCAGAATCAAAGAACCACTCATCCAGTTATTTCAAAAATCTCAAAGAACCGCTGGGCTTCATGAAAGAATGGGTGGCTGTCTGGATGGTTAATTCTTGGAGAACCACAAGTATATTCCAGAACTGGGTGTTTGAGTTTTTTTGACTGCGGTTGTGAACCTTTGGAACATCAAAGACATGTTGCATGCATTTTTGTATTATCATGTGGGTGCCATTTGTTTAACCTCGGGTGTTGTTCAAATTACCATATAGAAACAATTGAATTAAGGAATAACATGATACAACACTTGAGTTTGAGTCAAGGTTCATGTGGTGATGCGGCTGAGGATGGAATTATTTAGGAATTCTATTGATACGGGTGTTCAAGTTCAAGCTCATGTGAATCAAATCTGCAGAGAGATAAGCGAGGTAATTGCTTCAAAATAATCAACCATTGCATTCTTTGGAACGAATTGCTCTGCTAACATATTCAACATCAACAAGTTGATATTCCAAGGCGCTGTGAATATCATTGATGGAGACACAAGAGCTAGCCAAATATATTGTCCTATTTGGGTCAAAACACACACACACATGCGCACACACACAAACAATGGACACTACAACATATATTTCAAAAAAATGACCTCCATTGACTTACAATCTCATGACTCTTTTGTGGCGTATCTCTTGTGAGTCTAGATACCCTCTTCATTCAACCTAATATTGTATGTTATTTGTTGATGAATCCAGTGTGTACTATATTGTCTTTGTGGCTAGTCTACAAAACAATAGAAAGCTTTAGGTCAGGAACATGGTTGAATCTCTCCATTATATCTGGCATACAAGACCAAGTAAAAGTTCTTCAAAACCTGGAATATATGAAGCCAATCAAATCTGGTTTTGCATCCAAGCGTCCTCACAATTGTAAGGCTATGTACAAAGCGAATTAGCCCAATTCACCCAAAAATGATTGCGAGAAGCATTTAGAAAACTAGAGCATTTAGATTACTGTTACATTGCTCTTGCATTGTCAAGGGAATCAAAAACAAAGTTAACAACAGGAAACAAATCAAGAACAGGTTGGGTGACTTTACGGTGATGCATATCTTGGGCACCACCACCAACAATGGAAACAACTGCAACAAACAAGTGTTGTATGTTCAGATATCCAGACTGTTTTTAAAAAAAAACACATGTACGTAATGCGTACCAGGGGGGCTAATTCATTCCAGACGAATTAAAACACCCTTTTGATCCAATAAATTTTCATCAAAATTTTGATGAGGACTCTAAATCAATCTAACAGAGAGCCAGCCAGATTAAAAATTACCATTTAAAAAAAGAAATGTGTGATTTTTTGTAATCAAATGTCTACAGACCAGGTGAAAGAAATGCTCCTCAAAAACAGCCCTAGAAAGGGAGTCACAGAGATTCCATTTCTTGCAGGTTTGTGGGCCTCCTGCCTGCACATCCACAAGGACATAGAGAACAAATGCAATTTGTCAGTGTTGGCTCATCACTGCATGTGCTCGCATAATTCTTTCTTCCAGTGAAGGGATGTGAATGCAGACTGTCTCAATGGGTTTAGGGTTTAGGTTTAGGGTCCACCTAATACAAATTCACATTCTACACATTTTGTTTCCTTTGCTCTCCCTAAGCCCTAAACCCATAAGAACTAGATGTAAACCAGAGCAATCTCAGTGACAACCTTTGCAGGCTGTCTATGAGACAAGAACTAGATGTAAACCAGAGCAATCTCAATGACAACCATCTTTTTTCAAAAAGTGCCCACACAGTAAAAGTGTCTTCATGCTTGAACCAGACCCATGAATGAAATGCCTGAAATTGGAAATACAGAGTTCCATGTGTGTGTTGTAAATTACTCTTCCATATAACAAATCTATCCAAGAAAACTGGGCGAATTCTCCCATTTTTCACTCCGCAAAGAAGCTTGTCTCCTACAATTTTTCATGTATATTTAGGCAGAGTTTTAGTGACTTACCTTTTGTGTTACAAAGATCTAAGCAAAACATTCTCTGGCAGCAGTGTAGGGGGTGCCACAGCTGATATGGGTCTCTCTAGGAATGGCCTCAGAGAGTGGGAAAACAAGTTGGCTTCAACATTTGCATTCTGTTTAGCTCTCACATTCCCAGTTGAGTTCCGATATTCTGCCAGAATCCCAGGGTGAAACCTCTCTAAGCGGGTTACAACACCCAGCTTGTCAAGGTCACTGCAGTCCCTCGCAAGTTTCAAGGCTGATGGTGCATTCTCCATCCTGACCCATTAGTCACCACCACACAAAAACATTTCACTCAAGCATGATGACAAGACTGTTAATGATATCACCCCGCAAACAGACCACAAGTTTTCAGACTAGAAGTCTGCAAACAAACAGAGATCAACTTGCAGTCCACAGACAAAAATGTGAAGTGACCGGCAAACTGTTTTGAGAAGCTAAGACATTCCAATGTGAAACACAATATAGCAACAGGATGTAAGTTGCAAAGCCACCTTGCAAGTTCATTATTCAATTGCGTCATTCGGTGCCTCAGATGTATTTGCAGCTGATCTGGCATAGCTGGCCTGATGTTATTCTTCACCAAAGCAGTTTGCTGCTGCATCTTTTCCCTGTACAACATTTGATCATCTTAATTATCATCCAAGGTTTTGGCAGGCAGACTACAAGGAAGAACACTGGTCAGGAACTTAAGAGAAAAGAAAAAAATATCTAGCAAGGAAAATACTGCTTGAAACAGAGATTCAAGAAAAAGTGTCTGTTAACAAGGGAACTTACGAGGTGCGATTTCCACTGCTGTCATCTGGTGCCCTATCCTCTCGGATTGTGACAGCACTCTGTTCCTTGCTCACACCAGTGGCTAACAAACAAGCTTCTGTAACTGCAAATTTGGCAATGAGAAAAACTGTATTGTCCTGATCTTCAGGAGTGCTTCCCTTGAACAGTCGGCAGGGTAAGGCTGGTATGAGTTGTTGCATAAGCTGAGTGGTGAGTTTCAATCGTCTTCTTGCCCGTTTCATGCACAATGCAGTGACATCAGAGGGTTCTGGGCCCACTTCATTAAACACATCCTGCAAACAATTTCAAATCCAGAGTCAACATTAGAAAAGAACATGCTGATCAGTTCATAGTCACTTGTGAGTGGCGTAATCTGCTTCAATTGCAAATAAGAGCAAGAACCACAAGAGGATATTGAACTGACTATGCACCTGTTCTGGTAGACAGTTTGTTGCTGCAGCCCACTCTATCTCAGAACGGCTGAAAAAGACAACACAAGACCAGAGTCAGAGGAAAGACCTACAATAAAAGCAAGAAGAAGAAGAAGAACAAAGATCTCCAGTCATGATCAACTGCAGAATCTAGCCCGCAGGACTAAGAGATATACCTTATAGTTGGAAGATGGGTGGCTGCTTGGCGGATAGCTATACGCCATGGAACAAAAGGTCGAGGCTCCTGTTTCTGCTTCTTTGGTGGTGGTGGTGTGATTGGAGCTGCCTCAGCAACATGCGGAGCCCTAGGCTGCTCTTCTGTTGGCCATTTATATCCACCTTGCCCTCCAGCAGCAGCAGCAGCAGGAGCAGGAGCAGCAGCAGTATCAGGCTTGACTGGATTCACCCATGTGGATGTGGAAGCCCTGTCATACCCAACTCTTGATAGGTGTTGAGCTGCTGAGCTTCTAGGATTGAATGACTGGAGGGTCCCACTAGCCCTTGCAAATTGCTGAGCAAACTGACTTGCAAATTGGATCCTTGCTGCAGGGGTGAGATTCTTGTAGATAAATGCTGCCTGCCTTGAGAGATCATGTGGAAGAAGTCTGGCAGCAGGGAACAACATGCTTCCAGAGTCTCCTCTGTCCTGAGACCCTTGAGATTGATCTCCATGGGACACATTGGATTGCAAAGGACCTGCATGCATGCTTTGTGTGGCTGCTTGTTGTTGTTGTTGTTGCCCATATGCCTGGGAATCCTGCCTGTACTCATTCAAAAGTTGTCTGCCTTGAGGCCACCCATCCCGATTTCTTGCAAGCTGAAGTTCCAGCTCTCTTGACAATGACTCTGGGTGAGATGGGATGGGTCGCTGCAGGAGAGTACCCATTGTACCTGAGGGAGCAAGCAAGGGAGTTCTCAACAGGGTTCAACATTCCCTTCAAAAATTGCAGGATGAGGTCATCTATAAACTGCAAAAATTTCTTCAGGAAAAGGAACATTAGGTGCAGTAGCTATGTAACTCTGAAGTCCTGTGAAAAAGACAGTACCAGATGACTGACCTTGACGCAAGTGTGCTGGTGAAATGCCTGAGGCATCAACAGCATTAGCTTCCATTGCTGCTTCCTGATCTTTCAAAGCTTCTGCCTGTAACACTGTCCTTCTGTCCTCCTCCTGCTTGCTAAGAAGCTCCAAAGTGTTCCTGCACAAACCAAAGAGAGACAACATTCTATTTGAGCAGGAGCAGGAGCAGTAGCAGCAGGGGTTACAGACTTTTACAGCCCACAGGTCCTTGCTGTTGTCACACCAATGTCATCAGCCTACCCTTCACAATGCAAACTTTGACTGCTTTCACTAAACTTACCCAGACAACATCCCAGGCTCTGATGAAGTTCTGGCATCTGTGACATTAGAAAGGAGCCCACTGTTTTTAAACGTAGCACCATGCATGCCTGCAAGTCTTGCCCTCTGTGCCAATACATTCTCAGGATAGCGCAGAGTCCCTTCCATGGTGGTTTCAGATCTCAGTGGCGTGGAATAGTCCTGCAAAGAAAAACATTCATCTTGTGGAATCCATCTCATGGCATGTCACACAGTCACATAGCCTAACATCTGATTGCCACTCAACATGTTCAGCAGCTGCACAAATCAGTGACTGTGACCACTACTAGGTATGCACTACACATAGAACTCTGATACATGGACTGGGTACACCCACAACTCCATTTTCTTTTGCATACCTTGCCTATAATACCAGAAGATTCGAGTGCTTTCCCAACAAGCATAGATTGTTCCATTCTCATCTGGCCAGCTGCAAATTGGCTCTGTGTCCACAAGGCCAGGGCTTCATCTGACATCCTGTTTAGCATACGCATCCTCTGCAATTGGTTCTGATGTCTATGTGTTGCTGCTGCAGTCCCTGCAGGCTGCAACGGCTTGAAGCCCGACATTCCTGACCCAGCTCCAGCTGAAGAAGAATCTTCCTGTGGGAGGCTAGCAGCACCCTTGGCTTTCATCAAGGCAGAAAAACTGTTCTCTGTTTGGTTATTACTGAGCTGCAACTGCACCCTACTAGTATTATCTGGGCCTTGCTGCTGCTGCCTCCAGTCCATATTAGACAAAGCTGGATTGTCTAGGCTCTGTCTGAAAATTTGATGGGACCATCCATTTGAGCCTCCTCCTTGCTGCTGCGGAGGATGGGCTTCACCAGATGAGTTTGTGTAGTGTAGGGAATCTTGGCTCCCTGAACTAGATCCTACTGAGTTGTGGACAATGTTTTGTCTTTGATCCCTGGATAGATTTGATTGTGGGTATGCTCCAAGGTAATACCCATGTTCTTGTGCTGAGAGTGCTGCTGCTCCCTGTCCACTTGCTGAAGTTGAGTCCTTGTCTGTCATAAACTGGGATGGATGCCTCATGCCTTGTGGAAAGTTCAGGACTTGATTGCTTGGCTGATGTCCTCCATTGACATCATGATAGACCTGACCAGACTCTGGGCTTGCTGGCATCAAAATCTGCTGCTCCTGATGAGTCTTGTTATGCCATTGCTGCTGCTGTCTGCTGGCAACAGGGAAGAACTGTTCTGTTTGTGAAGAGTTTTGAGGCACACTCCAGCTGCTCTGTGACATTCTTGAATCAGGAGGGTTCAGCTGCACCTGAGACTGAGATCCACCTCCATGGGAAGAGCTGTTGGGCTGATGACTCGGTCCCCAAATCATGTTCTGCTGTTGCTGTTGCTCTGCTAATTCAGAGGTATCTTCAGAATCTGAAACACTTCGCCAGGCCCTCTTCCAATTTGTCTGTGGTGGATTCTCTATATCTGCAAAGACCCCAAGTGAGGAATTTGAAGGAGCTGCCACAGGTGGCTGCAGATGTGGTTGCAACAGGCTATGATCATGCCAACTGCCTTCCTGATGTGGACTATGCATCTCCTGTTGCCTTCCATTTTCCACATCCATCAAACTTGACATTGTTGTCCCCGGCTGAAGTGAGTTTGGCTGCAGATCGCTACTATTCAACTGTTTTCCATCAAACTCAGCACTTGCCTGGCCACCCACCGTCTGCTGACTGCTGCAATGACTACTTTGCATGCTGGGGGCTCTTGAATCAAGTTGTGCCACCGAACCAGCAGGACTTTGCTGCAGGTTGTTGTGGGTACTCCATAAAGTTTGCTGTGGTTTTAATCTCTCAGACATCAATTCACCCTCCTCCATGTCTGCACAAGCTTGTGTCTCCAATAGACCTGTTGTCCACTGACTTTTCACCATACTGTCTGAGGTGGTTCCAGCTGTCATCAATTCCATAGGATCCTCAATCTGTGAGGCTGCCTCTGGCTCTAGAGCATAAGAATTCCACATCTGCTGTTGTTTGACATTGTCTGCTGCTGCACTTGTCAACAAAAAGTTGCCTCCTGCTGCATGGGAACTTGATTGCTGGTAATAACTGTTGCTGGGGCTAGCTCCCATAGTTTGATTCCTTGCCTGTAGCACATTGAATGATGACTGTTGCAAAGCAGTTACAGCCTGAGCTTGATCATGGTGCTGCTGCACAGCAGCACCATTGTTACCTCCGATTAGATTCTGCTGCATGGGATTTAGAGGGGTTAGATTTTGAGCAAACAGCTTCACTTGGGGTGTGCTACCCTGCTGCTGAGCAGCATTAGTTCTAACGCTCTGCTGCTGCTGCTGAAGAAGATGATGATGATGTCTGCTCTGCAACTCCTCCATTGACTGCTGATTTGCAGACAGGAACATGTTTTGGTGAAGGTTTCTTGAAAAGCCTTGTGGGTTTTTAACTGGATGAGGAGGTGCTTGCTGCTGCTGCACCGTCTGCCCAAACAGTAATTTTGCTCGAGAGGCTTGAATCTTTCTGGCTTGAATGTCAGCCTGATCACCTATGTTGAAGACTTCTGACTGCCCTTCAATGCCGAAGAGGGCAGAGGGACCCATTCCAAGGCTGCGTGGTATCGGTCTATTAACATGTGAACTTGCAGCTGCTGGAAGCTTACCCATCCCACCATAGAATCCATGCATAGCATTGTCCTGTACACTACCGTAGGGGTGAAGTGTTTGTCCTAGTGCATCTCGCTTAACACTGTTTACAGATGTGTAGAGAGGATGATCATGCCCAGAAGCTTTCATGGCTAATTGCTGCCAACTAAAACTATTGTCTTGCCCCAACAGATACCCAATTGCAGGCCCTTGCCCAGCAGCAGAAGGATCACTCCCAGAATACATCACATTCCTTGTGTTGTTGTTGCTATTGTTAACTGTCTGGAAACCAGACTGTGTGAGAGTGTGGTGGTGCTCCAATCCAATCTGAGGATGAGCTCGCTCTGGCTGCTGCATCACCACCTGATGAGGGACATCATGCAGCGAGTTGTCACTCAGAAATGCTTGAAGCTGATTCCGTGTTGCCTGGCTGTGGTTTTGGTTGTTCCCAGAGAAGAGTTGATGCTGTGACTGCTGCTGCTGCTGATGTAGATGTTGATGCACCTGAGCTTGTTGCTGATGCTGCTGATTCATATCTTCATGTGAGCTTCCATAGTGGTTCAGCTGACTTTGTTGTGGTGAAGGCTGCTGACGCCATACCTGAGCTTCTTCCTCTTCTATCTGTTCTCCAAGTTCACCCTGCCCTTGACCCTTGATCACATAATCATCCCCAAAAGAGTCATAGTCGCTGACCTTAAGCACTGATGCTTCAAGCATATTCTGCTGGCCCTCATACTTGTTCATAGTCTGATTTTGCTGCTGATCCTGAGCAGACTCTTGATTGGCATTCCCAAAAAGACGCTGCTCAGGTGAGGCCATGTTGTTGGACAGCACTGTAACCCCCTGCTGCTGCTGATAACCAGATCCATTCAAGAGACCCTCAAAGTCATATGCAGAATTACGAGGCAAACTCTTGACTGTTGTTGTGGGGGCTGCTTGATGGGTCTGAACTCTCGCTGAATTCAACCTTGCTGCATCAGATACCTGGTTTGTGTTTGTTGGAAGAAAGGAGTACATTGAGGGACCTGGATTGTTGCCATTCACAGGTTGTGAGTTAGAGAAGACAGCTCCAGTGTAATCAGCAGGTGAGTTTGTTTGGGAGCTCCCAGTCCGCAATGGTGGAATCAGCCTACTTTGATCTTGAGTAGCAGCCCGATTGAAGACTTGCGGTGATTGATCCTGGTGGTTGTTATTTGTCATCCATGGGGTTTCTGGCATCCACCAGCCACTGCCTGCTGCTGCTGCTTGAGATGGCTGGGATGCCTGGCCTGATCCAAGGTAGTCCTGATTCTCATCTCGTGCCTCATTATTGAAAAGAGACAACTGTGACTGCTGCTCCTGCTGCTGCTGCAGAACTTTTGCTGGCATCTTTTCCAAGAAATCCACACTTGAAGAAACTGGCTTTTGTACTGCATAAGGTATCTGAAACTGTGATTGATGCAAGTTGGGCACTGCAGCTCCATTCTGTAAGAGACCCTCACCATGTCAAAATACAAAACAGATACAATACAAATCCAGATGTCTATTCAGTCTTTGGCTTCTTTTGTACAGCTAAATAACAAGCATTGATGAAAGATGATCAGAGATCATTGATGGAAATGATCAGAGATGCAAAATGTACAAGATTTTCAGTACCCAATAGACATCTGCAACCAGTAATTACAACCATGAAACAGCCAAAAGTTGAAGAAATTCACATCAATGGAGATCAGGTCATGATTCTCAAGCAAAAAAATGAAGCCTGATAAGCCAGCTCTCCCTCAGATGGGAAAAAAGTAAGGTCTTGATGGGTGGTGAGCTTTTCTACTTCAATCAGAATTAAACAGTGAAGACTAGTACCCCTGCAACTTCTCTTCTTAGATGTATTGTCCGTTCCTTGTACCGTGTGATCTCAGCATCATCCCTGCTTCAGTGTGCAGAAAACATCATAATCAGAACTTCAGTGAAAACCCAGAACACCCAAGACTGCTAAAACACACCAAGACAAGGTTGCAGTCGTAGGTTGTGTACAAAAAACATGTGGAAAATCTTCTAGTGATAGGTGTGGAATGATTTGTCAACCAGTTTCTTCATCCTTCTAAGAGCTTATATTATAGGTGAAATGCAGACTGTAATAACAAGCCTGGCATTCAGCAAACATTTAATCCAGTACCTGCACAAATGTTCTGGGTTGGCAGTTTTATGGGAAGGTGGGGGAAGAGGTTTTGTCACCTGTGTGGAAAGAGAGGGGGAGGAATCATTAAGGAAACTACTCAAAGTTCTGAAAAACCATTGGAAAGACATTGTCAAAACAAACTTGCCTTGACAGCTCGAGAGAATGGTTCTGATCAACCCCACGAGAGAACCCGCTCAAGCCATCCACCCCAGATCCGTCCAAAAAGTCAAATGATGAAAACGAGGACTCTGCAACATGGACATCTGATGCAACAGAACCCAACCTTACACCTTGTGAGAAAACTAAAAACTCAAAGAGAATTAAATTCTCACAATTCTCATCAGAAGCATGCAATGACATAAATGTGCAACGGAAAAAAAGAAAACACTGCTGAAATAACTGAGCTTTCCAGTTTGCTCAAGACTCAGGATTCCCCCTGAACCATCAAAAGTGGGCAAACAGCACACAAGGTGATCCTGCCTCAGGACACCCATTTGTGGTGCTTGAGTACAAATTGCTCATGCAAACTTTGAAGCTCAACAATCCGAGCACCAAAACAGGAAGAAATGAGCTGTGTTGTGTTGTAGATTATGCAACACTAACCTGGAAGCAAGGCTGCAGTGGCCTCGGGTGCCGATGCAATGCTGCAAAAGGACAAATCCATTTCAGAATCCCAGTTTCTTCTTAGTGCTGTGATTTGCAGCAACAAGCAGAAAACCTAACCCCACATGCACAAAAGAACTGATGTTCCAGTCTGCTCTCTCTCTCTCACTCGTGGACATCAGTCTCTGTGTGCGTCTGTGTGTGTCTCTATGTCTCTCTATGTGTTTGTGTATGCATGTGCCTTAGAAACATGGGCTAACCTAAAAGACACAGACGCCCAACAACCCATACAAGAAGCTCAAAAAAATATCAGGAACTCTGCAAACCTTTTTGAAACATGGGTTGGATTTCTAGGGGCAAAAGCTCTGCTCTAAGGATTGGGTCAGGGGTTTGGAACATGGGTGGCGCCACCTACTTGCAATTGGGTCGGTCCAAGAGTGTGAAGTCAATGGATGCATAGCCTTCCTGTGACATAAAAATATCACTCTCATAGTTCTCCATAGTTCTTTTCTTCTGCAAGAATCCACACCAAGCAAGCTCTCCTCCTTCTCCTCCTCCTCTGCCTCTTCCCCTGAAGGAAATTCTCCCTTTTTCTTTGTATCCAAGGCTCCGGGATTGATTGATTCTCAACTCCCTGCTGCTACTATTACTGCTGCTGTTGCTCCAGATTCAGCCATCTCCGTGTATACTCTATTAACCCTAACCATCTCCAGGCTGAACTCCAATCCTCCTTCTAGTGCAACAACCGATCAGTCCCTGCTGCTGTTGTTGCATCCCGGCATCACCACCTTCTTCTGATTCCCCTTGGTCGTCATTGCCCATTTTTTCCTACAAAGCCATCTCGCCCACTCATGCATTCTTCACCTAAACCACCCACCTCAACCATAACATCACCACTTGGAACCACATCTCTGAGCTTTTGCTGCTGCTTCTTCTCCTTACCCTCCACACCTTCTCCCTTCTTCTTCTTCTTCTTCTTCTTCTGTTATCTACCTCTTCCGTCTCAACAAACCCACAGAAAGAAATCAAAAGCATCAACTCTCTTTGATGCTTTCGTCCTCTTTCCTTTCTCTCTCCCCAAAGGACAAGGAGCAGGGGGACACACAAACAAAACAAAAAACACCAAGCAAGCAAACAAACAAGCAAACCCCAGAGCTTCTTCTCTACAACAATCTCACCACTACCCACAAAAAACCACCACCGCCAACAAACACCGAAAAAACAACCAACAACAACACCAATAGAAAAACACAAGTCAAGTTCTTATCATTAACCTAGAAAGGAAAGGGAGCATCTCGTCCCACGACAACAACAAGAACACCAACAACACCAACAACAGGAGCAATGAGGCATGCAAAATGAGCACCACCACTACTGCCACTACCCCAAGAGCATAACAAAAAAAGCAGCAGAAGCAGCAGGAGGAGGAGAAGGAGAACAAGGAGAGACTGGCTGATTTGGGAGGTGCAGTTTTTCTTCCTCTTCCTCACCATAGCACTAACAAAGTCATCTTCATCAACAACAAACACATATGATCTACAACAATCAATCACTCAACAACACCAAAACCAACAACAAATCACAACAACATCAACAAACATACATAACTCACAACAATGGATCACTCAAAAACACCGAAAACAACATCAAACGCATATATGATCACAACAATCAATCACTCAACAACAACAATGCACCACGACCAAGCAATCACTCAAAAAATTACAACAAGAACATGAACAAATTCTCCCCCACAACAACAAAATTGCACCAACAATATCCAAAATTCACTCCAAATTTACACCAACAACAACAATAACACCAACAACATCAACAAATACATATCACAACAAGCAATCACTCCAAAATCGCAACCAACATCAAACAAATACCTACATCACAACAAGCAATCGCTCAAAAATCACAACCAACATCAACAAATACACACCATAACATGCAATAACTCAAATTTACACCAACATCAACACCAACATCAAAACACACACACACACACCCCACAACAAGCAATCACTCAAAATTAAAACAACATATCACGTCCCACACAACTTTGGATACACATTTACAAAAAACAACACTAAGGGCGAAGTGTGTGGGTAGGGTAGCAGCAAAATTGTATCGTTAGTGTTTTGTGCTTGTGTTTGTTTGGTGGAGTTTTGCAAAGGGTTTTTTTGGTTCTCATGTTGCTTGCTACTACAAACTACAAGAGCCAACATCATCATCATCATCATCATCTACTACTACTACTACTACAACAATAACAATATCAAAATTGTTTTGATGTAATGAGCTCTTTTTCCTCAATAGCTACTACTACTACTGGTATTTGTAGCATGAGTTGGGGTGGGTTTTGTTCTTTTGGTTGGGTTTGGGAATGAGGTTATAGTGATAGTAGTTTGCTGTTGTTTTGCTAGTTTTCCTCAACTCAACCCCCAATACCCACAACAACATCTTCTACCCCATCTCCCATCATCCCCACTTTCTATTTATCTATCTATCTAGATTCAATCTATATATATGTATCATGCCCTGATTGTCAACAGACATTCCATCATCAACTTTTCCACTGTTTTTTGCTTGTGTTTTGTTGTTGTTATTGTTTGTTGTCTTATTAGCTCTGCTGCCATTCACATTTAGAGAGTTGGGTACATTCCAAATTTGTTGGTGGCAGGGTGGGGAAGGACTAATCAATGATATCCTTTAGGGAGGAATCTATTGTGTGAGGCAATTTTATTTGACAATCTAGGCTGACTTGGGAGGTAGGAGGAGGAGGAGAAAGGAGGAGAAAGGAGGAGGGTTAAGTAACTTGAGTGGTTTTTTTCTTTTCCCTCAGTTTTGTACCCCCATTTTAGCTGAAGTTAGAAGGTGGGAATCTCATCATCATCATCCAAAGGAGATTTGTTATGATGGCCATCCAATCTTTGATCATTAATTAACAATAGATGAGCTTATGAAATGTATTTTTTAAGGCATACAACACTTGTGTCTTTTTTTTATTGAATTTTGTGATGTAGCCAAAAAGTGACCATTGGACCATGGAAGAAGATTTAGGAAAAGTGATCACCATCCATCCATAGGAAGATTCATACAAATCTAGCTATGAACCATAAATGAAACTAAATTTTTTTCAACCATCCTTTCATATTTTCTGCTATTTACTGGAATCAAGTACAGAAATCTGGCATTTGGTTTTTGGGTCTGCTAGTGGTTGAAACTTGAAACCCTCCAAAAATCACTTCATTTTGGCCATTTTTTTTCCATCTTTAATCTTGCTTTTTAGGAGAAATCTTGCTAGTGATAAAAAGGCAGTACAACATCCTATCAGGAAGAGGACAAGAAAGGAAGATAAAGGAGGGGGTTTGGAGTTTTGGAGCCTTTCTTAAGTGCTACTCCATCAAGAGATGATCTGCTTCATTTTGGGTTTGCAAATTCCTCAAGCTGCTTGATAATATGTGGTGTGTTGTCCTTTCCGGAGGTGAATCTTAATTTTTGGGACTTTTTTGGGCCTCTCATGAGGAAAACTATCATTACCAAATTCTC
>Ga0116229_10009948_pt1 | contig 14382 bp, 9 predicted proteins | sample S1TSphgellanicum_3_FD_87313 | JGI IMG/M metagenome (GOLD analysis project Ga0116229, IMG submission 87313) | Host-associated microbial communities from peat moss isolated from Minnesota, USA - S1T2_Fc - Sphagnum magellanicum MG | ecosystem: Host-associated > Plants > Peat moss > Unclassified... | reverse complement strand
TTTATTTTTTGTTTTTTACATTTTATAAAAAATGTTAAAATTATCTTACAAAATTAATCTTTCCCTTTTTTTTTTTTTTTTTTTTTTTTTTTTTCCAATTTTCTCATTTAATGACCAAAGTGACCATCATCCATCCATCGATAGGAAAAAAAAAACCAAATTTGGCTATGAAAAATATATGAAGTTTTTTAAGAATTATTTTATTAAAAAACCCCTTTATATATATTGTTATCGCCCCAAGCTAATGGACACCCATGTGTAGATTTTGGGTGCACCCATCCAATTGATGGGTTGTTTTAAAGTCTACCCATTTACTTATTGGGTTTATTTTCAAAACATGAATGTTAAGTAATTGATTTAATCATGTTTTTGTGTCAGTTTATTTTTTGGGGTTGTCACTTGCCTATTTATATCATGAGCATTTAACTAATTTTTGAAATGAAATTTGTTTGATAAGCATACAAATAATTAAATTTAATTCCTTCAAATCTTATTAAAACGAAATATTTAAAAAAATTATTTGAAAAATATGAAAAATGGATTAAAATAAAGCACATCAATTTTAAAATAAAATTTTAATATAAAATAATTTTTTGAGATATAAATGTTTATAATTAATTTGATGTTATTTTTAAAAACTCAATAAGTATTTGATGAAGAATTAATAACAAAAATTATAATGAAATTAATTTTTAATTGATTGATTTGTTTGTATTGTTGTTGCTTTTTATGTTAAAATTTTTTATTATTGCCCTAAGATAATAGACATGCATGTATGATTTTAGGTTTTACCAAACATGTATGGGGGAAACACGATTAGTTTGCTACTTAATAGAACCCCATATAAAATTGTGGTGATCTCCCTTTAGAAAGACAAAAAATAAATCTTAAGGCTTTTAAAATTCCCAAAGTTTCATTTTTTCACAAATTTTAATTAATTTTTTTTTATTTACTTGAAGGACTTTTTCAATCCTTCACGTTTATTTTTATTTTTATTTTTTTGAAATTGTGATTTGCAAACCTTCTTCTTACTTTGTACCATTGTTTGTTTTCTTTTCAATTTTTTCATGTTGCTCCAAAAGTGACCAAAAGTGACCATCATGTTGCTCTAAAAGCCACAAGAGGATTTAACCAAAGTTAGTTACAAGACAAAGAGTAGTAGAAAAATCTAAGAATCCTATTAAATGTTGGTGAATGAATAAAACCTATTAGTTGAATATGACAATTTCAAAGAAGAAAGCTAAAAATGTAACCAAATCCTCCAAATATATTGACAATTTCAAAAAAAAATCTCAAAATGTGGCAATTTTTTTGGAAATTTTCCAAAAAATTCCTTTGACCACTGCTAGGGAATTTTTAAAAAAAAGTTAAATGCTAAACTTTTGCACCAAAAGAAAAATTGATTTGTAAACCCATAATCGCCACTTTTGTTGCTTGAAAAAATGTTTAAAAGAAAAGAAAAAAAAACACTCATTTTACTATTGCACAAAATTGATGAAGTAACTCCAACAACATTTAACAGTTGTGTGTGTTAACAAGCAGTGCATAATGATTGATACCTATGGTACATTAAATGCCCTAGCAATGGTTTTAAAAAATGACAACTAAAAAAACATTCAAAATCACACCCCATAGTTGCACTTGCAAAGTAAAAACCATTGTGGTTCCAACAAAAATCACTCATTTCACCTCCATATTTGTAGTCAATTAATGAGTCCTACTACTTTGGCTTGTTGACATCACTACGTGCAAAATGGCATTGATGAACCTTGTTGGAGCATTTGGAGTTGCTAATGATGCTTTGCAATTATAATCGAAAACAAAAAAAATGGAATTTTTTTTGTTGCTGATGAAGAACGACAATTTTGTTGCTTGTTTCTTCATGTTTCACAAGACCCAATGATTGGGAATGAGCAAAAGTCTGCAATGTTTTGGGATAGCATGCAAAATCATTTCAATGAATCGCATCCCACTAGTTGTGCTCCAAGATATGCAAGGTCATTAGAAACAAAATGGGGCATCATCAAGCATGATGTTGCCAAGTTCATTGGAAACTACACTATTTTGCTTGTGTTTCATGAATTAGGGATAGGTTTTGAAATATGTTTTTCAAAGCTTTAAACTTGTATAAAACAAAGCATCCAAAGCATCAAGCTTTCACATACCTTCATGCTTGGTATGTGTTGAAAGACATACCTAAATGGGTGGACATGTGAGAAAAAGTGAAGAAGATTTCATTGCCAATGAAAAGAAAAACCAATTTAGGTGATTACAACACATAGATAGCGATGGTGTGCAAGTGTTTGACATTGCTGACATTGCCTTTGATGTGCCTTTAACATCAAAATGACCTCTAGGTTTCAAGAGAGCAAAAAAAAGACCAAAAGGCATCCAAAGTTGCCAAGAATCACAACATTAGCACACAAGCACATGCCATTGCAAATATGTAGTTGTGACTTTGGAACGAACTGTTATCATAGAAAACCAAAGCATTATAGCCCTATTCTCCATGGCTGACAATCAACTATAGTTAAAGGAGGCACGTGAATATTTTCATTTTCAAAGGCATGAAAAATTGGACTTGCTGCGAGCTTGCCTCGAGCACAATGACATAAACTTCCCAACCAGTGCAAAGAAGCAAAGCAACAAAAGGTCCCACACTTGTTGCAAATGAACCACTGATCATAAAGCCAATGCAAAAACGTGACGATTAGAACTGCATTGATTTGGAAAGTGAAATTGCATAACAAAAAATTGGGGGAAAAAAAAACATAATGTTGAATGTATATGCAAAAATTGTGTGAATTAATAAAAATATCAGAGATGGTGGTTCAATCCTTTCAATATTTAGAGGTGATCAATTAGATCATTCTTCAAGTGTAGTGTGCTTGTTTGTTCTCAATCTCATTTGTGCCTTCAACATATTCTATAAAGGTCAATCTTTTCTTCATTTGAATGTTATCAAGTAGTTCAATTGTCGGTTCCAAGTCTAAGTCTTCTTCATCCTCATTACCATGTTGTGCAATATGATGCATGCCATTAGCACATTTGCAATCACATTGCAATCCCACAATCAACAAGGGTCACCATGATTTGCCACTTTGCTTGTAAGACACCAAAGCAACGCTCAACATCTTTGCAAACTACCTCTTGCAGCTAGGCAAAATGTTTGTGTTTTTCTCCTTGTAGCTCATGGATTATAGATATGAAACAAGACCACCAAGGGTAGATTCTGTTGATTAACAAGAAGTGGTGAGAATGTCTATTTCCATTCACCTCAAAATTGAAGTCTACACCTACACCCCCTAAAAAATCTTGAGTCAAACGACTCCTATCTAAAATGTTCAAATCGTTGTTGCCTCCAAGCAATTCAAAGCATGCATGCCAAATCCACAACCTTTGATCGGCTATGGCTTTTAAGATGATCAATTTGTTCTCGTTTTTGTTGTGAATGAACCTTGCCAAACAATTGGACAATTTTTCTAACGATAATGCATGTAGTCCATTGAAGTAAACATGCCTAACTAGTTTCTATTTGCATTCACTCTCAATTGCTTTTCCAAATCTACTCATGTGAGTTTCTTGAAAAATTATGGTTCAAAGACTTCCGTGATTGCTTTCACAAAATGTTGCAAACATTTGAATGTTGTGTTTTCTCCAATTCTGTAATATTCATTGCAACTACCAACAACTTGGCCATATGCAAGCATGTGCATTTTTGGATGGAGTTCAATACAATAACACCACATGTATCTTTTTTTTGTACAAAATAAATGTCATGTGCATAGATGCTATCCATGATGTAGAGGAATAATGTGCGACACATTTGCTATAGACAACAAAAAAATCAGATTGAATGTTCTGCACAATAATCTCGCACAATTCGACTGTGGTTGACTTCTCACTTTCAAACTACATTCAAGCTATGAGTTGGGAGGGATCCCCCATGTTACCTTCTTGCATGTTGGTGCAAATTTGGTACTTGCAACATCAAAGCACCAAACACAAGATTAGTTGTAGCTTTTATCTTCTAGTGCTTGGGCAATCCCATCAAGCAATTTTGGTTGCCATTGCACCATTTTGTTACAACCACAAAATGATCAAAAAAGACAAAGAGGAACAAAATATATTATAATCAAGTCATGCAAAGATTTTGCATCAATGAGCTTCAATCGCAAAATAAATTTCACACATAAATAAAATCAAAGGAACAAGTTGCAACATGCTCAACAAGCAAACAATCCACAAACATGAAAAATCAATTCAAAGCGCACGAACATCAACAATATTTCAAAAGTCGACACATTGCATGAAAATGCGACCGCCCAGTGACTGGTGGGCCATGATGACGAGGAATGGGTAGTCTTCACTTTGAATTCCCCTTTACAAATGACAGCTGGTCCCTCCATGAACACCGCTAACTTTAGGTTACAGGAGTGTTTCTGCGTTTACGGCTGGGGATGCTCTTAGGTAGTAGTCTCCCACCTATTTGCAGTCCCAGTTTTAGTTTTATGTGTGGGGTTGGAAAAAAACAAATAACAAAAACTCGGATGTGAGAAATACTTTTGAAGGATGACATACTGAGCACCGTTGGAGACGCTCCAAGAGCAGAGCACTGCAGATTCATGTATAATGAGTTAAAAGTGCAAATCTGCAAAAGCTTCTTTCTTCTTGGTTCCTATCAAAAGGGCACACTCTCCCACCTCCAAATTTTAATGGACAAATGTTGCAAAAGTTGCACTCACACAATCTACGTGCCACCTTGCAGCTATGGTTGTATACTCGGTGGGTGCCTCCTGCAAATGTCTCCATTTGGCTTGTTACAAGGAACCCAAGTGTCACTCATGTAATTTTTGCCACATTCATCAACTCCATAATACCCACATTCTCAAATACATTGCCAAACCTTCGAGAGTTTGAGGGGGGAGAGAGAGAGAGAAAGAGAGGATTTTATTGTTGTTGTTGCAGTTCTGGAAAGTGTTTAGCATTGTACCCATCTTTGATTTCTTCAGGTTTTTGAAGCAGGAATTCCATCCCCGTGTGTGTGGGTGGTTCTCTCTCTTTCTCTTTCTCTCTCATGTGATTATGAATTTGAAATCTGAAATCTGGAAGTAGGTAGTAAGATTGTGTCTGGAGCTCTGCAATCCACAGTTTTGTTTGCGATTATTTCATAGATTAAGAAAGAAGACGAAGAAGGAACTTGTGTTGGTGGTGGCAATGAAGTCTACTAGTACTGTTGGTGGTGTTGTTGTGGTTGCATTAAGAAGAGTACTATGCATATTGGTCTTGGTGGTGGTGGTGGTGGTTTCTGAGCCTACAACAACACTAGTGCAAGGAAAGCCTGAGGACAAGTCTAACCGTGTGGAAGCTACAAGGGAGTCTACTCTTCAGACTGTACAAAATGCTGTTGATAAAACAGGTAATAAACAAAAAAGGTTTTTTTCTATCAAAGAGAGATTGTTTCCTATTTGAGAGCTTGCAAAAATTGATTTCATGAGCTCTAAGAATCATGGTCAAGCTCTGCAAGAAGAGAAAATGGTGCATTTGAGAACTTGGGGTGTTTCTTTTTCTTTTTTTTGGTTGGTGGGGTGACTTGCAGGGGAAGTTGGAGAGAAGATCCAGTACCATACTGGACAAGCTGCTGAAGCTGCAAAAGATACAGCAACTGCTGCTGGTGTCAAAGTCTCAGAAGCAACAGAGGCAGCTAAAGATACTCTCCTCACAGTAAGTTCAAGACACACTTCGGTTCCATGTCTGTTTGTTTGCTTGTTGAAATTGGCAAGGAAGGTGCAAATCTTTTGCGTCTTGCAATTGGAAAGAAGCTGTTTTGTTTTGTTTGTTGAAATTGGCAACACGGGTGCCTCCTTTTTCGCTGGTTGGAATTTGGCGACAAGGGTGCCTCCTGTTTTGCTGGTTGGAATTGGCAAGAAACTGTTTGTTTTTTTGGAGGAAGGAATGAGCATTACAGATGGTGCAATTGGTTTCGAATGAAGTTAACAATCCTGTGTTCAACATCTTTTGTTTTTTGGTTTTGTTTCTCGAAAATTTGGCCACTTTGATCTACCTGCAAAGAATTGCTTGCCACAAAAATGCTCCATATGTTTGTTTCTGAAGATAACAAAAATATGGGTTTGCAAAAGAGACATGTGAGATGGAGAAAGAGCAATTTTCAGTTTGCAAAAAACTATTATCATATGAAGATCCATGGGAAGTTCAAACAGCAGAAGAATTTTTTCTAACCCTGCTTCATTAAAGCTGAAAGGTTGTGGTTTGTTTGGTGTACTGGGTAAGCTGTGAATTCATTTAAAAGTGCATGTTTTTCTGTTTCTTTGAGAAGGTGGGTGCAGGTCCAAAGATCAAAACATTTAGATAAAAACTTCCATTTTTTTCACACTTGAGAGGAAGAAGAAGAAGAAGTTGCTAGTTTTATTGGGTATTTGGTGAAGTTGAAAAGCAGATTACTTGTTAATTCACAGTGCAGTCTCTCACTACATGAAGTAGTGTATTGATGTATCTCAATTCTGCTGCTGCTGCATTGGAAATGAAGCATATGTCTGGTGCTTGTGTTTTTTTCTAGATGATAGAAGCATTGACCCAAATAGGTGCAAGTGGTTGGAGCAACTTATGGTTTAGGGTATAAACAAGATGCAATGGTTGGTCAAACTTTGTGACAGATCTTCTTCTTCTTCTTCTAACAAATGGGTGTCTGGTTGTTGGTTTTGTAGGCTGGTCAGAACACACGAGAAGGTGCCAAGAAGGGTTTTGATTCACCTTCTAGAACTTTAGGTTCAGTCAGTGAGAAGGCTGGTAATGCAGTTGGTTCTGCAAAGGAGAGTGTGTTAGGTAATTTGGCTGGGGAAAACCGAGATCAAAATGAGGGAGTCTATGGCACAGCCAGCAAGTATTATGACACTGCAACAGACAAATCAGCTCAGGCTGCAGAGGCAATGAAAGCTGCTGCTGCGCAAGCTGGAGAAAAGGTTCAGAGCAATGCATACCAAACTGCTGATACATCCCAAAACACCATACAAGATGCTGGCTCCACCATCTATGACTCTCTTGCAGGGGCAGGCGAAAAAATCTCGCAAGCAGCTGATGCAACCAAAGTCTCGACTCTAAGGGTAAAAGCAACAATGAAGGCTTGATGGAAAATCTTATTATCTTCCACATTTGTATCCCAGTTTTCATGTCACAATGTGGAGGAATGACTGCATAGTTTTCTATTGCATAAAAGAACTTCCACATGTATGGCTTTTAAGGCTACTATGTAGCATCCAGTGAGCATTAGAAAATCTCTTCAGAAGTTTTTGATTTTGTTCATATTGATTGATGTAGGGCATGGAGAATGTGCACAATTCAGCAGCAGAGACTTTGGGATCAGCACAAGAGAAATCGTATGATTCTGTTGCAGCCACGGATTTTTACCATCCTGGGATGATGGACAAGCTAGGGAATATTGCGGAGGTAATGGGTTGGCATCGCGTGCCTGCAGAGCAGGAATGGGATCTCAGCAAACTCTCTCCATACAACATTATCATCGGAAATGCAATGTACGAATGGCATCAAACGCCAGGGCGAGATTTGTACTCAAATAGAGCTGGTAATTCTGTAGCCATTGATCCTGCTCACAATGTGGGCAAGAATGTTGGAGCTGCCAGAGATTATGCCACACAAGTAGCCAGTGGAGCTTCAGAAAATGTGAGAGATGTAGCTGCACATGCCAAGAACAAATTGTGGGATTCACAGCAGGAATCACAAACTGGAGACAGTAGTTACTGGGATATTGCTAAGAATTCGGCGGCAGCAGCGGCTGCAGGCAGTGTGGGTGAGAAACTGGGATCTGCTGGAGAGTATGCAAATGACAAAGTCAATGCAGCTTCCAACAGTATAAAATCCACAACCACTCGCACCAAGGAGAATCTGCAAGATTCACAAATCATCGACTCTGGATCCAAGGATGGGTACTTTCAAGATACTACAGATTCCGTCAACAATGCTGCTAGTAAGATGCGTGAGAAATTGGAATCTGCTGGAAGTCAAGCTGCAGAAACAGTAGGTGGAGTGACTGAAATTATGAAAGAAAGCTTGTGGGACAAACAGCCAAATTTGACTGATAGAGCTGTTTCTGGTTTTGCCCACAATGGGAAGGAGCGGGTCAATGAGGCTCTTGGTGCAACTGCAGCTGGACTAGGTCAGTAGATCATCATCACAACCTCTGCCTCTGTTGAGAAGTTTTTTTTCTCCACACTTTTGTTGCAATTGTGGGTTTGCATTTAGTAGTAGGAATTTAAACATTTTTTCTGCCTTGCTAAACCAGGTGTTCAATCAAAGACTGGAAAGGAATTATTTCATCACATCCGACCAGAAAGTTCCATTTCGTCATCAAACCTCACACGCTTCCTGTACCTCATCACCTTTGCCACCACTTATGGATCTGCAATCTGGATGACATTTGTATCAGGAGTGATCCTTTCCAAAAGTATTCCAAGGCAACAATTTGGCTTTGTGCAAAGCCGCATCTTTCCTTTGTATCTGAAGTTTGTGGCAACGGGAGATGTGATTCTGCTTGTTTTCTACTCCATCATGCATCCATTGAGATCTACTGATTCTTCTGGAGTTTGGCAGTTGGTGAATCTGCTTTTGCTCATCATTGGCACAGTTTTCAATGTCTTTATTCTCGAACCTAAAACAACGAAGGTACGAAGGAGGATGCCATCTTTGCAACAACCCAAATTTTCTTTACAAACTATGTGAACTTCTGTTGTTGTGATCATGCAATATCCATGAGTGAATGTCATAGTTTGCAAAAAAATTCTTATTATTACTAATTTTTTTTTGGGCGGCAGCTTTTTGTGGAGAGGATGAAACTGGAGAAAGAAGAAGGTCGAGGACTAGATTACAACACTAGAACTTCACCACTGTTGCAACACGGAGAGAGGAAATTGGAAGCTAGCAAGCAGCAATTCAAAATATTGCACGGGTATTCAACAGTTCTCAATCTTGCAAGTCTGGCAGGATTGACACTGCATGCTTGGCATCTTGCTCATCATCTAGCAATGTAAAAACCCACCAATAGTAGCTTTAGTGGAGTACTCACTAAACCTTAAACCCTAAACCCTATATAAATTCATAGCACACTTTGTAAAGGCAGATCTTTTATAGCATTTGTGTTTTGGTAGGGGCGATGTAGGGTTGAAGAAACAATTTACATAATGTGGGTATAGATAGAATTCCCGGTGGTGGTTTTTAAAAGGGGATTTGGAGAAGAAGGTTAAGTATGCAAATGCAACTTTGTTGCATGCACCTCAGAATTCTGTGTTTTTATTGCACAAAAATGGCTACATGGTGGATAGTCTTTGCATGGCCTGAATCAATACAAAAACAGGAATGTCACATGTCCTTTGACCATTTTTATGTTAGGGCCCCAAATCATGCTTGCAAAATAATGTTTGTTACTAAATATTTGCATTTATGAAAGTGAAACATTTCTCCTTGCAAATTTCATAATCATATGTAATAATAAAACCATTTATTAATACCCCAACAAAATGTGATTGAATTCTTTTGGAATTAGAATGCAAAGTACACCTTCTCTTATGTATTTATAAAAGTAACCCAATGGGTGTTTGATTCTCAACAATTTTGGCAAATATCAATAAATAATTTTTTCCTGTTTTGGAAAGGCCTTTTATGAATTATTTTGTGCCAAACTTCAATCGATGGTTGATAAGGTATCTAGCAAAATATAAAGAGAATGGAATTTTCTCACAAATGAAATAAAGAAACATAATTATTCATTCCAATATTCTGAAGATGTTTGCTAGTTTACAAGCTCTTGTAAGTAAATGGTGTAGGTGCATTAATGCTCAAAATACACGCCATGGTTGTGAGTCCTTGAGAATGTCCTTTCACATTGTAGAACCATGAAAAGAGGAGGCTTTTCATGCAATACAAGTTCTATCCATACCCATCATTTGTCCCTTTGGTAACAACCCCTAACCCTAATTTGCCTCAATCCATTTCAATCCTTTTTTTTTTCAAGCTGCATACATTTTCCCATAGCCTCATAATTATTTAGACAAAGACAATAGAAAGGGTTGTAGACAAACTCTATTTCCTATACCTACATAGGACTTTGAACATGCATTGGTGTTTGTAGAAGAATGCCATGAGTACAATTGAAATTGAAATCTTTTGAAGGTGGTAGCGAAAATAGGGCTTGTTTGGGCACCTTAAACCAAGATAATGTGGATATTTAGAATTAAATTAGGTGATTACTAAAGGTGACTAAATGCATCCACCACTTGTCTTTCCAATTAACCCTAAACCTTGTACATCTAAATTTCAAAATTACGATGCACAATAATATTGTCCTCTCTCAAAAGTAATAAGAGAATTTGCGAAAATAACTAGATCTTTGAATGCAAATCGATCAAATAATGAAAAGTCATGAGTCAAAACACAATTGATATATTTGACAACTAGGAGATGCCCATGTAGATGACAAGCAAATGCACAAACTACTAGGGATGTCGTGAGAAGCATTTGGTGTGATTGACAAGTTAGATGGCACTAGACAAAAGGGTGGGAGACTTGAAAACATGGTGAGAAGCATTTGGTGTGATTGACAAGTTAGATGGCACTAGACAAAAGGGTGGAAGACTTGAAAACATGAAAATGGAGGAACAAATTGAAAGAAGACTAAGACATAAATGGTAGTCAACATAGTATGTATGATGATCTTTTCAATCTCAATTTCGTGGGTCTTCTACTAACATTCTGTTCTTGAAAGCACAAAAAATGAGCCCAAAAAGTGTCCCAATGTTCTTTCTTTGTCATGTTTTGGGTGGGAGAAGAAGGACTATGCAGCACAGTTAGTTCCCTTGGAGGACGGTTTGTTCAACTTGTTGGGAATCCAAAAGCTTAGGCCTTTTGGTGAACAACTTGGGTAGATGTTGTTGTTGTAACTTGTCACCTTCTGCATCTCCACAAAATCTGTACACAGATTGGGATTTGGAGCAACAAGAGGGATTTCTTGCAACAACAACCACCTTGCAATAATTTTTGACTCAGGAAATTTTGTTACCTAAATTATTATACGGAAGAATATGCAACTGAATATGCAACTTCCATGTTTGTTTGTTCTTTCTTGCTTGCTTGCTTGCTTTCTTTCGTACATAACATGTCTGAAATGCAGTTCCAGTGGGTTGCTATTGTGTCACACTAGAACTGCATTTCACTCACATGCAGTGTGATGTGTATGTGTTGCATGTTGTTTGGGTGCTGGTGGTGGTGCTGCTGATGGCATCATCCCTGGCAAGCAATTTGCTTGGGGGTTTGTCAGTCTGTTCTTTAGGAACTTTTATTGGGGTTGTCAGAGCCTGCTTGATTAGGTAGTATATATTTGTTACTCAAGTTCCTTTGCACTTAAGGCTTTTTTTTTTCCTTTTTTTTTCTTTTTTTAAATAATTTTTTAATGGGTGGGTTTTTAAGAGGCTGGGTTGATTCCCATAACAAAAAGTTTAGGGTTTAGGGTTTAAACCCTAAACCCTAAACCCTAAAAAGTTACTTACCCAAAATTTAAAAAATTGAATGCTGCCACCTGGGCCAATCATTATGGCTTACCAGTCAAAAGCAGGTGTTTTATTTTAGTGAGGCTTATGGAGGCCACTTTATCATGTGGGAAACGGTACAGGTCCAAACTACGGTTGGCTGATTGTTTTGGTTTTGAACCGGTTATGAAGCCGGTTATTAAGAACCTACCAGTTGGTTACTGATTTTTTTGATAACTGCCTGATACTGTGTTTTCAAAAGTTTCATAACCTACTTGGATGACCCAATTATCATCTAACTAGATTATCAATCTGTAAACACTACTACAATTTTTTTGAACAATAATACTAATTATTTTAATTAAAAGCCCCTTAGGACCGGCTTGATATCAATATCACAAAAAATTGATTGCTGAGTAGGTTATCAAATAAACAATTGATAATCACCTGTTATTCCGCAGGGGGCATTTAATTTTTTTCTTTTTTTTTTCCCCCTTTTTCCTCAATTTTGTGATCCCAAACTGGCCACAAGAAGATTTGGTGAAATTTGGCTATAGACGAGATGTGAAAGTAGAAAATTTTAAGAATTAGTTTATATTTTGGCTAATTACTTACTGGAGCCTGTTGTAGATGTCTGGCAACTTTAATTGTATAGGACTTTGCAGGTGTTAAAAACAAAGATTGTCAGTGGACTTTTTTTTCCCAGAATATAGCTGAGTGGATTAGGGCCATTTTTCACAAAAATCTTTTGTATGAGTCAAAATTTTAAAAAATTCAGGTCAGAAGATGCGAATTAAATAAAACATGAAGTAATTTTTTGTAAATATTATAAAAAATAGCTTTTAGGGTTTTTTTTTGAGAAAATGTATTTGAGGATTCATCCAAGAAGTCATGGGCAGCCTAAATTGTTTAAGAAAATGGGTAGTAAAAGTCATTCTTAAGCGATATGATTTTTTCTTCTGCAGTGCATGACACCTAAAGGCAACCCCAAATGTCAAGCTTAAATATTCTTCCCACACAACGTGTAACCCCAAAAACTTGGCGTATTTATGTAGTACTTCACATGCTGAACAAAATTACACAACCTGTTTGTCAAAAAAAAAAATTTGGCAGAGATAATGTCGGTTGAAATTGATGACTTTCGTCCAAATTTGGTTGGGGTGGCCCATATTTGGCCACAAGGATTTATAGGGAGCTTAAGGGTTAGGGCTAAATAAGTGTCCTGCTGCTCGTTGTCTTCGTTGTTGCTGTCACCGTTGGCAACAGGCGCAAAAAGCAAGGTCAGCTTCTTGGTCCCAACAGTTGCCTTCCTCCTCTGCTTCTGGCGACACCGATGCTTTGAGCGTTCCGAGTTCCCCACGTAATGGGCAGGCCACTTGCTCTCCGACTGGACTCGCAACTCCTCCAACCGTCCCTGCGCCTATTCCGCTTTGTCCTCGCCAAACTTTTCCTCCTACCAAACAGCGTCCTCGCCAAGCACGTCAACGTCAACATCAACGGTCGTTTCGCCGTCGAACACAGTCACCTCCTCCTCCTCCTCACATCTAGACTCATCCTTGTCACAACGTGCCTGCTTGGCGGCAACTAGTCTCTTTGAGCTACTGCTTTTGTTTGTTAAGTCTCCCCATGGTGGCCACTACTGTTTGCGAATTGGATGTGGGTGAAGACGAAGTAGTATGGGCTTGTGCATGCCTATGCACGGGCCTGCCAAAAGGAGCAGAGGCCGCGCCACTCCATAACCCTAACCCTACATCCCCTAACCCAAATTCAAAAAACTCCTCGGATTTATGCTGAAATTTTTGGCCCAAATTTGGCAGCCAAACTTTTTTATAGGTCACCTTTAGGTGTCATGCACTGTACTTCCTTTTGAAGTGTTCCTTGGGTGTGTCCCTTGTGCTCCCATGTCCCCAAGCTCCACACACCTCCTAACACCTGACTTTTATAGCTACTTGCACATCCCATGACACACTGGGTTAACGTAAAGTCATCTGGCCTCTTTTGGACTCGACTCATTACCTAAGTTACACTCATTAAGACGAGACTCACTAAGCCTCCCTCACTCACATTTCCTCTCTTACTTTTTAGCTCTAAGAGGCCTTACTCAAGAAGGTTAAAGTACCAGAGTTGGTGCTGGTTCACCCATGATGGCCTGGGTGGAGCTGCTCTTAGAGAATCTCCAGCGGTGCTGAGTATGTGACCCTGCACAGTAAAATTGAATGAAGAAAAGTCAAAATATGCGGGTTTGGCTCAGGAAATTGGTTTTGGCTCAGTATAATTGCACAGTTTGTGGTGGCTGGTAAATGGGGCAACAACGTTGTGCACCTGCAGAAAAGGGTGTAATAAATATCATCTGACTGCTGCTCAGTGTTTCTGATCGGTCGATCATAATGATTGGTCCAGGTGGTTCGCTATTAGGTAGTATTCCCCAACCCCCTATTTGCTGTCCCTGTTTCAGTTTTATGGGTGGGGTCGTAGAAAAAGTAAATAACTAAACTTGGATGTGAAAAATATTTTTGCAGGGTAACACACAAGATCAGGGCATCTATTTAGCTATCTCACTGTTTCCAAGAGGCCTTCAAAAACCCTTATCAACTACTTACACTTGATAGGTAAGCAAATTTGATGATTACTATTAGTTCTCAAGTTTTCTTGGTAGTGTCCTAATTATCCTTTTTTGTCAAATAAAGGGACAAAAGAGTATTAAGACTCATGAGTGCCAAACTGACAACAGACACATAATTGAGCCCCCTCCCCATCAATTACTCCATATCATCAGGCTCGTTTTGGCAGAGAAGTGTGCTGGTCACAAGGACAAAATGCAAATGGATTT
>Ga0116229_10009947_pt1 | contig 14382 bp, 10 predicted proteins | sample S1TSphgellanicum_3_FD_87313 | JGI IMG/M metagenome (GOLD analysis project Ga0116229, IMG submission 87313) | Host-associated microbial communities from peat moss isolated from Minnesota, USA - S1T2_Fc - Sphagnum magellanicum MG | ecosystem: Host-associated > Plants > Peat moss > Unclassified... | reverse complement strand
TCGAGGATCTCGAGGGCGATCGTCCCTTGGCCCGAGATCACGTCGATATCGTCGAACGGCGGGATCAATTCGAGGCCGGTGCGCGCGAGGCTATTCGCGTGTGCCTGCGCGTCTTCGAACGTTCCCGGCACGAGGACGACGTGCGCACCGTACTCGTGGACGCCGCGGATCTTGACGACCGGCGTCGAGTCCGGCATCACGACCGTCACCGGGATGCCGAGGCGGCGGCCGTGCAAGGCCAGCGCCTTGCCGTGGTTGCCGGCCGACGCGGCGACGACGCCACGCCGCGCGCTCGCACCGCGCGCGAGCAGTGCCGCGAGGGCGCCGCGCTCTTTGAACGCCGAGGTTTCGTTACGGCATTCGAGTTTGAGGTAGACGTCCGCGCCGTTGAGCGCGGAGAGATGCGCAGAGCGCACGAGCGGAGTCGGCGGGATCGCCGAACCGATTCTCGCGTGGGCTTGCCGGACGTTCACTCGCCGCCGTTGTCGTGTCACCGTCGCCACGGGATCGCTCCTCAACAAAAAACGAACCCCCCGTCCTGCCGGACGAGGGGTTCGCGTGATTTCTGGCTTCTAGCCCGAGATCGTTACGCGCAACTCCAACTCGACCGACACAAGGTGCGGCCGATAATAATGATTGCGCTGACGATCCCGTTGCCGAGCATTACGGCGACGTTACCACGGAGCTTCGGGGGCGGTCAAGCGTTTGCGGTCACGAATAGGCCTCCGATGAGCGTTCCCGCGACCACGACCGCCATCGACCGCCGCCTCCGCGAGCTCCTCGAAGAATATGGCGCACCCGATCTCTGTCTCGCCGAGGTCCTCTGCGACCGGCACCCGCCGGATGCGGTCGCGTTCACCGTCGTCGACGAACATCTCGCCGCCCGCGAGCTGACCTACGGCGAGCTCGCGCTGCGCTCGCGGCGGCTTGCGAGCGCCCTTGCCGCGCGCGGCGTCGTGCCCGGTGACCGAGTTGCGACCCTGATGCCGAAGTCTGCCGACCTCGTCGTGGCGATGCTCGCAATCTGGCGCTGCGGGGCCGCGTACGTTCCGCTCTTCACGGCGTTCGCTGCGCCCGCCGTCTCGATGCGTCTCGACGCGAGTGACGTTCGCGTCGTCATCGTCGATGCGGGGCAACGCGCGAAACTCGGCGCGACCGGCCGAACGGTGATCGTCGCGGGCGGTCCCGGAAACGCGGGCGACGTCGCGTTCGAGGATGCGATTGCGGAACACGGCCCGCAAGCGCAGCCGGCTCGCCTCGGGGGCAACGGTCCCTTCGTGCGGCTCTTCACGTCGGGGACCACCGGCGATCCGAAAGCCGTCGTCATCCCGGCGCGTGCGCTTGCGGCGTTCGTTGCTTATCAGGAGATCGGGCTCGACGTTCGGGCGGGCGACGTGTTTTGGAACGCGGCCGATCCGGGCTGGGCCTACGGTCTCTACTACGCGATCTGCGCGCCGCTCGCCACCGGTCGAAGAAGCCTGTTGCTCGCCGCGCCGTTTTCCGCCGACCTGACGTTCCGCGTGCTCGCCACGTTCGGCGTCACGAATTTCGCCGCGGCTCCCACCGTCTATCGCGCGCTACGCAACGCGGGCGGCGCGCCGGATGCGCTGAAGCTACGCGTCTGCTCGAGCGCGGGCGAGCCGTTGAACGCCGACCTCGTCACCTGGGGACGAGACGCGCTCGGCGTTCCCATCAACGATCAGTACGGCCAAACGGAGCTCGGCATGGTCGTGGTCAACGCGCACGCTCCGGCGGCCGCGGCGCCGCTACGACCCGGGTCGATGGGGCACGCGATGCCGGGATTCTCGGTTGCGATTCTCGCGGAATCGAGCGACGACATCGTCGCTCCGGGCGAGCCGGGTCGCGTCGCCGTCGATCTCCACGCGAGCCCGCTGATGTGGTTCGAAGCCTACGCGGACGCGCCGGAGCGAACCGCGGAGCGTTTCATCGGGAACCGTTGGTATCTCACGGGCGATGCGGGCCGCATGGACGCGGACGGTTACGTCTTCTTCTCGTCGCGCGACGACGACGTGATCATCATGGCCGGCTATCGCATCGGCCCCTTCGACATCGAGTCGGTTCTCCTCGAGCATCCCGCCGTCGCCGAGTCTGCCGTCGTCGGCGTACCCGACGATTTGCGCGGCGAGGTCGTCGAAGCGTTCGTCGTCCTGCGGCCGGGCGTCGAAGCGACGACGGCGCTCGTGACCGATCTCCAACAGCACGTCAAGGACGGCTTCGCCGCACACGCGTACCCGCGCCGCGTGCACTTCGTGCCCGAACTGCCGAAGACGCCGAGCGGGAAGATCCAGCGCTTCCTGTTACGAGAAACGCGGCGGCAAGCATCGGGCAGCGCGGGGCCGAACGCAACGCCTTCATGAAAGCCCTCGAACGCCTTTTCGAAGGCGTCCTTTGGAATAGCCGATTGCTCGTGATCGTCGCCGTGATCGCCAGCATCGTCGGCGCGATCTTGATGTTCTACATCGCGAGCGTCGACACGGTGTATCTCGTGCAGGACGTCACGCACTATGCCGGCTCCGACGCATACGTTCGCGCCAAAGAGCACGCGAAGGTCGTCGCGCACGTGGCCGCGATCATCGACGGCTACCTGTTCGCCGCGATCATGATCATCTTCAGCCTCGGTCTCTACGAGCTGTTCATCGGACGCATCGTCGCCGCCGAGTCGTCGGAAGTCGCTCCACGCCTGCTGTTGATTCATACGCTCGACGATCTCAAGGACCGGCTCGCGAAGGTCGTGTTCCTCATCCTCATCGTGCGCTATTTCGAATACGCGTTGCAGTCCGAGATCGAAGGGCCGCTCGATCTTCTCTATCTCGCCGTCGGTATCGCGCTCGTCGCCCTCTCGCTCTATCTCACGAGTAAGAACGGCCACACGACTCCTGCCCCGGAGAAACCGTGAACGCGGAAGTCCTCGAGCCCGTCGAGCGTGGAACGCGCATCTCCCTCGGGAAAGCGGCGCGCGCGCGCATCAAGCGCTCCGACCACGCAATCTTGCCGCCGAGACCGGCGAACTTCGACCTGATCGATCACATGGAGCGCACGACCATCGACCGCGTGCCGTCACTCCTCCCGATCCGCCATTTTCGCATGGCGTCGTCGACGTTTGCGTTCTATCGCGGCACGGCGGCACTGATGGCGCTCGACCTCGCTCGAACGCCGGAGAGCGGCATCCTCGTCCAGATTTCCGGCGACGCTCACTGCGCGAATTTCGGCGCATTTGCCACGCCCGAGCGCAACGTGATCTTCGACGTGCGCGACTTCGACGAAACGCTGCGTGGACCGTGGGAGTGGGACCTCAAGCGCCTATGCGCGAGCCTCGTCCTCGCCGCTCGCGACGTCGACGCGGCGAAGGCCACGGCCGAGATCGCGGCGGCGAACGCAGCGCGAGCCTATCGCGAGCGCATGCTCGAGCTCGCGCGTCTCTCGACGCTCGATACATGGTACGCACGCGTCGACGTTCGCGAGATTCTCGAGAGCGCGGGATCGGATACGATCCGAAAGCGTCGCCGCACCTACGTCGAGGGCATCGAGCGGCGCACGATTCAAAAGGCATATGACGACATGACCGAGGTGGTCGGCGGCCAGCGACGATTCGTCGACGAGCCACCCATCGTCTATCACGCCTCCGCGGGAGACGATCGCTTTTTCGACGTCGAAGAACTCTTCGCTCGCTATCGTGAGTCGCTTCCGGCCGATATCTCCGCACTCTTCGATCGCTTCCGACTCGTCGATTGGGTCGTAAAAGTGGTCGGCGTCGGCAGCGTCGGCACGCGTTGCGCCGCCGCCCTCTTCCTCGCCACGGACGACGATCCGCTCATCCTTCAAATCAAGGAAGCCGGTCCGTCGGTTCTCGAGGAGTATCGCGGGCCGAGTACCTTTGCAACGCATGGGGAGCGCGTCGTTGCCGGACAGCGGACGATGCAAGCCGCGAGCGATCTTTTTCTCGGATGGACGAGCGAGAGCGGTCGCGACTATTACGTGCGCCAGCTGCGCGACATGAAGGGCGTCCCGGATCTCGAAGATATGGGCGACGAACAACTGACCGATTTCGCGCGATTCTGCGGCCGAACGCTCGCGGGAGCGCACGGACGAAGTGGAAACGCGGCGGCGATTGCCGGCTACCTCGGAAAGAGCGACGTCTTCGACCTAGCGATCGTCGAATTCGCCCTCGCGTACGCCGATCGCGCGACGGACGATCACCGCACCTTCGTCGAGGCGATCGCCGCGGGACGCGTGGAAACGAAAGAGGCGTAGCGAGCGCGGCTTCGGTAAAGGGCGGGATGCGCGGTTTGATGATGGACGTTCCGCTCCAGATCAGTTCGATTCTCAAACACGGTGCGCGCTTTCACCACGACGTCGAGATCGTATCGCGCACCGTGGAAGGGCCGATCCATCGCTACACGTATCGCGATCTCGCCGCGCGTGCCGCGCGGCTCGCGCACGCGCTGCGCGCGCTCGGCGTGCGGGACGGCGACCGCGTCGGCACGCTCGCGTGGAACACGTACCGGCACGTCGAGCTCTACTATTCCATCGCGGGCATCGGCTCGGTCTGCCATACGATCAATCCGCGCTTGCACCCCGAGCAGATCGCGTACATCGTGCGGCACGCGAACGACGGCATTCTCTTCATCGACCTCACGTTCGTACCGCTCGTCGAGTCGCTGCAGCAGCAGTTGCCGAGCGTGCGCGCGTACGTGATCATGACCTCACCGGAAACGATGCCCGCGACGTCCCTGCCGAACGCACTCTGCTACGAGACGCTGCTCGCCGCGCAACCGGATTCGATCGACTGGCCGGTTTTCGACGAGAACACCGCATCGGGACTGTGCTACACATCGGGAACCACGGGCGATCCGAAGGGCGCGCTCTACTCGCATCGCTCGACCGTGCTGCACGCGATGACGGGCGCCATGGCCGAGATGTCGTGGATGCCCGAAAGCCGCATCTGCATCATGCCGATCGTGCCGATGTTCCACGTCAATGCCTGGGGCTTTCCGTTCGTCACGCCGATCATGGGCGCGAAGCTCGTGCTCCCCGGTCCGCTTCACGATGCCGCGAGCCTCTACGAGCTGATCGAGAACGAAGGCGTGCGGCGTGCCGGAGCGGTGCCGACCGTGTGGCTTTCGATGCTCGATTATTTGGAGCGCACCGGAAAACAATTGACGACGCTCAAATCGATGCGCGTCGGCGGCTCGTCCGCGCCGGCGTCGATGGTCGCCGCATTCGAAGCGCGCGGACTCGAGGTCACGAACGGTTGGGGCATGACGGAGATGAGCCCCGTCGGCACCACGGGCACCGTCAAAGCAAAGCATCTCGATAGCCCGGAACGCGCACGCTATCAAGCGACGCAGGGGCGCGCGATCTTCAACGTCGACATGCGCGTGATCGGCGAGGACGGCACGATCGTGCCGGACGACGGCATCTCACAAGGCGAGTTGCACGTACGCGGACCGTGGGTCGCGTCGGCGTATTACGAGAATCCCGCCGCAACGGCCGCCGCGTTTACGAGCGACGGCTGGTTTCGCACGGGCGACATCGTCTCGATCGATCCCGATGGCTACATGAGCCTGCGCGATCGCAGTAAGGACTTGATCAAATCCGGCGGCGAGTGGATCAGCTCGATCGACCTGGAGAATGCCGCGGTCGCGCATCCGGAGATCGCGGAAGCCGCGGCCATCGGCGTGCCGCACCCAAAGTGGTCCGAGCGGCCCGTCCTCTGCGTGGTGCGCCAGCCGGGCAGCACGCTCGACCGGGCCGGCGTCCTCGCATTCCTCGATGGGAAGATCGCGAAGTGGTGGATGCCCGACGACGTCACCTTCGTGGACGCGCTGCCCCACACGGCCACGGGCAAAGTCTCGAAGCGCGACCTCCGCGAGCTCTATGCGAAGGGTCTGGCACAAGCTCTTTAAAATCGGGGCGGCGAGGCCCCCCGATGCCCCCCGAGCCCGCACTCGCGGGCTCACGCAGGGTAGCTTAATACCACTAGCTGGTGGACCGTGGTATACTAGTAGTTCGGGAAGCTTGGCCGTACATGGCCGGATCGGGACGTCGTTTGAAAAAGTACACCGGAAAAGTCCGTAATGGCAAAGCGGAGGTCCGCGTCAAGGACAGCACCGCCGCCGGAACGTCGTCGCTGCGCTGCCTCGATTTTGCGACGCCGACCTTCGGCTGGGGCTTCCACGGCAGCGCCTCCGAAGAGCTCGCGATCGCGATCCTTCACGACCATTTCGGTTCGCCGGGTACCTCGTTCACGGGCCGCGTGCTCAAGCTGTACCGCAGCTTCACCGCCGACGTGATCGCGCAATTCGAAAACGGCGAGCCCTTCTCGCTCTCCGAGCACGCGATCGCGCGCTGGGTCGGCGCCAACGGCCGCTTGGCAGCTATTTAGGGGCCGTGGCCGCTGGCGGCGAGGAGATTGAGCGTGTGGCCTATGGGATCGCCGCCTATTTTTCCGTGCCCCGGCACCACGATCGTGGCGCTTCGGTACCGCGTTTGTACCGCGCGTAGCGAGGCGTACCAGTCGGCGAGAACCGCGTCGTCGAGATTTCCGAGCGTCGGCGCCGCGATCGTTCGCACGAGGCATCCGCCGAAGACGATCCCGTATTCCGGAAGCGCGAAGGTCAGGTTATCGCGCGTGTGACCCGCGCCGGGGAAGAACGCCTCACCGATATCGGCGAAGCGCTGGGGCGCTGCATCGACCCCCACGAGCGGATCCGGCGGATCGTACCCGTGCTCCATCGCGAGGCCGACCGTGAGCGGGTTTCCGCTCACGGGAATCGAGGCCGCTTCGAGCGCGGAGATCCCGCCGAGCCGGTCCCCATGGAAATGCGTGACGAGCGCGAGCGCGATCGGCTTCCCGCGCGCCGCGGTCCACGACATCAGAGCGGCTGTCTGCCGCGGAGTCCAGCCCGTGTCGATCAGGACCGCATCCCGTTCGCGCTCGACCAGTAAACCGTTCGCTGGCATCAACGTTCCGCTCAGATTCGCAACCGTCGTGTGCACCCAAACGTGCGATGCGAGCCGTGCGACCGATACGTCGCTCCCGATGTCGAGCATCCGCGGAACCGCGGGCGCGAGACCGGATTCCCAGCGTTCGACGGCGCCGGAAGCGCCGGCCGCCGCGACGAGTGCGGCACCGCCCGCAAGCAGCGCGCACGCGTCCTTACGCGCGATGATGGATCTCTGCCGCGACATGCTCGAAGCCTATCGCACGCGAGCGAGGACGACCTTCAGACGTTCGGGAAACGCCTACGAATCTCGGCGCTTCTTAAGGAGTTACGTTGTCGTTCTTTCTGCTCGCCATATGCTGCACGATTAGCGGCGACGTTCGCGCAATCTCCGGGACGCCACTCGTGAATGCGACGGTCGTGGCGAGCGGCGCGGGCGCAGCGCGGCAAACGACCTCCGATGGCAGCGGCCACTTCACGCTAACGGCACCACCCGGCACGTATAGCATCGCCGCGTCGGAACGCGGGTTCGCCCCGATAACCGTCTCGGTCGACGCGAGCCGCGACGTGAGCTTGCAACTCTCACTCGAACCGCTGGACTCGCCGAAACTCCGCATGATCGGCGCGGCCTCCTCCGATGGCCGGTTGCTCCCGATCGCGGGAACGATCCCATCGATCACGTTCACACGCGCGGATTTCGACGCGCTCGGCGACGATCGCATCGTCGACGGACTTCGAGAGCTTCCCGGAGCCACGTTCTCCCGGCCCGACGGCGGTGCGGCGAGCGCGATCTCCGTCGTGTCCCTACGCGGACCCGACCCATCGGAATCGTTGCTCGCGCTCGACGGGCAACTCCTCAACGACGGAAATACCGGAGACGTCGATCTCTCGCGACTGCCCGTCGCCGCGTTTTCCGCCGTCGACGTGACCGAAGGGCTCGGACCGCAGGATTCCAATGGAAGCAACACGTTCGGTGGCGCGATCAATCTGATCACGCTGCAACCGACGAAAGCGCCGCACGAGAGCGTCCAGCTTTCGGGCGGCACGTTCGGGCGCAGCGAAGCGTCGTTCAATGCGACGGGCACGCAAGGGCGTCTCGGATACGCCGCCGCGCTCGACGATCAGAACGAATCCGGTTACGTCAACGAGACCGTGCCGCTCTACTCCTCGACCAACCCGGAATGTTCGCCCTGCGCGACGCCGCTCGGATCGTCGGTCGCATCGCATACGGCACTCGGCACGCTGACGTACGCGTTCTCACAGAATGCCGACGTTACGGGACGCGTGTTCGTGCTCGGCGACAATCGCGATCAGAGTAGTGCCTTGAACGGAATCGACCGCAACGCCGGAGATATCGGAACGCCCGAATACGGTTCGTTCATCGGGCCGGGCGAACAGTCGTTCGCGCAGGTGATACGTGCGTATCAGATTCGCGCGCGCTCGCCGCTCGGCGCGGGCGAACTCACGACCGATCTCTCGGAGAGCGACAACGACGTTGCGATCGCCGGCGGTTCCGCCTCGCCGTACGATATCGATCACCAGGATCGCCGCTACAACGGCGGCCTCACGTGGCAACGAACGTTCGCGACGTCGCAGTTCGCGGTCGGCGGTTACTCGCGTTACGAGTCGCTCTCGTTCGTCGGACCCGACTCGAGTCCGACCGTCGGTCAAACGATCGACGTTCTGTATCTTCGCGGCGGATTCGAGCCGATCGAGAAGTTGCGACTCGACGGCGGCGTGTTCGAATCGCGCTACACGACGTTCGGATCGAATCTCGACGGACGCTTCGGTGCGATCTACAGCATCGATCCCGCGACGTCGCTGCGTTTCTCGCTCGGCACGGGGTTTCGCGCCCCGCTCTTGTTCGAACGGTATCGCTTTTCATACGACGCGCTTCCACTCGACGGCAACAACGTGTTCGTGGGCCAGGGAAGTCCGAACGAATTGCCCGAGCACGCGACCGAATACGAACTCGGCATGTCGCACGAGTTCTCGCGGCGCTCGACGCTCGACGTCTCCGTGTACCAAACGAATTTGCGGAACCCGGTCGAGATTTTCTATCCGCTTGCGGCCGTCGCCGCGGGCACGTGCAAGAACAACTCGTACGCGGACCCGAATCCCGCATGCGTCTCGTACAACTCGAACGTCGGCAATGCGGTCTATCAGGGAGCGGAATTCCGCTACTCGCAAGCGTTCGAGCCGGCGGGCATCCTCGTGACCGCACGCTATGGACTCAACGTCGCGTACCCGAAAGATCTCAACGCGCAATTTTCGAATCCGACCTCCGGGGGCAACCTGGTCGATAACGCACAGTTCCTCGGCATCCCGCAACAACAGGCGTCGCTTCAAATCGATTGGAACCGCCGCGATTGGCACGCGGCGACGGCGGGATTCGTCCGCGGCAACAACAACGAACTCAGCCAGGCGCCGTTCACGGTCGTCGATGCGATCGTCGGGCGACGCTTCGGCCCGAACGCCGACCTCTCGCTCGCGGGAACCAACCTCTTCAACGCAGCTGCGGGCCGCTTCACACAGTTCGGTGCGGGCGTGCCGTATCGCGGGGTCACCGGCCAAGACGCGAGCGGAAACCCCATCTACGGTGCGCTTCCGACGGATGCACTCTACATCGAGCCGGCCGGCTTCCGTTTGATCTTCACGCTCCATCGCTAGGGGAGCCGCTCGCGTGAAATCGGGGGGCCTTTGCTGGCCCGATTTCAAAGCTCTCCCTATGAGATCGACCCTGTCCGCCCTTCTTGCCTTCGCACTCCTCGCCGCTCCGTTTCAAAGCGCTCTCGCCGCCGACGCCCCGACCACGACCGTCGACGCGATCCATCCGACGATCGTCGATTGGTCGCTGACGCCGGATCAAATCAAGACGTCGTGCGCGGCCGCCATCGCGAATGCGCGCGGCGCCGAGCGCGCGCTCGGATTGCGTCGCGATGCATCGACCTTCGATACGGTCACGCTTGCGATCGAAAACATCGGCTCCGATCTCGGCGACGCGCTCGTCGCGCAGACGTTCCTGAGCCAGATCTCACCGGATCCGAAGGTGCGGGCCGCATCCGAGGCCTGTTCGGACGACGTCGGGGCGTTCGGCGCGGATGAGACGGCCGATCCGATTCTTTACCAGCGGCTCGTGGCGGCCGACCGCGCGTCGACGAACCTCGATCCCGCCGATCGCGCGCTTTCGAAGCTCTGGATTCAAAGCTTCAGCCGTTCGGGCGCGGGGCTCGCGCCCGCGCAGCGCGCCGAGTTCGTGCGGCTCTCGAAGGAGTTGAACGATCTCGAACTCCGTTTCGTGCAGAACATGCAGAACGATAGGTCGACGATCGCGATTACGAAGGCGCAGGCTGCCGGTTTGCCGGACGATTTCGTCGCGTCCCTGAAAGCGACGCCGACCGGCTACATCGTCCGCGTGAGCGACAGCACGGTCACCCCGTTTCTTTCGAACGACGGCGACGAAGCGGCGCGCCGCGCGTTCTACGTGGCGTACGAGAACATCGCAAGCCCCGCGAACGTGAAGCTCCTGGAGCGCGCGATCGCCGTTCGCGATCGCCTCGCGCACCTGATGGGATTCCCGACGTGGGCGGCCTATCAGTTGGACGTTCGCGTCGATCGCAGCCCCGCGCATATCATGAAGTTCCTGAACGATCTCAATACCGAACTGCAGCCGCGCGCGCGCAAGACCATCGCGGAGTTCACCGCGCTCAAAGCGGCGGCGACGCACGATCCGCACGCAAAGCTCGAAGCGTGGGATTCGATCTATTATCGCAATCAGCAGAGCAAGGCGAAATACGCGGTCGATCCCGAGGAGATCAAACAATATTTCCCGGCGGAGCACACCGTCGATGCCGTCCTAGCGATCTATCAACACCTACTCGGCGTTACGTTCGCGCGCGTGACCGACGCCGTCGTCTGGGTTCCCGGCGTTACCGAATATGCCGTGACCGACACCGCATCCGGGAAATTTCTCGGGACGTTCTTCCTCGATCTTTACGCGCGCGATGGGAAACCCGGCGGGGCATTCAACGCGGCGGTCCTCCCGGTGCGCCGCCTCGCGGACGGATCGTATCGTCCGCCGATCTGCGTGATGGTGGTGAGCGATTGGCCCGCGGCCGTCGCCGGCAAACCCGTGCTGCTCACCCACGGTGACGTGACCACGTTCTTCCACGAGTTCGGCCACAACATGGCGGCACTCCTGACCACGGCACCCTACGAGAGCTTGACGCAGTTTCAACAAGATTTCGTCGAAGCGCCCTCGCAGATGCTCGAGAACTTCACGTGGGATCCGCAAACGCTACGCGAGATCAGCTCGAACGTGACGACGGGCCAACCGCTGCCGGACGCGCTGATCGCGAAGCTGGTCGCATCGCGCTGCGCCTCCGATCGGCTGTGCAACGCGTACTCCGCCGTCGGCCAACTCACGTACTCGATCGTCGACATGCGCTACCATATGTCGGGCCCGCACGTCGACACGACGGCGGTATGGGCGTCGGTCGCGCGCGAAACGTTACCGTTCGACTACGTTCCGGGAACCCATCCGCAAGCGTCGTTCGGCCATTTGATGGGCGGGTACGACGCGGGCTATTACACGTATCTGTGGTCGCTCGTCTACGCACAAGACATGTTCACGGCGTTCCAAAAGGGCGGGCTCGACAATCCGGCCGTGGGCATGCGTTATCGGGAGACGATCCTCGCTCCGGCACGGATCCTCGATCCCACGATCGAGGTCAAGAATTTCCTCGGACGCCCGATGAGTCCCGACGCGTTCTACAACGGTTTCAAGAACGCGACGTGAGCGCGTTCACACGAGGGTGACGGCACCCGTCGAAAGGTCGTAGCTCGCCCCGACCACGTGCATCTTCCCGCTCGCGGTCGCGTCGGCGACGACCTTCGACGCGGTTCCGAGACGCTTCACGACGTCGCTCACGTTCGCGAGAACGGCGTCGTGAAGAACGTCTCCGTTTTCGTGCAGCGAACGTTTGACCGCGGGCTCGATCGCGGTCACGAGCGTTCCGATGTAGCCGGGAACCGTCTGGCCGGCCTTCACCGCGTCGAGCGTCGCGGCGACCGCGCCACACTTTTCGTGACCTAAGACCATGAGGATCGGCGAATGGAAATGCTCGATCGCGTACTCGATCGAGCCGATTCCGAAGTCGCCGGCAATGTTGCCCGCGACGCGCACGACGAACAGCTCACCGAGCCGAGCGTCGAAGATCACCTCCGGGGGAACGCGCGAATCCGCACACCCCAAGACGATCGCGAACGGCGTCTGTGCGGCCGAGATTTGCTGCCGCCGATCGTAGTGATTGTTGCAGTTGACGCCCGTATCTTTGCGGTACCGCTCGTTCCCCGCGAGGAGCGCGGCGAGCGCACTGGTCGGCGTATACGACGACGGCGGAGCGGCGGCACCGGCAGCTCCGGCGAACGCGGCCGGCGCAACGAGGCCGGCAGAGAGACCCTTGAGGGCAGCGGCTCGAGAAACGCGCATACGCGGCTCCTTTGAAATCGGGGCGGCGTGCCCCCGATGGCCCCCCGAGCCCGCACGTGCGGGCTCTTTTGAGCCACATCGGTTCTTCGTTTGTGAGGCCGCACGGCGACCCCTCGCTACACTACGTGGGACGCACGGCCGAAACAATGGGTAGCGCTACATGCTCCCTGAGGCAATGCCCATCGAACTTTCCGCCCGGATGCAGGCCGCGAAAGCGACCCGATCGTTCCCGACGATTTCGCCGTTCCGGCTGTTCGTCGGGCTCTACGTCGCTGCGTTCGCGCTCCTCGTGCAACAGGGCCACGAAGCAGACGCGCTTCGCACGTTTCGCTATTCGCTGATGTTCCTCGCGCTCGCGTTTATTACGAACAAACTGACAAGCGCAGAACACGTCGAGCGGCCGCGCATCGGGAACCTTCCCTGGATTCAATGCGCACTGATTGGGTCCGCGATCTTCTTCACGGGTCTCGTGAGTTCACGCCTCGGTTCCGAAGACGACACGCATTTCGACGTGATCGGCAGCGTATACAGCGTCGGGTGTTGGCAATTTTTCGTCGAGGTCTGCGCCGTCTACATCGGGCTCCGGCTGGTCGGCCTCGCGCGAACGGATCTCGGTTTACGGAAATGGGTGCGCGGCGGCACGTGGGTCGCCGTCATCTGGATCGCAACCGCGATCGGGTTTCTCACGAGCGACATGCTCTTCGGCGTGATCGCTCCGCTCGAAGCGCTCCATCAGGTGGTGTTGAATGTCTTTCGAAACGGCTTCAGCGAAGAATTCCTGTTTCGCGGCGTGCTCCTTTCGCGACTACGTACCGTCGTCAACGACGACTGGGCACTCTTCACGCAAGCGATCCTCTTCGGCATCTGGCACTACGGTGCGGACGTGCGCGCGTCCGAAGGAAACGCACTCGTGACCGCGTGCTTCATGATCACGGTGCAGGCCGTGTTCGGTTACGCCCTCGGCTATCTCGCGCTGCGCACCCGATCGATCGCGATCGGTTCCGCCTTCCACGCAATCGCGGATGCGACGGACATCATATGAAGCGCCTCGTCTTCGCCGCGATCGTCACGCTCGCGATCATCAGCCTCGGTTCTCCACGGCTCCATCCCCGTTATTTCGCGCGCGATTTCAACGCCTTTTATTGTGCGGGAAAAGTTCTACAGAGCCACGCCGATCCGTATCGCGCCGAGCCTCTCGGTACGTGCGAGCGCGCGCCGAAGCACCTGGCGTTCTACACGGTTCCGAAAGGCGTCGCGTTACCGGCACCGTTGCCGCCGTACGACCTGCTCGGCTTTTCGTGGCTCGCACTCTTGCCGTACGAGGTCGCGGGAACGCTCTGGTTGCTCGCGATCGTGGCCGCGCTCGTCGTCACGATCGAAGCCGTTCACCGCATCACGGACTTGCCTCGATCGCTCTTGTGGCTCGTCTTCGGCCCGATCGACGGGTGGAGCGCCGTGCTGCTCGGCGAAATCGCCCCGATCGCCGTCGCGTCGCTCGCGCTCGCGATGCTCGCGCTACGCGAAGGCCGGCCGCGGGTCGCCGCTGCCTTCGTCGTCGCCTCGCTCTGCGAACCGCACGTCGGCATCGCGCCGTTACTCGCGCTCTTCGCGTGCATTCCCAAGACGCGGGTGCCGCTCGTATTCGCGAGCCTCGTGCTCGCCGCCGTCTCGTTCGCAAGCGTGGGAACCGTGACGGCATTTCAGTACGCGCACGTCGTGCTTCCGGCGCACGCGTTCTCCGAGATCGAAAGCACCCGGCAACTAAGCCTGACCGCCGTCCTGCATACGCTCGGCTTCAGCGACGCGACGGCCCTTTCGCTCGGAAGCATCTCATACATGTTGATGCTGATCGTCGGGATCGCGACGGCGAAGCGGCTCTCGCTGCGCGATCCGAACGACGTGCTGATCGTCGCGGCCCCGGCGGCC
>Ga0116229_10009946_pt1 | contig 14382 bp, 4 predicted proteins | sample S1TSphgellanicum_3_FD_87313 | JGI IMG/M metagenome (GOLD analysis project Ga0116229, IMG submission 87313) | Host-associated microbial communities from peat moss isolated from Minnesota, USA - S1T2_Fc - Sphagnum magellanicum MG | ecosystem: Host-associated > Plants > Peat moss > Unclassified... | reverse complement strand
TTTTTCCCCGGGGTTTTTTGTTTTGAAGGTTTTTTTTTCTTCCCCTTTTCTCCTCTCCAGTTTTTTTTTTTTTTTTTTTCACCGGTTCTGCCAGATTTTCCCCCCCCCCCCCCCCAAATGTTGCTTTCATTGTCTCACCAGGTGATGGTGGAGCAGGATCTGAGAGCAGCTGCTTTTTTAGGAAGAAGAAAACACTATCCATCATCAATCTTCAGGTTGTTTTTCGTTTTTTCCGGATTCTGATCTCCTGTTTGTTCGTCTTTCTGTCTGCATTCTTTGCACAGAAAGAGTGTTTGTTTGCATGCACTGTATGTGTTTCTTTGGCTTCCTAGATGTGCAAATTTCATCTCTCTCTTGAACAACCACCACCTCGGCAGACAAAACAGGAATTTGCAGTCTCCAAGATGGGCTTGGGATGTGTTTGAGGCACGGGTGGCGGAACTTGGAAGAAGAAGACAAAAGGGGAGAGTTTTTTTTACTATGCTCAACAACCTTTCAGAAATCATGGTAAAGCTTAAACAAGAATGTCAAAAGATTGCAATGCTTTGTGTCATTCTCACATTGTACAATAGTAGGTGTCTTCTTCTTCTTCTTCACGCTCATTCCCACAGCATGGGATCATACTGAAGCAAGCATGATTTTTTTCTCTAGGCTTCCAAGTCTCCTCTCTTCCTTCTGAGCCCAGCCGCACGGCGCCCGGGAGCGTGTGTTTCCTGAACCCTAGGGTTCTTAGGACACAGAGCAGCGCTTCAGCTTCATCTCCGACAAATCTTCTTGATTTGGATCTTGCACAAGAATCTTTGGCCTCCAGGTTTTGAGCTTTGAGGCCAGTCGAGATTTGGTGTCAAACAAGGAGGCCAGGGTTGCAGATAAACAGACACAGACAGGAAAAAATGGATGTCTTGCGGGGTCTGAGAGGAGGAGATCCATATCAAGAGTTCAGAAAGGGGGAAGGGTTACAAGGTTTGCAAGCGTCAGTAAGAGCTGCTGCTGCTGGAGGAGGAGGTTTTAGAGCAACAGCAGCTTCTGTACCAGATGTTGCTTCTTCTTTACATGGCTCGCCACTCGTGCCCTCCATGTCTGGGGGTTACTCTTTCCAGAAATCGTCCGATATTCAAGAGGTAGGCAAGAACATTCTTTTTCCTCCTCTGAGAAAAATGCTACTGCACCTTCTTCAAGTTCTTTTTGTTGGCTGGCACACAAGTGAATTTCTGCTGCTGGCATCAGTGGTGGTGGTGTTGTCTTTCTGAACACTGGAGCTGCTGATTCTTGCAGGTGCCAAGCTGGTCAGTGAGCCGACCAAAGAGTAGTAGTAATAGGGACCACTCTTCCGAAGACGATGCAGGTTTTTGGCCAGCAGCATCACAGCAGAATGGCTCTTTCAAGCCTCAAAAGGTAGCTGTGCCCTCTCATCACCACACCAGTAAGAATTTTTTTTTCTTTTTTTCTTTTTTCTCCTGTGCAAGGAAGAAGATATGGCCTTGAAAGAAGAACAAAAAGAAGGATCCTTGCTGCAAACCCCATGAGGATATCTGTTTGTATGTCTCGCATTACCTGATTGTGCCAGTTGACTTGCAAAAACGGTGATCTACAGACTGCAGGAGGCAGCAGTGGTGGAAGCAGCAGCACAGAGAATTACTTCACAATTACAAGCAATTTCAGTCACAGAAACAACCATTTTGAGAACAATACAGGGCAGTCACCACCTGAGCTGGTGCGTGATACTATGTTACGACAAGATGCACAGTTCCGTGAACAGGTAGGTGGGCTTTCTGTTTCAACCCCTGCTGGATGCATCCATCATATTTTTCCCAATTCCATCAGTTCTGGAGAGAGAGAGAGAGACTGATGTCTCTGACTTGCTTCCACCCAGGTCCAGGAGCTACATAGAGTGCACAAACTCCAGGTATATCTTATGGCAGAAATGCAGAAGCGAGAAGCAGTGGTGATGCAGCATGTTCAAGCAGCAACTTGTGACTCTGTGAATGCAAACAACAAGAACTCATGGGCAGGTATGATGCAAGCTCCTTTGTTAAAGACAGAGTACCAAGAAGGTTCAGGTTTAGGTGCAGCAGGTTTCAGATGTGATCAAGTTACAGAAATGGGTGGCTACACAGGCAAAGGAGGAGAAGCAGCAACTACTGTGGCAGATGTTGTCAAGCAAGGAAGAGAGTTTGGTGGTGGTGGCAATAGGAAGCCAGGGAGACGACGAAGAATCTTTGATTTGGAGAGACTGCCAGATGAAAACATGGATGAGGAGGATGATGAAGAGGAGAAGTTGTCAGGTGAAGCTGCTGCTGGAATCAAGGTAGATGTGGAGGCAGAGGAGCTGAGGCTGAGGTTGAGCAGTGGATGGGCCCAACAAGATGGTGATCGGCCTGTACAGGATCATCTGCCTGTTGTCACCTCTAGATCTGATGACAACATTGTGCACGAGGCCCCATTTCGTCCTACTCCAACCATTGCTACACAAGGTTTTCTTGGTGGACTGTGGGGACTTAGTTTGGAAAGGAAGAGCAATGAGGCAGAAGGAGATTACATACCTGGTGCAGATGTCTCCTCCCACAAGAAGGAAAAACGCTCCTCTCTCCAATTTGATATTGGGGACAACCCCTCACATCAACCTACAACAAAGGTACTTCTGTTGTCATTACTGTTACTGTCAAAATGCAAAATGCAAGGCATCTGATGGTTATTGTTTGTTACAGTACAACCACAAGCCACTGCCTTGTGCAAAGCCTTGCTTTTTTTGGTTAATGACAGATCATTTCTTTATTGTCCCTGGTGGTCACAGATGACACTGTCTCCAGCACCATCTCCAGCATCACTGTGGGAAGATTCCCGGACAGGAACACCACTCCCAAAGCCACAGCAGCAGGATTCAAGAAATGAGGGTACTTGGTTTCAACAGCAGCAGCAGCAGCAGCCGCCGCAGCAACAACAGCAACAGCATATATGGGTTCATTCTGCAGAAGGCGTCTACCAGGCTCCCCATGCTGCCATTGGCATGTTGCCTGCACCTCAGACATATGCACCTTTCAAGCTCACCACCAATGAGACCATGCCACTCTTTCCTGCAGCAAGAGAAGGTGAAAGCCTACCTGCTGGGTTCACACCTCCAGTATACAAGCAAACATACACACTGGCAGCAGCTGCTGTCCCAGTGCAGCTGCATCCATACGAAGGGCCAATTGCTTTACCAAGGCAAGGCCTTGTGGTTTCAGCCATGAATGGTGCTGCATGGTACTCACATACTGTGCCTCCAGTGCAGCAAGGAGGTTGGCAGCCTGTGAATGCGTTCCATGCAGATACAGGTGCCATCTATGCCTTCCCTGCTGCTGCAGCACCACCACTTGCATTCAATGTTGACCTAGTTTCCAGTGGATCTTGGACAACTGGCGATCCTGGGCCTCCATTCTCACCTTTCTCAGTTCTCCAGCCCCCGAAAGCACCATTCAAGAAACCTCCCAAGCTTGTTCTTCGACCAGACGGAACCAAAAAGGAGATGAAACTCCTCTCCCCAAAAACAGATCATTCCCCAAGTGTTTCGAGTGGCGAGGAGGTTGGGATGTCATCTGTCAAAGAACAGGATGATACCAGTCAGGGTGAAGGTGGCAACCCTTTGTTGAGGAGTCATGAAGGCCAAGTTGGTAGTGCAAATCGAGCATTTGCAGGATGGGTTCCTAAAGCAGGGGTAAAAAGAGAGAGGGAGCAGATGGTCTCACCAGACCAAGACCGGGAGGGAAAATCCACCAGTAGAACAGTGGCAACAAGTCCTGCTCAAGGACCTTTGAAGTCATATGGTGATGAAGGTTGTTGTCTGAGTGATGGTTCTGGGTCTGGATCTGGTCAGTCTGGAGTGGGAAATGTTATCAACCCAGGGGAGTATGTAGGTCAACCAGCACCCGCTTTAGGATCTGGCCAGATTTTGCCAGCAGGCAATGGAGAAGAGGGTGGCACAAAACTTAGTGAACTAGACAAGAGGCAGGTACAACAACAGCAGAAATGGCAACAACACAATGCTGTGGATAGGTGGAACCAGGCAAGTAGTGATGAATGTGGTGATGTTAGTGATGTGAATGAGGATGGGAATCACCACCACCACCAAGGTTGTGAGGCACCACTGAAGCCACCACAACACAGCTCTGCAAGTGCTGATCCAGCACAAAATTCAGCCGAGGAATCAATCGTGTTGTCAGAATCCACTTTGAAACCACCTGAGGCCTGTTCTTTGCAAGTCTCGAAAGTAGGGTGTAGAGTGGAGGAGAGCACCATGCCCGATGATACAACTCTGTCACCTAAGTCATCACATAAGAACTCTCAAGCAGCATTGCAGCAGCAGCAGGGATCCTGCACCACAAAAGAGGAGGATGACGCCCCAGACCTGCTTCAGATGCCGGCTTCCTCTCCTGTACCAAAAGCACCACCTGCAGAGCCAGCTGTTCAAACCCCCAGCACCATCAGTCCAACTCCCTTCCCAAGTTTTGGTAACAGGCACAAGCCAGCAGATGCAGAATTCTTGTCCATATCTTCCCCAAAAGCTATAATACTCAAAAGGCCACAGCAGGAGGTGGCAAATGGGGATATCTCAGATGCAGTTCATATGTAAAACAATCTTGACAATAGGAGGGCAGGATGATGATGCCTTGTATTTGTGTGATTTGTTTTTTCCTGCTTCTTGTGTGGTTTGTGAAATCATGGCCAGATAGAGAGAGAGAGAGGGATCACAGGTTTGGTGGACACATGCAGTCAAAGCTTTGGCAACAAAGACTCTTTATCAGAACTTGGCTTGCTATAGCCTACCTGCCACTGGTGAAATAAGAAACACAATTGATCTGAGGCAAGTGAGTGTCATCATCACATTCCAAAACCTACCAGCTATCATGATGTGGAGTGCTCCAATCCCTTATGGTACTCCATCTGCAACTCCATTAGTTGCAGCAGGCAGTCATGTCTAGACAAAGAGAAGAGAAAGAAGGCAGGTTTCTCAGTTAGCAGCCCAGATAGATTCAGACACCATTCAGGTCCCCACCATGACAGTGCAAGCCTGTTGTGGTTCTGCACCAAGTTGTAGTGGCTGGAGGAAGATGATCAAGAATGCTGTCAATCATGAATGCCTGTTGAGAAATACAACAAAGTTTGCACAATTGCAGGCACGAGGATAGGGAGCAATTGGTTGTTAGTGAGCGTGGACCAGATTGTGGTTTGTGATGTGGACAAGAATGGTGATGGTGTGTACCACAGCGGTGGTGGAGGCAAGCAACCCATAAAGCCCTCTCTTACTTTCTGCCCAGAACTTTTGCTGCCACTTTTGGAGTGCTGAAGGTTGAGACAAGAATCCTGTCCTGGGAAACGATTCTGCTTCTCAACAATCACAATGCACCACAGGGCTCTTGTACCATGCTGAAAGCAATGGTGATGCTTGTGATGTCAAAGACACTTTTGCAGCTAGTAGGATTAGGTAACTAGAATATTTGATTGTACAGTGGCTGCTGTGCACTCCTCCCCTGCACTCCCCCAAAAACAAAGGAGCCTTCTTTGTGTGCCCAACATTGAATGCAGGAGGGATACTCTGCTCACAGCAGCACATTCCTTTGGAACCCCTTATTTATGACATTGATGAAAGTGCCTATTTATTTGAAGAATGTTTGTTTATCCTTTCCTTTGCTGATCATTGTGCAGCAGAGTGTAGCTTTGTCTGTGTGTGTTTGAACTGTTAGAGCAGCTCCAAGGGTGCATGCTATGTGGCCCAGCAAAAGGAAATTGGATGAAGAAAAGCCGAAACATGCTGATTTTGCTCAGCAAAATAGTTTTGGCCCAGCATGTTTCCACAGGATGCTAAGGCTGCTGGTAAAAGGCACAGCAAAGCCCTAACACTGGCCATTGATTGGCTAGATAGTTTGATTGGTCCAGGTGGGTTGCTATTAGTAGTCTCCTAGCTGTTTGTAGTCCTGGCTTTTAGTTTCATGGGTGGGGTTGGAAGAAAAGTGAATAACTCATCTTGGATGTGAGAAGTATTTTTGCAGGGTCACATACTGGGCTCCAGTAAGAGCTGCTCTTTAAGTGGTGCTGGTTGATTGACAACAATATTGACAGGAACGTGCTAGCAAAAATGGCAAAGAGTCCTCAGAAGTAAAGCGAAGCAACGATGAGGCTTGTGATTTAAATCATACAGACCACTTGATGTTAAGCCATGGTGCCCACCTGCAAATTCGGGTCAGCATTGCTTGGGTATGCCATTCACTACTTCCGGGATGGAGGAAGTAACAAAGCAGTGGTGGTTATGCACAAACCCAATGAATGCAGTACCCACTTAATCCACTGAAAACCTTTGCATGAGCATGCACAAGGTGCACAGGTTAGTGTTGTCACAGAGAGGTGCATCTGCAACATCTCTGACATCAAATCTCAATGCTCATGTATTCACTCTCCCAACAAGGATTTGGGAGTTGAGAAGGGTGGATTTTTGGAATTGAGAGTTCTCTTTTTATCTATTTCTTCTCTTTTATCTATTCTTTCCATAACACACCATTATCAGAAATTTTGTACAAAAAAATTGGCAAGGAGTTCAGTTACCAATATGTTGTCATATATCCATATTTGGTAACTGAACTTTGAAGTGGGTGCAATGCTGTGCTATCCAACGTTTGAGCCTAAATAACCCTCAGCTTATTGCCTTGGTTCTTGTGAGGACCCCATCTTTCTCATCAAAAATGGAAAGGTTCTTACAGTTTTAACACTAGCTCAATGATTAAAAGAGTGCACATCAAGGCTGACCTATTTGGCTGGGCACTTGCAGTCCCGACTCCTTCCCTGCATGAGAGTTCATCTGCTCATTCAGTGCAAAAATGGACTTTTCAGTTGTGCTTCCATCATGCTATTTACATAGTAAGAGCAGCTCCACCCATGCTTGGTATTTGGGCCTTCAATAGTATTTCTCAAATCCAAGATGGTCCACCCATTACTTATTATTTCTCAAGCACCTCCTGTAAGCAAGAAAATTTTGTAAGAAAATCAGGACTCTATTAAATTGCATTCTCGTTACATGAAGAAGGGGTGTGAAGAACAACATAGAAGATGAAACTATATATACATTCTGTGGGTCCGAAAAATTATTGACCCCTAAGGAGCTATTAACTACTCTCCAACAAACATAATAAATACAAGTAAAGGTCTTCCTAAGTTGTAGAAGGTCATGTCATTTTGAATTTTAGGTCGGATGTAGGTCTCAAAAGATCAATGGCAGTCATGTAAGAAAGTTAGTGATAAAAAGGTCGACAAGAGTAAGATGTGCTAAACTAATCCATTTTTACACCCTACTTAAGACCTTAATGTGTTTCTAAACCATTTTTCCTTAGACTAGATGGGATCCTCTTGTAAAGCTTGGATTTCTAAACAATTAAGGATCTCTCAACTTTACTTCAAAAAGCGGTTTATATTGGGTCAAGTGAACATTTGCCAAGCTATGTACTCCAACTTGTTTTGAAGAATTCAAATTGAATTCTCCTTAATGGTTTTGTGAAAATTTTGTGAAAATGTCACTATATTATTCTACCATTGGAACATATTGTTGCTTCCATGTCTCCTACTTCATTCCTTTTTCAATCGCAACGATGTTGTAATTTAATGTCCTTAGTTCTTACCTACAAAACTAGATCTTTTACCCAACTTATTTGATTGTGACAAAAGACAACAATTGCCTTTACATCATCTGGATGTTCCATTTGCCATCCATATTGTGATGCAAGTCCCACAGCTATTTTTTCCATTTCCTGCTTTATAGTTGGTGGAAATGTCTCTTCAAAATTTACACCCTTTTATTGTTCAAAACCTCTTGCAATAAATCTCACCTTTAGCTTTTTTAATATAACATTTATACTTACCTCAGCTTTGTATACACATTTATTAGTAGTGGGTCTCTTCGCTTCTAGCAACTCCACAAGCTACCACATCTTATTCTTCGTTATGGACTCAATACTCTTGTTTCATGGCTTGTTGCCAACGTGGGTGCAAGTAGCTACCTCCTTGTATGTTGTGGGCTATAGTTCAATGGAACAAATGTATTCTTTCATGTGCATTGGAGGTTCCCTTATTCATTTCAATAGTTTTGATATCCATCACTAGTAAGTTTTGAAAGGTGGAGTTGATCCATTTTCTTCTTCTGACATTCCTTTTACACAAATTTGTAAGGTATGTCTAGCTCTCCACCAATCTCCTTTCCATGTTGTTAAACTTGTACAATTTCACCTTCATCATGTGATTCCAAAGTTAATAGAATTCCACTTATTGTTTCCATTGCTTGCCTTTGTTTTAGACTTATGATTCCCATTATCTTTTCATAAAAATAACATCTTTAGTTACAATTACTTTCCTTGTTTGAGGATTGTAAGACCCATACACTTTTGAAACATCATCATATCCTATAATTTATTTTGTAACAATTGACTCCAACTTACCCCACTTACTTTTTGGAATGTAAACATATGCCATGCACCCAAAGGCCTTGAGATGTCCTAGAGCTTCAAAGGGCTCCTTTGTCGTTTTATTTTAATGAAAATCTTCCATTAGTTCTCAATGGGTTTCTATTTGTCAAGTACATTGTTGCATTGACCACCTCTATCCACAAATAAGTTGGTAATTCACTTTGTGCAATCATTATGAGAAATCATGTCATTTGCAACTAAAAAGTGTCCTTCACAATTAATTTTAGTTGCAAACTAATTGCAAAGGACGCTTTTTACGTGCATAGGACAAGTTACAAATGACACAATTTTTCATAATGAACCATAGTCCTTGCACATTTAAATATCATCCTATGCATTTTCACATCTACACCATTTGGTGTGGTGTGTTTATTGTTATAAACTACTTTTTACTTTCATGTTCAAAAAGACTTTGAACTCATATAACAAATTTTCTCCTCCATGATTAGTCTTGAAAACCTTGATTTTCTTATCACATTTCCATTTTCAATCTATTACGTGAAAATTTTGAATTTATCAAAAGTTCCTCCTTTGATTTTCAAGAAACAAATCCAAGTTTGTTTTTTTTTTTTAATCATTTATGAAAATGAAAAAGTATCTGGAACCACCAAGTGAGAGGTGTGTAAATGGTCCACACAAATTAAAATGTAACAACTTTTTTTTTGAATTGTGTGGTGAATGCCAACTTGTGGTATGGAGTCATGACAAGTCTTCCCCATCACACATTCATCACAAAAGTTAATTGTCAATGGAATGTATGGCGTCCTTGAAGGGTACCCATGCTTTAAAATCACATGTAATCCTTAGTAAATTATGTGCCTAATTGCTTATGCCACAACTTGGCTTTGACATTATTTTTGTCAACAACAATTTAATGTTAACATTTTCTATTAAATCTCTAGTTTGTAAAGTCCATCAATTTGAATTTCTCCTCATAATCATGACAAATTTGGATGGGTTTTTTTAAGTCATCAACCAATAATGATGAGCTTAAGTTAAACATTACAATACCCTTGGAATAACACCAAAAAAACATGTGAAGAAGAAGTTTATGTAACTTTGATTTGCAGAAGTTTGAAAAATGCGACTAAACACCCTAATTTGCAAAATAATCCTTGTTGAAAATTCAACAAATATTTAGAATAGACTAAAATTGCAATATCAATTGGTTAAAGTTGAAAAGTGGTGGGAAATGTATAATAAGTGTCAACTTTTATATGTAACCATTTATTTTTCAAGTGTGAATTACTTGTGATATCGTCAAATTTTTTTTCACACCACATGTTAGTAGTGTATTGGTGTTATTTCAATAATCAATTAATTGATAATTATTTTACCTTACCCATAAACTTGGAAATGTGACAACTTCTTGTAGTCACATTTGGAAAAATTTCCTACCCCTCCTATGTCTAAACATGTTGAAAAAATCCTTGGTGTACCAAGAATAGATGGCAAATAACAACTGGTTATAGTTTTAAATGGTAGGAAATGTATACCATGTTTCAATTTTTCATATGTAACCAATTTTTTCTCAAGTGTGGAAAACCAATAATACACCAATGTATTGCTCACACCTCATATTAATAGTGTAATGGTGCATTTTTATTAAATTAAATTTTTAAATTTTACCCATAAAGTTGGAAACATAAAATCTTTTTATCCATTTATTTTGAAAATTTTCCGATTTTTTCTATGTTTAGACATGCTAAAAAGTCCTTAATGTATCAAAAACATGTGGTAAATAATAGTTAATTGTAATTGAAAAGTGGTGGTAAATGTATATCATGTGTCAAGTTTTCATATGTAACCACTTATTTCTCAAGTGTGATATATTAGCGATACATTAAATGTATTGTTTCACATCATTTGTCAATAGTAGATTGGTGGTTTTCTACTAAATTAACAATTACCCATAACCTTGGAAATGTGATAGTCTCTTGTCCATGTATTTTGAAATTTTTGTGTATTTATATTTTTTAATGCATTAATGATTATGGTATAGTAAACATAAAACTAGAAACAACTAGAAACATGGTAGCCTCTTATCCGTGGAGTTATTTCAAAAAAATCCCACCCTTGATTACACAATACATATGTACCATGAGATTTATGATGATAACATAACATGATCCATGATGATATAATGCACTATGGAATATGATGGATTGATACATTGCCATTTCGATACCATTCTTGTTTTCCCTAGTTTCCATGATCTAAACCTTTCCATTCAGAATAGGTTCTTGAACATGCATATAAAAATCATGAATCTCTCTTAGCTTTTGCTTGTCATTGGACAATGATTTGTGTCATACAAGGAAATCAAAGGATTTTTCAAATAAGATTTTTTTTTAATGCCTTTTGCTTATTGCGTTCCATTTCACCTTTGCAAAAAAAAAAGATACATTTTTGTCTGTCTCTAGGTTCTAAAGAGCCAAATTGTTGACTTATGATTGGAGATATTCCTTTTGGGATCCCTATGCTTTTTATTTACGATTTGGATTCAAATCTAGATCTAATTTCACATACCTTTCCTTGGAATTAGATATTGGAAAATTATGTGGATTTAATTCTTTACTTTGTAGACAAGTATTTGCACTAAAGTGGTTCAATTCTGCTTTTTCATGACAAATACATGTAAGTTATTAAGGAGATTCAAGCTTACTTTGAAGATTATCACCTTTGCATCAAACCAAAATGGCTAGTGATCAATAGGTTCCCACTCCACAACAATGAAGATCCTATTAAGAAGGTAAGCCGCATGTTTTTTTCCATTTCTTAACCCAAGACTTTTTTTCTCTTCCACTCTAATCCTTCCATGTGATTGTAGATATTTGTGAACAAGGTGATGTTACTTATGTGAAAGGATGTTGGGTTTGGGTTCGTTTCAATGTCTTTTGAGATGTTGAAAAGAGGTATACGTGTCAAGGATGGAGACATCTTGTACAATTGGATGACCATGTATTTAATGAGGAAATCCCACTTTAAGCACCCCTCTAAAGGTAGATAAGAACTTCACATTGTGATAGCCATGTCATTGATTCAAGCTTACTCTTGTCCAAAATCCATCATTGTGAATATGAATGCTTCCACAATGGTCAATTTTTTAGGTGCCATGTAATTGCCACTTTTCTTGGATTATTCTAATTTTGTCCACCCATAAATTTTGTTATTCATGTGTTTAAGGAACACTATAAGAACATGTTAAAGTCTTGGAAAACATATCTTTAGGTTAAAGCTTTCCATAGATGTCTACAAGGAGCTTTGAAAAAGATTTGTTGGAATCAAAGAACACATTGAAAATTCATTTTAGCAATTTACCAGGATGAAAATTCACTAGTTCAAAAACACATGACACTAGATTTGGATGGTGAATAAGTTGTTTTCACTATTATATTTAAAGATTTTGTTTGCTCATATGTACTCATCAAACACTTACATCAATGTCCTAATTTTTCATGTAAAGGATTATACATCTAGAGTCACTAGAGTTTGTTTTTTTTTTTTTTCATTTAAAGGGATTTCTTTTGCGATCCTTTCATAATTTCATTTTGCCTTTTTATGTAAAAGAATAGACCTAAGCATTCACAAATGTCTAATCTCCACCATTGTCTATTCCTACACCCACATAAGGAAACATTTACTTTTGAAGGGCTTAACATTGCCATAATTGAAATATTCAAGTTCCAAAAACTGTGCATGAATATGCATGATGGCTCAAACATTAATAACACATCATTTGAATAGTTTGATTTGGGAAAAAATATCAAATATAAACTTGCAATAATTTTTTTTTAAAATTGAATAATAATATAGATTAGGGATGACCATATATGGTTTATTTAATATGGCAAGTACATCCAAAAATTTATAACATTAATAATAGGCCTAAAATTCAAAAATGCAAAATTTACTTATCAACTACATTTACTTTTTGAGCAAGGATCACCAATTAGCCTACTTAAACATGGTTATGCCCTTTCTGTAATATGAAAGGGTTTGGGGGTAAGCCACAAGATTGGGTCATCATATTTTTGGTTTTAAGGATCAGAGGAAAATTCAATAAAAAATCCATGTCAAATATTTCATTTAAAAAGAAAATCAATATATCATATATGCAACCATTTTTTTTCTTTTTGTCACAACACATCCTTTCTATGCCCCACTATAATTTTAAGCCATTGCATTTTAGTGTAAAAGTTGAGAGTATGCATTCTTTGTCAAGGTGTTGAGGCTAACCTTTTCATGCACAAAAATAGTTGCAATTCCAATTTTGGTTTTCACATATATAATGCACATTGTTCTTTTTGTTTATTTTCAAATGAAGTTAGTTCCAATTCCAGATTTGAGATAACTTTTGGTTTTAGTTCCAATATCCAAATTATGTGGGACCTAGGGAGGAAAAAAAACTAACGAACTTTATAAAGTTCATTATATTCAAGGATTGAATATAATATTAATTTAAGTTTTATTTTCATTTTTTAATCATATTTAATAAAGTAATATAAGTGGTCATTGTTCATTGTGGGTCTTCATTATTGGACACCCTTAGAGGGGTTACAATCCTACCCCCACCCCATATTCCTTTTTCATTCTTTTACTCTACAACCACCATTGCATATTTGTTGTTAATAATGGTGAACATGAGGTAACTAATCATGAAGATGTCAACAATTGTTAATATTTTTTATTGGACTTCAATTCTCAATGGTTGTCTTCATTACTTTTACAACGTGTTTATTTTTTCACCTCTTGCAATTTTTGCCTCTAATGGGTTGGTTGTTTTTCCTCACTATTTCCTATCATGGTCTAGATGTTGAAATGTTGGTTTCTACATGCATTTTGGAAATATTGTATGGCTTTTGAACCATGATTTCCAATACATCCTTTCTTTCATGGTGGTAATAGGATTCAAGGTATACTTTATCCTTTAAATCCACTAATCCTTTCAATGGAACATTCAATTTATTTGTTATTTTGTCAACATTTCTATTCAGACCATCTTGTTGGAAGTTATGATCCCAATAACCAATTTCAAAAATTTGTTGTGTCTTTCAGAATTGCATAACGGGTTTCAAATTATTTTTGTTCTTTCATTATATTCAATGATGTTCATGTCATACAATGAGAGTGTTTCCAATTCATTAATTTTCATGTAGCTCAATGCAAAATCATGATTTGTATACTATGTAATAGTTGGGTGTGTGTTTGTGTTCGTTTGCATTGATTAGCCATTTGTTTTGTTTTGAGAGTTTCATGGTGTTGGATGTAGTTTTAGTTTACTACCAAGGTTTTCCATCAAGAGTTTGAGAACATTCATTTCACAACAACTCATATCTTCCAAATGTTTAATGTTTTATCACAATTATTATTATTCACATTTCTTTTCTTGGGAGTTTGGCATGGGGGGGTGAAGAATTCCTCACACTCAATATGTGCATGATCATCTACCAAATCAATTGTTTTTGGTGCATATTCTATGCTTCATAAGGTCTTGAAGACATATTTTCCAACCCACTTTGTGGGTGACATTGCCATTTGGTTTCACAACCATCATGGTGACTAGCACAAGGAATAATCAAGTCCTTGGAGGCAATGATAAATGTTTTTCATAATTGAAATGTTACAAAAAAATATCATTTTGCTTCTCTCATCTAAATGAGACATTTTATTTGAAACACTTGCAAATACATGTTTATAATTATTATGTTCATGTGGACAAACCTTTATTTTGCCCTTTGCTTTTCTAGCCCATTGAAATCAAAAGGGTGAACATATGTGTGTAACTATAATTCAACTATTATGATGTCATTGAAAGTTTTTTGCTTGTTCTTTTGTTTATCATAGGTTTAGTCCAATTGATTTGCATGAAGAACAACAATTTCCCTTGCCGTTGATT
>Ga0116229_10009944_pt1 | contig 14385 bp, 14 predicted proteins | sample S1TSphgellanicum_3_FD_87313 | JGI IMG/M metagenome (GOLD analysis project Ga0116229, IMG submission 87313) | Host-associated microbial communities from peat moss isolated from Minnesota, USA - S1T2_Fc - Sphagnum magellanicum MG | ecosystem: Host-associated > Plants > Peat moss > Unclassified... | reverse complement strand
GGTGGCCCTGCACCTGTTGGGAATTGCCCATATCGTGTCGGCGACAGCAATGTCGCGTCAGCGACTTTATTAAAAGATCGTCATCCTGAGCTTGTCGAAGGACCTCTAACTATTCTGCCTTCAACTGGTGGCCCGGACTACTTGTTGTCCGGGTGCGCGAGTGTAGGAAAAAGGGAGAGGCACGGGCCAAGTATCTTTTCGCCCATTTTCTTATACAGCCTAAAAAGCTTATCTTTTTAGGCCGTATAAGCTTTTTAAGCTCTCTAAGCCTACCGCGTTTCCTTGGAATGCCGCACAATAGCGGCCTTATGATTTCCCCCAACTCTGATTCTTCCCTCCCTCGTTCCCAAGTTGTACTTGGGAACGTCCACTGTTCCCCGCGAAATTCCATTTCGCGCCGACGACCAGCCCATCCTCCTCCCATACCACTTCATACCACATCATAACGGAACATCCCGCGCCCCCCCTCCCCCCTCCTCATGTATTTCATGATTTCATGTTTTTCTGTTAAAATTCCCTCGCCAAAAAAATTTGGTAATTTGGTCCTGCTTCCCCTCCACCCTAAACATACTGCCCTCCGCAGGAGTTCCGTTAAAAATTCAGCGACAGTCATCGACCGCCGCTACATTATTCAATCATGAACGACCTGTTCACCTCCGATGCGGGAAACGCGGAAAGCGGCCCGCACGCGAAAAATCTGCCAACCGCAGGTTCGCCCAACGCGCCGCTCGCCGCGCGATTTCGGCCCCGGACGCTGGAGGAATACATCGGGCAGGGCCACCTGCTCGCCCCAGGCAAGCCCCTGCGCCGCCTGATCGAGGCCGACCGGCTTTCGTCGCTTATTTTGTTTGGGCCGCCCGGTGTGGGCAAAACCTCGCTGGCGGAGGTGATTGCACGCCGCACCAAATGCCATTTCGAGCGGCTCAACGGCGTCGAGGGCACGGTCGCCGATCTGCGGCGCGTCCTGGGTGCAGCCGTCACGCGAATGAAAGTCAACGGCCAGCGCACCGTGCTTTTCATCGACGAAATTCATCGCTTCAACAAGGCCCAGCAGGACGTGCTGCTGCCCGATGTCGAGGCCGGTTCCGTCCGGCTGATCGGCGCGACAACGCACAATCCGTCGTTCTACATCAACGGCCCCCTCGTCTCACGCTCACAGATTTTCCAGCTCGAGCCGCTCAGTTCCGCCGAGCTCTCCACGCTGATCGAAGCCGCGCTGGACGACCCCGAACGCGGCCTGGGCAAGCTCAAGGTCGACCTGACGCCCGAAGCACGGGCGCACCTCATCGCCACGTCAGAAGGCGATGCGCGCCGGGCGCTCAACGGCCTCGAAATCGCCGCGCTGACGACTCCGCCGGATGCCAAGGGCGTGGCACGTATCGACATCGCAACGCTTGAGGAATGCGTGCAGAAAAAGCGCGTCCTCTACGACAAGGACGAGGACCATCACTACGACACCATTTCGGCCTTCATCAAGTCGGTGCGCGGGAGCGATCCCGACTCGGCGCTCTACTGGTTGGCGAAGATGATCGAGGCGGGCGAGGACCCGCGCTTCATCGCGCGGCGGCTGATTATCCTGGCCAGCGAGGACATCGGACTGGCCGACCCGCAGGGGCTGGTCGTGGCGGTCGCGGCGCTGCACGCCGTCGAGTTTATCGGCATGCCCGAAGGCAAGATTCCCCTCGCCGAGGCGACGCTTTATCTCGCCTGCGCGGCCAAGAGCAATTCCTCGGTGGCCGGGATTGGGTACGCGCTCGATGCCGTGCAAAAGGGCGAGGTCGTGCAGGTACCAACCCATCTCCGCGACGCCCATTATCCCGGCGCAAAGCGGCTCGGCCATGGCGAGGGTTACCAATACAGCCACGATTTTCCGGGCGCAATTGCTCCGCAAAATTACGGCATCGAACCGGGCCGTTTCTTTCAACCCACCGACCACGGCTACGAAGCGAAAATCAAGGCCCGCCTCGCCGAGTGGGAAAAGCTGCGGGCCAGTGCAGCGAAGAAGAAGTAACTCCCTCCACACGTTATGGCCCTAATTCATATTTTCGCGATAATCATGATGGTTATTATCGGATTAGTTGGCGCTGGTCTGGTCATAGCCGGGGCAATGCTAGTCAGGCGCTTTCATTCAAGCGACTCCAGCCTACGTCCGCTCTACTTCGTGATTTCTCATTCCTTGATTATCTTGTTATTCATGGTCCTCGCACCAACTGGAATTTTTTAGGGACCCCCATTCTTTGACGACATTTACGAACCCTATTTTCTGATACGACAATCGTAAAAATTTGTCGGATCGGTTCCACTGATCGACCGATCAATATTTCCTACCAACCGCTGCCCAAGCCTTTTTCGATCGCTCATACATCTTGATGCCAGATGCTCGGCGTTCACGACGGACCTCCGCACACCACTTGGCTGCGACTTCCGCCGAGATCCCATTTTTCTGAAGCGATTCGAGTGCTTCCAATGGTGTCGGCGCTCTATTTTGTGGGCGCTTCTTAGCCGTGACAAAGTATCGGCACTACTTGAATTCAGGTCAACTGCCTGATGCAATTTACAACTTCCGGAACGCAGCGAGGTAGGCATACCGGCCCGCGACGGAACGGACGGTGAGCGTACCAACGCCCTTGTGATCGAGATCACGCAGATATTCGAGCAGTTCCGGGCGGTAGTGGACGTGGAAGAGGTCGAGCCAATGCTTCAGCAGCCACCTGAACCAGCCGGGCCAGCCGCCCTGGTCCCAGAAATCGACGACATAAAACGCGGCGCCGCGCTTCACGTTGGCCAGCGCGGCATCGATGGCCTGGGGCCAGGTGGGGATCATCGAAAGCGAGTAGGAAAAGAAGGCGGCATCGAAGGGAGAATTGAGCTCGAAGGTTTTCTGGTAGCTGAGTTCCTCGGCCAGGCAGTGCTTCAAAATGATGCGATCCTCGAGGCGACGGGACTTCACGTGGGCCGCGGCAGTGGCCAGCATTTCGTTGGAGGCGTCGAGACCGTAGCAGCGAATGTCGGGTCTTTGCCGGGCGAGCTTGATCAGGTTGCGGGCGGTGCCACAGCCGATCTCAAGGACACGGTCGCCGGGCGAGAGTTCCATGTCTTCAAGCAGTCGGTCGCGTCCCAGCAGGTAGTATTTGCGGGTGCTATCGTAGATATAGCGCGTCCAGCGATACATCTCATCCATGTCTTTAGAAGTGCCCATTCGCGCTGAAAGTAGAGCCAAGCTTGCAAATTGGCGAGGCCGGGATTAATCCAACTGTGCGCGGCCTGCGGGCGCGATGCCATAACGGGCGAGGAAGAGTTTGGCCGTCTCGACGTGGTTCGCGGACAACCAAACGGCGGAGTAAACCCCGCTCTCGTTGACGTGAAGGGTCAGGAGCGGCCAGCCGCGTTCGCTGTTTTTACGGTCAAATTCCTCGAACTGCTCCACGGTTCGACCGGATCGGACTTCACAGAGCGCGCCTTCGGGCGGATGCCAGCAGAGATAGCGATGCAGGTTTTCCGAGGAACACTCGGCGTAGATCGGCAGCAGATGGATGTTTTTGAGAAAGTCGGTGGCGGCCTGGAGCAGGTCGCGCGACATCCATCGGGTGAAGCCGTGCCGACGCAGAAGTTCACCGTCGCCGGGGAGCAATTTCGAGGGCGTGGAGGTGTGTTTCATGATCGGTTCCGATTCGCACACCCGAGACAGAACTGATCTTTGTACAAGGATGACGGATTGAATTGTCGCGTCAGATAAGCAAGCGACGGTCACGGCCACAGCCGATTGACCGCCGCTACATTTAATTCTCCATCACGTAGAGATGAAATCCACCGTAGATGGCTGAGCGATCTTCCATCAGCAGAGCCTTGGAGAGCGCTTGCTTGTAGTCGAACTTGGCCTTGAGCTCCGGCGGCAGGGCGGTCTCGACCGGCGACGTGGTTGCGGCGGTGCGGAAGACGATGCGCGAGCCGGGCTTGCCGACGCGGGCGATCTCGGTCCACATCTCGGCGATTTGCTCGGGCCGCATCCAGTCCTGGGAATCGAGGAAGACGAAGCGGTCGAGCGAGGCGTCGGGCTGCGAGCGCATGTACTCGATCAGCGTGGTGTTGGTCACCGTAACGCGATCGAGGTTGTCGCGCAACGTCTGGAAGTTTTCCTCCTTGAGATATTCCGGCATCGCGCAGCGCGAGGCGCGATCGTAGCTGCGACCGAAAGCCTGCCAGCCGAAATAATTATCCGAGATGGGGAAATCGCAGGCGAGGCGCTTGACCCGCTCGCGGTACATGCCGACCAGGCCGCCGGGCGTCTCGGTTTCCATGGCGCTGAATTGCTGGGGCGGGATGCCGAGCGAGTAAAGCATGACGGGCATGTTGCCGGTGGCGCGAACAAACCAGTTGTCGAAGAAGGGCGCGATGTCCTGCTCGAAGACCTGCTCCTGCTCCGCGCGGCTGGAGGCGGAAAGAAGGCGCGAGGGGTCCCATTTACACACGCGGGCGATGGTGTGCAGGAAGCGGATGAAATAGCCCATCTTGGCGTAGTCGTAGAAATTCTTGGTGAAATACTTGATGCGGGGGCCAAAGAGGAGCTTGCGGACCCAGCTGCCTTTTTCCCAGAAGGCGCGCGTATTTTCATCGAGATGCTCGGCGAGAAAAGTGAAGTAATTGTAGCGGTTCAGCTCGTCATCCGCGCAGCCGAAGAAGAGGAAGAAATCCTCGTAGCTGGGCAGGTATTTGATCGCGGCCAGCTTTAGTTTGAGGACGCAGAGGTGGCTGCGATTGAGATCCACGGCGTGGATATGTGCCGGCTTGTGGATGAGATAATTCAGGACGTTGCAACCGCCAGACGAAATGGTCAGCATCCGGCTTTCGGGGGTCAGCGCCAAGGCCTTGAGATCGACCCGCGGATCCTCCCAAATCTGGTTGTAAACGAAACTATTGAACCAAAAGGTGAATAATCGCTCCGAGATGCCTTTTGGGCTTAGGGGGTGATTATGATGGACTGCGCCTTCCAAATACTGGGCTGTGGTCGAGTTCATTTTATTGGGAAAAGATACAAACTGGTGGCAAGGGGGTTGAGAAAACGTAGCGTTGGCAGCTTTAGGAACAAGCACCATATGTTGAAGCCCCCTAAACAAAAGGCCTTTCACCTCTAAAACAAAGTTTAGCGTTCTTCCAGCGGAACGACTTTTTTCCCGACCGGAAAGCCAACGTACTCGCTGCTGGGCCGGAAAATCTTGTTATCCTTGAGTTGCTCGATGATGTGGCCGGTCCATCCCGAAGTGCGGGCGATGGCGAAAATGGGAGTGAAAAGATCGGTCGGAATGCCCAGGCTGTAGTAGACCGTGGCGGAATAGAAATCGACGTTGGCATTGAGGTTCTTCTCCTTTTTGACGATTTCGGCAATGCGCTCACTCATCTCGACCCACTTGGTTTCTCCCAGCTCGCTGGTCAGGGCGACAGCCATCGCCTTGAGGTGAGGAGCGCGCGGATCGAGCACTTTGTAGACGGCATGGCCCATGCCCATGATCTTTTCCTTTTTCGCCAGCTTGGCCGCGACCCAGGCGTCGACTTTATCGGGGCTGCCGATTTCCTGGAGCATGTGGATGACCGCCTCGTTCGCGCCGCCGTGCAGCGGGCCCTTGAGAGAACCGATAGCCGTGGTCACCGCCGAGTAGATATCGGAGAGCGTGGAGGTCGTGACCAGCGCGGAAAAGGTGGAGGCGTTGAAACCGTGATCGGCGTGAAGGACATAGGCGAGGTCGAGCGTCTTGACCGCCTCGGGGCCGGGCGTTTCGCCAGAAAGGAGGTACAGAAAATGGGCCGCTTCATCGAGGTCGGTGCGGATGGGCGGCAACGATTTGCCCTGACGCGCCCGATGGAAATAAGCGATGATGACGCCGACCTTGGCCGTGAGCGAAATCGCGCGCGGCAGAAGCTGTTCCTCGGTCTGGGGACCGACCGGCGCGTGGTCATAAAGGCCCAGCATGGAAACGCCCGTGCGCAGGACATCCATGACATTGGCATCCTTGGGCGCGTTCTTGAGGAACTCGACGACCGGCGGCGGAAGGGTGCGCGCGGCGCGCAGATCGGCCTTGAGCTGCGCCAATTGGGCATTGTTGGGCAATGCCTCGTGCCAGAGGAGATAAACGACTTCCTCGTAGCTGACGTGCCCGGCCAGATCGTAAATGTTGTATCCAGCGTAGACGAGTATTCCCTCCTCACCCATGACATCACTGAGACGAGTGGTGGCGGCAACGATCCCCTTAAGTCCAGGCGAAGTGACAGGCATGATAAATCAATTAACAAGCCGCGTGCCACTTTGCCACCGAAAACGGCGATAACGTCTACTTTTTAGAAACGAAGCGGTGGCCGAAAAGCAGCCTAATGGCGCCTAGGATGGGCTGGACCAATGACGCGCAGCTTTGGAAAATAGCGTCGCAGATAGCCCCGGTCGGCAGCGGCCAATTGGTCGGCTTGAAGCAACGCATGGGCGCCGATGAGAAAATCGGGCACGAGGTGCCCGCGAGGACCACCCGCCCGGCGATAAGCCTGGAAAATGCGTCCGGTAAGCAAGGCTGCGGGAGTTAACATCGGATCGTGATCGATTCCCAAATCCTGGAAAAACGCGACGGTCTCCTTTTCGTCGTAAATTAACGCCGCCGCTTCAGCCACAACCACTTCGCATACGATCAAGCGGCCTCGTTTGCCTGCGTTCTGCAAGACCTCCATCCAAGCTTCGCTTCCTACCTCTCCTTTGTAGAGGGCGATCAGCACCGAGGTATCAACAGCCGTAATCACGGCAATTCAACCGGACCACGAAGCTCATCGAGCCACTCGTTCACCGTCTTGTCTTGCAGCTTGCGCTTGCCCCGGCCTAGCACCGAAAGCATGCGTTTCTCATCGACCTGCTTGACCGCTTTTAGGTAGGGAGCGTTCTCATCGAAATCGAGGACGTCACCGGCCTTCAAATGCAATTTCCGGCGCAAAGCCACGGGAATGGTGATCTGGCCTTTGGAAGTAAGGGTGCTTTGCATTACCCTAAAAGTAAGGAATTTGAAGTCTTCAGTCAAGTTTGGGTCAATGCTCTTACTTGGGATTCAAATTCGCCATGATCGTAGCGTATTCCGATTCGGAAAGGACCGATCGATCCCAATCGTTGGCCAAGATTTTGAATTGTTCCCGGGCGACATCCATATGGCCTCCATCGTAGGCATGCTTGGCAAAGTTCGTGCGATAGAAAAAGGAATTGGGATAACGAACCAGATATTCGCGATAGACCGTTTCCAGCGGGTTCCAGACATCGTCTCGGGCATAGAGACTCTGATCTTGGCTCGGCGCTTCGGCAATTCCCGTCGGCAGAATCATGGGTAATTTGGCGGCCCAGTTGTCGGTCTTCACACATTCCTGCCCTAAAGCCATGATATCGTCCACCGATCCGTACCAACGCGGCTGAAGGCACCACTCCTTGCATTTGTACGCCGAATAATCGTCCGGATTATCCTTGATGGCCCGTTGTAAAGCTGGCGAAGCGAGGTGTACTATGACGTCTCAGGGCGCCACCCAGACCACCTCTTGAAGGGGAAATAGCCCCTCTAAAGAACTGCCCTCCGCAGGTAAGAACTGCCCTCCCGCAGGAGCGCAGGAGTTTCCCATTGCCTCCCGGCGCTTGATCCCCTACTCTCACCCTTCCCGGAAATCACGTTTTTCCGGGTCCTTCTATGATCGTTGTTTTAAAACCTAATCTTGAACCGGCCGAAGTCGAAAAAGTGATCGCCGAGGTGGTGAAGCTTGGCTATGAGCCCCGCCCCATCCATGGCAATGTGCAGACCGTCATCGCCGCCATCGGGGACGAAAATACGCACCAGTCGCTTGAGACCCTCGCGTCCTGGCCGCAGGTCGAGCATGTTCACCGCGTCCAAAAGCGGTACAAGCTGGTGAGCCGCGAAGTCAAAAAGGGCGCGGACAAGGATACCATCGTCAAGGTTCACGGCCAGGAAATCGGCGCGGGCAAAAAGTTTTGCTTCATGGCAGGCCCCTGCTCAGTCGAAAGCGAAGAGCAACTCCTGGCCACGGCCAAGGCGGTCAAGGCCCAGGGCGCGACGTTCCTGCGCGGCGGCGCCTACAAGCCCCGCACCTCACCCTACGAATTTCAGGGCCTGGCCAAGGAAGGCCTGCGTCTTCTCGCCCAGGCGGCCAAGGAATACGATCTCGGCATCGTGACGGAAGTGCTTTCCGAGCGCGACGTGGAGCTGGTCGCCGCCTATTCCGACATCCTGCAGATCGGCGCGCGCAACGCCCAGAATTTCTCCCTCATCACCGAAGCGGCCCGCAGCGGCAAGACCATCCTGCTCAAGCGCGGCATGAGCATGAAGATCGAGGAATGGCTCCTCGCGGCGGAATACGTCCTGGCCCATGGCAACCCCAACGTGCTGCTCTGCGAGCGCGGCATCCGCACTTTTGAGACCTACACGCGCAACACGCTGGACCTCGGCGCCGTCGCCGCGATCAAAAAGGAATCGCATCTGCCCGTCATTATCGACCCGAGCCAGGGCTGCGGACGCGCCGACATGGTGCTCGAACTGTGCAAGGCAGCGGTCGCCCTGAATGCCGACGGGCTCCTCATTGAGGTGCATCCGAATCCCGCCGAGGCGTGGAGCGACGGCCAGCAGCAGGTCGACTTCAATCTCTACGCGAAACTGGTCGCGGAATTAAAACCATTTGTTACCGCGGTGGGTCGTCCCTTATAATATCTTGTATGACTTCCGGTGCACGCGGCCCTGCTCCCCAGCGCCAGCGGCATCCCTTAGCCCCCATGGATAGAACCAAAGACTCACCCGACGTACGTCAGACCATTCTTATCATCGATGATGAAAAGGATGTTCACTATTCGTTCCGCCGCCTTTTGGAAAGAGAGCCGCTCGAGATTTTGAGCGCCGAATCGGGCGACGAAGGCATCAAGATGGCCCGCAAGTCCATGCCGGACCTGATCGTGATGGACATCCGCATGGGCCAGCAGAGCGGGCTCGATACGCTGAAGGAACTGCGCCAGATGAACCCGAAGCAGGTGGTCGTGATGATGACGGCTTACGGCACATCGCAGACTGCGATCGAGGCGATGAAGCGCGGCGCGTATGACTACGTCCTGAAGCCCTTCGACATTCCGCAGTTGAAGGATTTACTCTTCGAGGCGCTCGCCGCCGCCCGCGCGATGAAACAGATCGTCGCTTTCCCGACCAAGCTCAACGCGGAGGAAACCGGCCAGACCATCGTCGGCAACTCGCCCGCGATGCAGCAGGTTTACAAGCTCATCGGACAGGTCGCGCCGACCAGCACGACGATTCTCATCACCGGCGAAAGCGGCACCGGCAAGGAACTCGTGGCGCGCGCGATCTTCCAAAACGGCTCGCGGGCGACCAAGCCGTTCATCGCGATCAACTGCGCCGCGATTCCGGAAAATCTCCTCGAAAGCGAACTCTTCGGCCACGAGAAGGGCGCGTTCACCGGCGCGCTCGCGCAACGCATCGGCAAGTTCGAGCAATGCGACGGCGGCACGCTCTTCCTCGACGAGATCGGCGATATGCCGATGACCACACAGACGAAAATCCTGCGCGTGTTGCAGGAAGGCGAATTCTCCCGCGTCGGCAACAACCAGTCGATCAAGACCGACGTGCGGATCATCGCCGCCACGAACAAGGATCTGTGGCAGGCCGTGCAGCGCAAGGAATTCCGCGAGGACCTTTTCTATCGCCTCAACGTGGTGCGCGTGAACCTGCCGCCACTGCGCGAACGCTCGACCGACATCCCTCTTTTGGTCGGTTACTTCATCAACAAATTCCGGTTGAAGCAACCGACCGGCCCCAGCCAGATTGCCGATGAAGCGATGGCGGCCATCCAGCGCTCGACCTGGCCGGGCAACGTCCGCGAACTGGAAAATTGCATCCAGCGCGCCATGGTCCTCGCCTCGGGCAACACCATCACGCTGGCCAATCTGCCGGAGGAAATCTCGCGCGGCGCGCGTGCGACTCCTGCCCTCAACGAGCCGCCCAAGCCGGTCTTCTCCGCCGCCGTTCCGACTACCGAAAGCGCTCCCGCCACCGCGACAGCAGCGCCGGCTCCTGGAACCGATTCGGGCAAAGCCGCGCTCGCCCATGCGGTGGAAACACTGTTCCACTTCGCCCGCAGCGACAAGCAGTTCAAGCTCCTGCCGGCCGCCGAGCGCGAACTGATCGTGCGCGCGCTGGCCGAGACCTCCGGCAACCAGGTGCAGGCCGCCAAGCTCCTCGGCGTGACCCGCGCCACGCTGCGCAAACGCGTCGATAAATTCGGCATCCAAAAGCGGATGGCGATTGATTAATCTAAAATTCCGTCATCCTGAGCTTGTCGAAGGATCTCCAACTATTTTTCTGTCGTGCCACCGGAAATAATCGCCTGCCTGGCACCGGGCGAAGAAGTCGTCTGGCAGGGCCGCCCCCAGCCCCACGTCTTCATGCTCCGCGGACTGACCGCCACATTCTACGGGATTGTCTGGTCGATCCTCGGGGCGTTCTGGTACCATGGCGCCAGCCTGGCGCCATGGGAAGGCTGGTGGAATATCATTCCCACGCTGAGCCTTCCGTTCATTTTCTGCGGATTCAGCTTTTTCCTTTATCCGATCAACCTCGGTGCGCGCGCGCGGCATACCTGGTATGTCGTGACCAACCAACGCGTCTTCATTGCGCGGCTGCGCGGGAAAAAGCCGCTCGAGTTACGCGTCTTCACCCGCAAGGAAATGGGCCCACCGCATCTCATCAAACGCTTCGACGGCTTTTACGAAGTCGTCCTCGTGCGGAGCGCGCAGGATAAGCCGTATCTCGTGCCGCGCCTCGAATCCGGTTTCTTTGGGATCAAAGATGGCGAGGCGTGCGTCGCATCGATGCAAGCGGTCATCGATCGCTGAAGGAATCCAACCCAATTTCCAATGGATTCCGAAACAACTCACAGCATTCCCATCAACCATTTTTTAGTTCTTCCGAACCGCTTTCTATCAAGGCATCTATTCGCGCAAATGCAGTTACGGTCTGCTAACGCTCAAGCGGGAAATCGGGATTGGAAAGGCTTCGTCATTCGGAAAAATCACGTGCCGGTCTCAAGCTCATCGACAACATCCGTGACGGGGAAAGTAAATTTTGATACTTCGCTTTCCGGTATCATCGCCCGGCGATGAGGAGTCACCACGCGAATGGACTTATCAGCGACCATTCGGCGCACGGTCGAGTAACTAACGCCGAGATGGTCGGCAAATTCCTTGAGCGTCATGAGCCTGGGGTTCATTCGGATGGAACTCCTGAAGAAGAATCAAAGAACGACGCCCATGTACGAACGAGCCGCTGGCTGCACCGAAATCGCTTTAGGAATTCAATTTGAGAGATGCCGTCAAATGCTGCAGAACTTCGCCGGGGAATAAAGGTAGGAAGGGAAAACATTGAGATCGAAGACCAAGTCGCCTGAAACCAACTCGCCGTTGAGGGGGAGGCGGGAAGCTTTCCAGCCTGGGCAGTGTCGACGGCCTGAAGTGCCGATCGATGTAAGCGAAGTGCGTTTTCGCCTACTGCCTTAAGTCAATTTAATGCAAACGCAAATCTTTGCAAATTAAATATTTGCACAACATTTGTCGCAGCCTGTCGCGTTGAATACTACCGGAGTGTTCAGTTGGTAGCCGCCTCCTCGCGACAGCGGCTACGTTGCCGGGCCACCCTCTAAATGCCAGCCCGCTCTTTCTCGGGTGCAGGAATGTTCGTAAACGCGATTCGCATCGGCGCGGAATCGAGCGCGGCCTGCGCACCGCCGAAGTAAACCGTGTTCTTGCCGTAGCACTGGTTCAGCTTGTCCATCGCCTGATCCAGGGCCAGCCGCGATATTTCCAGTTGCGGCAGGTTGGGTGTGACATTGGGCACGGCGGTCAGGTGAAAAAGCGTCACACCCACCGCCAGCGGAGGCGGTGAGTGCGGGGGGCATCGCTGCCAGAGCAAATCGAACACGCGGATGAAATCAAGCGTGTCCTGCGTTTCCAGAAAGCGGATCTCATCCCCCCATCGCTCGCGCCCGACAAATTTCACGCTCACGCCCAGGCCGCCCGCCAGATAACCGAGCGCACGCAGCCTTGCGGCGGCCTTTTGCAACAAACGATGCAGTACCGCCTCGGCCAGCGGCAGCGTCCGGTATTTCGGCTCCAGCACATGGGAATGCCCGACGGTGCATCGTTGCGACGGCGGACGCTCGACCTCTTCACCTCGCAAAAGCGCGTACATCCGGTCACCCTCGATTCCATTCCAGGCCCGGCGCAGCGCCTCCTTGGGCGCCCGGCAAAGCTGCTCGACCGTCCTAATGCCGCACGCGTGCAGCCGGGCTTCCCGCGATTTGCCGATCCCGCAAAAATCGCGGAGTTGCAGCCGGAAAAGGGCCTGCGGCAGATCAGCCTCGTCCAGCACCACCAAACCGTCCGGCTTCTGCATGTCGGAGGCGGTCTTGGCCAGGAACACATTCGGCGCGATGCCAATGGAACTACGCAGACACTCCCCGATGGTCGCGGCGATCCGTGCCTTGATTTCCCTCGCAAGACGCAGCGCCGTCTCCCTTTCCTGCCACCTTCCGCGCAACGCGCAGCTCATTTCATCGATGGAACGGACCTGCGTCACGGGCACGGAGGCGTCGACGGCGGCAATCAGCCGGTGATGGTATTCCACATAGAGCGACGGGCGCGCCTCCACCAGCACGATGCCGGGGCAAAGCTTCCGCGCTTCGCCCGCGTTCGTACCGGTCTTGACCCCAAAACGCTTGGCCTCGTAACTGGCGGCGATGCAGCAGGTGCTGTCGGTCATAACCGGCAGCACTGCAATGGGCCGCCCGCGCAAAGCGGGTTGATCCTGCTGTTCCACGGAGGCAAAGAACGAGTTGAAATCGACGAACAAAGCCCGTAACGCCATGGTTTCGATTTTACCCGCGGCCGAATCAGGGACAAGCCAAATTATACGCGCGTATTATTAACACGCTTTCTTCCGAAATAATTGCATCGCCAAAGCGCTATGGCGTACTATGAAGGCTGCATGGCATTTGCGCGTTTTCCGCCTTTCCTTGGCATTACCCAAAGTCGTATTTAAATTTTTGAGTTGTTTATGGCCCCGATAGATCACCATCTGCTCATGGCACTCATGAACACCACCCCCGACCGCATCTATTTTAAGGATCGCGAGGGCAGGTTCCTCTTGATCAATAAAGCGCTCAGGGAATTTCACCTTGTCACCACGGATGCCGATATCCTGGGCAAGACCGATTTCGATCTGTTCCTGCCGGAGCACGCGAAGGCCGCCTTCGCCGACGAGCAGTACGTTCTAAGCACCGGCAACTCGATCGTGAGCAAGCTGGAGCGCGAAGACCTGCCGGATGGCCGGATCACCTGGGCCTCCACCACCAAGGTTCCCCTGCGCGACGGTTCAGGCGAAATCATCGGCACCTGCGGCATCTCGCGCGACGTCACCGAAGAGCACAGCCAATCCGAGCAGTTAAGGGAATATACCGAGGCCCTGGCCGATCAGCAGGCGCAGATGGACGAGGAACTCGCGCTGGCCCGGGAAGTGCAGCAGGCTTTGCTTCCTCAAAGCTATCCCGTCTTTCCCCGCAACGCGACCGAGGCGGCGAGCGCCCTTCACTTCTCTCATCGCTATCTGCCGGAAGGGCGCGTCGGCGGCGACTTCTTCACCATCAACCAAATCTCCGATACGCAGGCGGGAGTCCTCATTTGCGATGTCATGGGGCATGGCGTCCACGCCGCGCTCGTCACCGCCGTCGAGCGCGTCCTCGTCGAGGAGATCCACGAATACGCCAGCGATCCAAGCGCGTTTCTTGCCGAACTCAATCGGCGGCTCCATCACTTTTTTGAAGCGCTGCCGACTTCCCTCTTCGTCACCGCCCTTTACCTGGTGATCGATACCTCCACCGGCGTGGTCCGCTTCGCCAACGCCAGCCATCCGCAACCGTTGCACGTCTGCCGGACCCGGCACACCGTCCGGCCCATGGGCGATATCATGAACTATCATCCGTTCGCGCTCGGCGTGGACAGGGATTCGGTCTACGTCACGGAAGAGGACAAGCTCAAGGCCGGCGACTTCCTGCTCCTCTATACCGACGGTCTTTGCGATCTCGGCGATGGCCGGGACATGACACCGGACGATCCCCAGTTTCTCCGCCTCGTCCAAAATTGCTCCCGCCAGCGCGGGGAAGCGTTTCTCGACGCCCTCCTGACCCAGGCCCGGCAGCTTTCCGGCCAGGACCGCTTCCTCGACGACGTCTGTCTCGTCGGGGTTGAGATCGAGCGGTTGACGGGGCAGACGTAGCCGCCGTCGTGAGACGGCGGAGCAGTTTTGGGTGGCC
>Ga0116229_10009943_pt1 | contig 14386 bp, 21 predicted proteins | sample S1TSphgellanicum_3_FD_87313 | JGI IMG/M metagenome (GOLD analysis project Ga0116229, IMG submission 87313) | Host-associated microbial communities from peat moss isolated from Minnesota, USA - S1T2_Fc - Sphagnum magellanicum MG | ecosystem: Host-associated > Plants > Peat moss > Unclassified... | reverse complement strand
CGTGAGACCTTGAGCCTGGGGTATGCAGGCGTCTATTCGAGCTTCTTGAGACATGCGGAATCGGCATCCAAGCGCTACGGGATCGATGTGCGCGAAATCCTGCTGGAGCTCGGTCGGCGTCGTATGGTGGGTGGTCAAGAGGACATGATCGTGGACGTCACGCTGGATTTGTTGGCCAAGCGGGAGGCGAAAGCCCATGTCTAACCTAGAAGCGCTTGCCGCTCAATTGGATGGCGCGGCGCATGCGGCTCGTGCGGTACCGCAGTTAGGTGAACTGTCCATCGATGAGGCGTACGAGATCCAGGCTATGTCGCTGGCGCGCCGCTATGGAAGAGGTGAGCGACGCATCGGTATCAAGATGGGTTTCACGAGCCGTGCCAAGATGGCGCAGATGGGCGTGCACGACATGATTTGGGGGCGGCTCACCGACCGCATGTTACTCGAGCCAGGAACCGGTCTCTCGATGCAGAAATTCGTCCATCCGCGAGTGGAGCCCGAGGTGGCGTTCCTCTTGAAGAGTCGATTGTCCGGCATCGTCGATCCGATGACCGCGATGGCCGCCGTGGCGGGAATTGCTCCTGCCTTGGAAATCATCGACAGCCGCTATGAGAATTTCAAATTTTCACTCACCGATGTGGTTGCCGACAATTCCTCGTCGTCCGCGCTGGTGGTGGGTCCATGGTCGGATCCGCACTTCGACTTCAGCAATTTAGGCATGTTGCTCGAGATCGATGGTCACGCACGGCAGATCGGCACGAGTGCCGCCATCTTGGGCCATCCCATTTATTCGTTGGTGGCGGCGGCCCGATTGGTTGCCTCGCGCGGCGAGACGCTCGAGGCCGGGGACATCGTCATGGCGGGAGGCGCTACCGCGGCTGAGGCGCTCGCCACGGGGCAGTTCATCCGGCTTTACGTCGAGCGCTTGGGCTCGGTGGGATTCAACGTGGCGGCGTGAGCCGCCTCCCCGGTCGGCGAATCCGGCAGACGCAGCGCGACATGACAGCCGGCTCAGTCAAGCGCGACTGTCGAGCAAGCCTGGTTTTGCGTGTTGGGTCGAGCTATGTTCTGCGAATGAAATAGACGATCAAGACGACCAGGAGAATGGTTCCGAGAATGCCGCCGCCGTAATACATGGAGTTCTCCGTTGGCTGATTTGAGGGTGGATTCGAACACGAGCAGAGCCGCGCCGTCGGTGCGGTAGCGTACGAACGTGTTTGCATCTGTGAGGAAACGCCGACGCCGCCTACAGCCACCAGGCGACTGAATTTCCATGGCGCCTTGGGTACAGTGCGTTACCGAACGGACAAAATTACCATTTGCGCGTTTGAAATTTGGGTGAGGTGACTACGTGAAGATTAGGTTCGGATATGAGTTGGCTTATAACGTCTGCCAACCGACTCCCATGATTTTTGCGTTACATGCGCAATTGAAAGGTACCCAGCGGCTGCTGCGCCCCGATGAGATGCGCACCGAACCGGCAATTCCGCTTTCATTTTATCCGGATGTATTCGGCAATACCTGCACGCGCCTCGAGGCACCCCCGGGGCTTTTGCGTGTGACTGCTGATGGAATCATCGAGGACTGTGGTGTGCCGGAGGCGGCGCATTGGAGTGCTCGTGAACACGCCGTGAGTGAGCTGCCGTCGGAATGTCTTCAATACCTACTCGCAAGTCGCTACTGCGAGACGGATCTCTTGATGAGCGACGCGTGGCGTCTGTTTGGCCACCTCGCGCCGGGCTGGTCGCGCGTTCAAGCCATTTGCGATTTCGTCAATCGCGAGATCCTGTTCGGCTATCAGTTCGCACGTCCCACAAAAACTGCCCTCGAGACATTCCGGGAACGACAGGGCGTCTGTCGGGATATGGCCCATCTGGCCATCTCGTTTTGTCGGTGTCTCAATATTCCCGCCCGTTATTGCACGACCTATCTCGGCGACATCGGTGTGCCGCCCGTGGATGCGCCGATGGATTTCGCGGGCTGCATGGAAGTGTTTCTCGGCGGCGAGTGGCATGTCTTCGATCCACGCAATAATGCCCGGCGAATCGGGCGGATCATCATTGCGCGCGGTCGCGACGCGGGAGATGTCGCGATTAGCACGGCGTTTGGATCTGCATCGCTGCAGACCTTCCGAGTGTGGACCGATGACGTGTCGGACATGGCGTCAGCGCACGTGGCTACCCACGCACAGTTCGAGCGCACGACGCGAGCCGCGTGATAGGCCTGCTTACCTCTGCGTATCGCCGCACGGCTCAAGTTCATGTGCCGAGCTTGGGATCTTGTAGGGCGCGAAGCGCACTGATTTCTTCGAGATCCAGTTCAATCTCGAGCGTCTTCAACACCGAGTCGTGAATCTCGCCGGCCCGGTGCAGTCTCAACAGCTCCGCGCGTGAGGCGCGGTTTGCGGCGAGAACGGCGGAAAAATGATCGGCACGCTTGCCGGAGACCAGCGTGGGATCATCGATGAAACGAGCCGCCATCTCTGCTTTCCGTCCGTACTGTTCCACCAATCGAGGGTTTCGCTGCGACCCGTCGTCCGCCGTCGAGGCCGCTTTCACGGCGGCGAGTGCGGCGCGCGCCATTTGGACACGTGTCTGTCCCTCGGAGAGGCTTGCGCGCGGTGGCGATTGCAGGTTAGTCAACCGAAGTAGTCGTATCAGCGGCACGAGGGTCGTCCCTTGTACCAATATGGACACCAGGATTGCCACCAGCGCGGTCGCCAGCATGAAGTCGCGCCCTGGGAATTCGTCGGGGACGGATAACGCGACGGCGAGACTGACTACGCCTCGCATGCCAGCCCAACTCATGATGATGGGCACGGCGACGGGCGGGTAGACATCGTTTCTCTTCAAGACGTGAGATAGGAATCTTGGGATGTACACGGCGGGAAAAATCCACAGAAAGCGGGCGAGTATCATGGCGACCGTGATGTAGCCGATCGCCGGCACGATGGCCGCGATACCGATGCTACCTCCCGTTAGGCGCACCAACACGCCGCGGATCGACAGACCGATGATGACGAATACCAGCGACTCCAGTGCAAATACCACCACGTTCCAAACTGCCGAGGCCTGCAAGCGAGTCTGGGCGGAGAAGAGTTCATGCTGTCGCCAGCCCATGAAAATGCCGCAGCTCACCGTGGCGAGGACTCCTGAGACATGCAACCGATCTCCCAAAATGTACGACGTCCACGCGGTGAGAAAGCTGACGACTATGGTAAGTTCGGCTTCACGCACGAGGCGGAACAACAGCGACACGAGGTAGCCGAAAGCGAGTCCGACGAGCACTCCACCCACCGCCAATAGAACGAAATTCCCGACGGCGGCCCCGGCATTGAAAGTGCCCGTCAGCCCCGCCGCAATGGCGAAGCGGAAGAGCACCAAGCCGGTCGCGTCATTGACCAGACTCTCGCCTTCCAACAGCGTGGTGACTCGCGGCGGAAGAGGTAGGCCCTTGAGTACGGCCTTCGCGGCCACGGCGTCGGGCGGTGAGATGATGGCACCCAAAGCGAAGCATGCCGCCCAGGGCAGGCCGGGGACGACGGCATGTGCGACCAGGCCCACCACGAGGGTCGTGAACGCCACGGCACCGACGGCCAGTTGCAGGATGATGCGGAGGTTCGCGCGAAAGTCTCGCCATACCGTGAAGTAGGCGCTCTCGAACAACAGCGGCGGTAAGAACAGCATCAACGTCAAATCGGGATCCAACTTGAACTCTGGAACTCCCGGAATCAACGCGAGCGCAATGCCGCCCGATACCATGGCCGCTGACGGCGGCAGCCGTAATTTCTTGGCGGCCAGCTCCAGCGCCAGTACGGTGGCCATGAGCGCTAGAATGAGTTCGAACCGATGTGACGGGCTCATGAGGGTACCGGTGTCATGATAATAACTATGTCAGATTGAGGAGGGCTATGCGCCGATTTGCGCGATCAGCGCCGAGTAAAACGAACAAGCGTCGATATGTGGATATCAGGGTTACCGACATGAACGCCGCTGACGCGCTGTGGTGGGATACGCGGCTCGGACCCACGCACGCGCGTGACGCCTCGCGTGCCGATCGACTCTGGGTTTGGTCCGTGTTGCTGCCCATGTGTCACCTCGTGCAGCGCGCCAAGCGTCGACACTGTCGGCCACTCGTGGTGTGGGCGCGAGCCGACACGGGGCGCTTCGTTCGTGCGGGCATGTGCCTCATCATCGAGGAGTACCCGTATCTCGATGTGCGCCATCCCGCAGACTCGGATTTTCTTTGGTTCTTGAGCGCCGCGGATTCCGCCGTGCTGCGCGCCGATTATGCGATGTCGCACCCACCCGCGCTCGGACGCGTCCTGCTCGATATGGCCATCGTACTCAGTCAGAACGCCGGGCGTGGGGGTCGCATGGGGCTGCATGCCGCGCGCGCCGGTGGCGATAGTCTCCTGGCGTTTTACGCGCATTGCGGCCTCAATTCCCTGCCGCGGCGGGCGGCGCTGCCGCCCTCGGTTCAGCGGCCCAACGATGGTCGGTTCTTTTACGCAGACGAGGCCGTGGCGGAGGCCTTGGCGGCCGCACTCGACCCCAGTCGCTAGCCGCCGAGCCGATATCCACGGTATAGTGATCTCATGAGTAAATTCATGTTGTTAGATGCGAAAGCGCCAGCCACTCTCGGAGCCGTGGTGGAGGCGGTCGCGCGGCTCAGCACCTTGAGCGAGGCAAAGATTCTCGAGCTGGTCTCGGCGGGCAAGCTGCAAGACGTGTTTCCGTTTCAACCCGCCGGCGATCCCCTGCTTCCCGCCGATTCGAAAGCCGACGAGGAACTCGTGGAAGCGTCGGCGTTGCCACTCCGCGCCGCCCAGCGGGCGACGATCGTCAGCGCGAGCTTGCCCAATGCCGCGGCCGCCAAGCGTCGCGCGGCGCGCACCAAGGCACCGAGCCGGAAGATAAAATCCCTGTTGAAGAAATAGCGGGGACTTGCAGGAATGGCGTGGGCTTTTTAACCGACCCCTGGCGGGGTAAGACTTCGCTCAATAGGGTGTTTTGGCTCTACGGATTGGTGGGCTCCCTGGTTTATGGTGCCCTCGAAGCGTTGCTCAACCCAGAGAATGCCTGGGTCATGGGTGCTTATACTTTGGGTGGCCTGATTTTCAGCGTGTACGTGGCGGTTGCTACCTATCGTTGCGCCAACAATTGTAGTTCCCCCTTCTGGGCGCGCATGGCGCGGATTTCCGCAGTGCTGTCGCTGGTGTTATTGCCGCTTCTCGCCTATTTGGAGTACACCGGTGGTCTCAGCGCCCTGCTGCTTGGGGAGTTGGGGAGTGCCGGTTAACAGGTTGATGTAGGCGCGTGGACATTTAGGCGCATGGAAGAAGAAGAGATCGTTCGGGGCGCAGAACTCATCGGCTTGGTGTTGCGCATCGTCGCGGCCTGTTTGGTGCTGGGGTTGGCGATGTGCGGGATTTGGTGGTGGAAAAAGGCTGTATGACCGAAGCCATGGAATCGGCACTTGCGTGCGATGGGCTGATGGCCGATCCCCGCTTCACCGTGCTATTGCAGAAGATGCACCTGACCTGACCGGTACGTCAGCGTGAATCGCGGTATCGTTCAGCAGCGGGATGTAGTCGGCGCTCTCGGAGACGCTGTTATGGCCGACTCCTTTTACGATCGTGAGTGTCGCGACACCGGGCTTGAAATGCCGGTAAAGCGATTCGGTGCTGTGCAGGGGAATGACCTCGTCGTGCTCCGCTGCGATCAATAACGTCGGTGCGATGACATGGGGCGCATAACGCCAGGACTCGAACTTATCGAGCATCAGCCATCTGATCGGAAAGTAAGAAAACTGGCGCGCGGCGATTCCCTCGAGGCTGTCGTAGGGTGTCACGAGTACCAAGCGAGACACTGGACGCTCGCTGGCTAGGTGAACGGCGACGCCGCTGCCTAGGCTCCTGCCGACGAGGACGATGGACGCATGCTCGGCGTGTACTCGCTCGAACAGCGCGAAACCGGCGGCCAGCAAGGCGCTCTCCGACGGCTTGCCCGAGCTGCCACCATATCCGGGATAATGAAGAGCGTAGAGAGCGCTCTCGGGGAATGCTTGCTCGAGTGTGGGCAAACTGGCCGACACATCCTCGGCATTGCCGCCGAAGTAGATGACGGCGTTGGTACCGGCACGCGGTCGGGTGCTGATGAGTATCTTTTCGTCATTGACCTGCAACGTCAGCGTGTCAGCGTTCGCGCGCACCTTCGGCGTTGGATAGTAGATCATCGAACGCTGCGACACGAACAGCACCAAGCAAGCTGCTGCGTAGAGAATCAAGGCGATGGCTGCCATGATTGCGACATTGCGCCAGTTGAACTCCATCAAATGGCGCCGGGGACTCGCCTGACGGCGTGCGGTCTGATAAACGATGACATGGCGAATTGTAGAACGAAACCAGTGCGAGGAGACGAATCGGTGCGGAGCGTAGTCTTTGATTTGGGCGGGGTGGTGCTAGATTGGAATCCGGATTCGATTCTCGAGCGATATTATGCGGACGAAGAATCCAGAGCGACGCTCAAATCCGTTATGTTCCAGCACCCCGACTGGCTATTGATGGATCGGGGCGTGATTCTCGAGTCAGAGATGGTCGACCGAGTGCGGCAGCGTACACCTCGCTCGCCGGTGGAACTCGCTGGACTGCTTCAGGCGGTTCGTGAGTCGCTCGCGCCGAAGCCCGACACCGTGGCGTTGATCGATCGATTAGCGCAGCGCGGCGTAGCTCTCTACTGCCTATCCAATATGCCGGCAACCACGTTCGCGTATCTGCGCGAACGCTACGATCTCTGGTCGGTATTTCGCGGCATCGTCATCTCGGGCGAAATCAACATGATGAAGCCCGAACGCGAGATCTTCGAGCACCTGCTGACGCGTTATGAACTCACTGCGCGCGACACCATATTCATCGATGATCACGAGCCGAACATACAGGCAGCGGCGCAGCTCGGCATCAAGACGGTATGGTTTCGCGATGCCAGACAATGCGAAGCTGAGCTGGAGCCGCTGCTTTGCGGCTAATGACGCTGGTCATTGACCCATCTTCGGATGATCATCGCAGGACGATCATGGCTCGGCAGTCGGGGCGTTGGCCGCAACACCCACCGTCGTGAGCACGCCGTCGGCTTTTTGCAAGACATCGCGCGCGTGATCCCAGTCAATGGCGACTGAATCATCGCCGACGGCGATGAGCATGAGCTCTGAAAATTGTTCGATATCGGGATCGAAACTCTGGTCCTGCGCGTCGACGGGTGGATGTGCCTCGAGCAGCAGCTCAGACCCGGTCCATGCCACCTTGACCGGGACGTTGATGAGGCGCACGGACTCGCCGATGGGCAACAACGGAAATAGTGCAGCGACGTCCTCGGGGTACATCCGAATGCAGCCATGGGTGATGGCCAGGCCGACAGCCGTGGGATTGTTGGTGCCGTGAATCTCGTACGTGCCGTTACCGAAACCGAGACGTATCTTGAAATCACCCAAGGGGTTGTTGGGTCCGGGCCCGACCACGGCGGGCAGCGGATCGCCCGCGGCCGCATGTTCTTTGCGAATGGACTCGGGCGGATACCACGAGGGATGGACGACCTTATCGATGACGCGAGTCTGTCCGAGCGGCGTGCTGCGGCCCAACTTGCCGATGCTGACCGGGTACGTGATGACTACACGCTTACCGTTATGCTTCGCCTTGGGGTAGTAATACAGCCGATGCTCAGGAAGACTTACCACCACGCCTTCGCGGGGCCCTTGCGGCAAGATGCGCCGGCCCGGGAGATGAATCAACGTTCCCTCACCCGGCAACCACATGTCCACGCCCGGGTTGGCACGGATGATTTCATCGTAGCCCAAGCTGTACTGTCGGGCGATGTCGAGGAGGGTGTCCTCGTAGTGCGTGGTGATCGTCGTGTCGACGCCGACGACATTAGTACTCTCGTCGGGCAGCTCGAATTCGGTTGCGCGACTCGCCGAGGCTCCGGCTGCGACACCGAAGAGTACCGCGACCGAGAGCCACTGCGCGCCGATCAATCGGCTTGCATCGCCGCAAGTTCATTTCCCGCGGGATCGCGGAAATGAAACCTCTTGCCGCCGGGGAAGCTGAAGATCGGACGTGTGACGACCCCGCCCGCTTTGCGCACCAGCGCTTCGGTCGCTTCGAGCGATGCCACTTGAATCACGGGGAGCGGCGCGCGGCTCGCTTCGGTGCCGTCCGCTTGGATTCCGAGGTCGACGTCACCACTCATCGTGCAGGTATACGTGGGCCCAAAATCCGTTAGCGCCCAATCGAACACGTCCGCGTAAAAAGACTTGGCAGGCGCGATGCTGGCGGCAGGAAGTTCGACGAAACAAATTCGGTTAGGCATGAATGCATCCTAGCATCGCAAGTCCTCATTCGGCCAATTCGCGCCTCAATCTCTCCGCCGCTGGTACCAGCTTGTCGGCTGCGAAACGCGTTGCAAAATCGCCGACCAGTGCACGGGCAACACCAGTGGTGCCGCCGCCGCGCATGGCAAGTTCTGCGATCTTGAGCGTTGCCTCAGCGGTCGTGGGGCGAAAGCCGGGATCCACTCGAAGCCGTTTCGCGGCCGCATCCAGCGCTTCGCCATTGCGCTTGAGGTTCAGCAGTCGGCCGATGTACTCGGCCGTGAGACGATTCGCATAGCGGGTGTCGTGCCACGAACTGACGCGGTCGCAAAGCCACCGGTACTGCTCCGGCGCATGCTGCTGTGCATCGAGCCAGGCCTGCAGCTGTGCCCAGGCTTTTGCATGTGCACCGACGCGCACCTGACCATAGGCTTCGGTAACCAGCGCTTCGCTCTCGCGTAATCGCAGCTGCGCGCCACGCTCTGCGGCTTGTTCTGGTGAATGCCATGTCTCCAACCCCAGTCGGTGCCGCCGCTCGTACAATGCGCCGCCCAGGAGACTGAAGATCGACAGTATCGCGAACATGCCGATCGCGAGGCTCAAGGGAAGCCACAGATCGAGTCGGCGCATTTCGGCCAAGAGTAGGCCATATGCTGCAATGACCGCGAGAACCAAGAGATACAGCGGTCCTAGATTCACGATCACCCGTGCCCATGCGAGGGGAGAGACGGCCGTCAACACGTTGCTCTCGAGGCCCAAGGTGGCGATGGAGGCGGGCAGCAGCAGCGCGGTCACGATTGCGACGCATCCGGCGGCGGCGAGCGCGTGTGCGTGCGTCAGCCAAACGACCGCGGCGACGCTGGGAAGCGTGATGGCGAGTTGCCCCAGCGGCCGTTGCTCATTGAGTGGGTTGACCATTTGAATGTCGAGCGTGGGCGGTTCGTCGAATCCTCGAACCACGTGGTCAAAGGTGACGAAACAATATTTGAAGAACCAAGGCACGAGGATGGCTGCCAAGGGAATGCCGAGCAAACCCGCCTTCGCGGCGATCCCAAGGAGCAGGGCAAAGATTATGATGACGCCCAAGGCCCCACCCCGTGCGGGACGAATCAGGTGCCGGAGTAGATTTTTCGTGATGCAAATTCCGTTATACGTCCTCGGAGCGCTCTTGATTTTAGCGGGCCTGATTGGCGCTGTCGTGCCGGCGCTTCCCGGTATTCCATTGATTTTCGCGGGGATCTGGCTCTGTGCGGGGCTTGACCACTATCAGCATCTCGGCCTCGGCTGGTTGCTCGTCATTGCGCTCGTGGGAGCGGTCGGCCTCGGTTTGGACTTGCTTGCCGGCGCGCTGGGGGCCAAGCGCGCGGGTGCCAGCCGCCAAGCCGTTTGGGGTGCCTTGTTGGGTACCCTCGTCGGCGTTTTTTTTGGCCTGCCCGGCCTGTTGCTCGGGCCATTCTTGGGTGCGGTGGTCGGCGAACTCTCCATCGGCAGTAGCGTGGGGCGCGGCGCCCAAGTGGGCGTGCACGCGTGGATCGGATTGCTCTTTGGTACCATTTTCAAGTTGGTTGCATCGTTGATGATGGTCGCATTGTTCGGTGCCGGATGGTGGTGGAACCGTGTGGCATAGTATTATCGAGAGTCACGTGACGATTGCTGTAAACGATAATTAGTGTGAACAAGATGTCGCTACGTCCATTTCATGTTGCGTTTCCAGTTGATGATTTGGCAGCTGCACGTCAATTTTATGGCGGGGTCTTGGGATGCCCCGAAGGTCGCAGCGCCGATACGTGGATCGACTTCGATTTATTCGGCCATCAAATCGTCGCGCACCTGAAACCACCGGTCCCGGGCCAAGGGCACCTGAATAATGCGGTCGACGGTCATGATGTGCCGGTTCCCCATTTTGGGGTGGTACTTGCTCAAGATGAGTGGGAGTCGTTGGCTGAGCGTCTTCGCTCTCGGGGCACACGGTTCATCATCGAACCTTACACACGGTTCAAGGGTGAGCCAGGGGAGCAATCCACGATGTTCTTCCTGGATCCAGCCGGAAATGCACTCGAGTTCAAGGCATTCGCCGACATAGGTCAACTCTTCGCGCGTTGACGCATCTGCAACTTTTCGTGTGCTGCCGGGTTTTCCTGAGGAAGCAGGGAAACCAACACCATGAAAATCATCAACGCACATCGTTTACATCCGACCTTGACTACACTGCGTCGAAACCCCATGTTGACCGTGCTGGTGGTGTATCTGTTCGGTTTCGCCCTTGCCGCATTCATCGCGATCTTGGCAGGTGCCAGCGCCGACGATTGCCGAATGACATTTCGATCCTCAGACTTAAGAGAGCCTCTATGTATAAAATATTATTGATCGTTGCTGCCGCCGGAGCCACGGTATTGCCTTACACAGTCGATGCCAAAGGCTGTCTGAAGGGTGCCGCCGTAGGTGGCGTCGCCGGCCATGTGGCAGGACATCATGCGGTGGCGGGCGCCGCGGTCGGTTGCGTCGTGGGTCACCATCACGCCCACGAGCAGGCGAAACAAGCGGCAAAGGCTGCGCAGACCGCACAACCCGTGCAGGGTGCGCAACCGGCTCAGCCTGCGGCATCCCCTCCACCTGCTCATTGACGCATTGCCCGCACCGCCCGCCGTGCTCCGGGTGTCCGCGATTCGGTGAAGCCGGCATCGCGGGCGCCGCGCGTCATGCTCTCGACGAGCTTGCGCGCGAGCATGGTGTGGCGGCGCCTCTCGTGATCTCTGGTCGGACCACGGGATATCGCCTACGCGCTCGATTGGCCATTCGCGGACGCCTGGGTTCGCCGAAGCTCGGGCTCTTCGAGCACGGTACGCACCGTGTCGTCCATATCCCGGCCTGCAGCGTGCACCATCCGCTCATCAATCACGTGGCGGGTGTGGTGCGTCGGGCACTCGTCGATGCGCGCTTGACGAGCTATTCAGATAAGGCCCACTTGGGACTTGCGCGCTACTTGCAGGTCGTCGTGGAGCGCAGTTCCCAAACCGCGCAAGTCGTCCTCGTTGCCAACAGCACTCACATCGAGCCCATGGTCCCGTGTTTCGAGCTGATCCGAGAGAGACTCGGATCGGATCTGCATAGCTTGTGGTTCAACTCGCAGGTGGATCGCTCCAACACGATACTGGGCAGCGAATTCCACCGATGGTGTGGACCTGAAAGCGTGATCGAAACATTTGGCGGTGCCGCCGTTCACTATACTCCGGGCGCCTTCGGACAAAACAATCTCGAAATCGCGGACAAAATCATCGCGCATGTTCGAGGCCTGGTACCCGAGGGTGCACGCGTCGCGGAATTCTATGCGGGCGTCGGCGCCATCGGGCTATCGCTATTGGCGCGCATCGGCGCAATCAATTTGAATGAGATGAGCACCGAGTCGCTGCGCGGTCTCGAACTCGGTCTCGCCGAACTCGACTCGGCCATGCGCGCCAAAGTACGAGTGATTCCCGGCATCGCAGGCGAATCCTGTTCCGTTGCCGCGGACGCCCAGGTGGTCATTGCGGACCCGCCGCGCAAGGGCCTCGATCCTGCGCTCACGGCGTTTCTCGCAGAGCATCCACCCGAACGATTTATTTACGTGAGTTGTGGATTGGAATCCTTGCAACGCGATGTTGTGCAGCTGACTTCCAGCGGTAAGTTACGTTTGTGCGATCTCACCGCGTTCAATTTGATGCCGTTCACCGAACATGTAGAAACCGTGGCCTGTTTCGATCGGGTGTTGTTATCATGACCGTTGTGATTGCGATTGATTGTTGAAACAGGAGTGGATGATGGCGAAGCATTTTGCTAAGGGCTTGGATGGTCGGCAGCGTGACAAGGGGGGAGAGATTCGCAAGAAGCGTGGTGACACGCAGGTGAAGACTCTGCGGAAAGAATACGGAGAGCATATTCTCCCGGGATTCCGACCTTCAACGCGTTTGGATGCGGTTCTGAAGAAAACCGGCGCCGAGAGTTTGCATCAGTTGCTGAAGAAGAAAAAATAGCGCCCGTATTTCTCTTGGTCACGGGCAGTCCTCTCACGAGCTGCCCGTGTTTCGTGGAACCAAATAACGCTCCATCGAGTCAATCCTCACGTGACAGTGGCTCAAGGAACTCGATGGGAATGGCGCCGGGGCACGACACTCCTTCTGGTGCTTCTATGTCATCTGGCGGTGATCGCCGCATTTCTCAAATTATCCCAACCCGGAGTTCTCGCGATGGCACGCGAGCAGCCGATCGAGCTTCTCATGCTCGCGCCCGAACCCATCTCGAAGATTCGCTCGCCGAGCCCTCTGCCGCAGCGCTTGAACGCACCGCTTGCCATCGTGGCATCGCCTCCCATGCTCACCGGGCTCGATCCCGGATCCGCGGCGTCGCAGGCGGCATCGTCGGAGGGTAGGGGCTCGGGCGTTGATTGGGGCGCCGAGGCTCGCCGTGCCCTTCAGGCCTTCGAGATTCGCAGTCGTCCGCCGGAGAGCGCACGGTCAGTTTCGCGCGACCCGGCAGAAAACAACTGGGCGCCGCCGGACAAACATCATCCGGGCGATCGCCTCAAGACCGCGAACGGTGATTGGATCGTGTGGGTGAACGCCAACTGCTATCAAGTGGCGAGTGCGGCGTCCATCGGCTATGCGCAAGGCGCGCTGCTGTCGCGCACCATCTGTGAAGACCCAGGCAAAGCGCGCTAGGACTTTTCGCTGCGTACCGAACCTAATCCGCCAAAGCGCCGTTGCCGTCCCGCATAGTCCTCGAGGGCCTCGCGAAAGCGCGACTCGTCGAACTCCGGCCAGAGGCAATCTGAAAAATAGAGCTCCGCATAGGCGCATTCCCATAACAAGAAATCGCTGAGACGGCGCTCCTGGCCGGTGCGGATCAGCAGGTCGACAGGGCCCGTCGCGAGCGCTGAGTTATCGACTTCCAGCAATAGTTTGTCGAAGTCCTTGGAGGAGAGTGCCGTCTCCGTGGAGCCCTGCTGCTTGGCGCGGTTGACCGCTGCAAGGATGCTATGTTGCGACGAGTAGTCGACCGCGATGCGCAAATTCATGCCGGTGCAACCCGCACTGAGGCGTTCGCTTTGTTCGATCGAGCGCAACAAATTCTCGCTCAGGCGATCGCGTCTGCCGATGATGTTCACCCGAATGGATTGCTCGATGCAGCGGCGAGTCTCGCTGAAGAGGTATTGACCGAAGAGTTTCATGAGGGCAGCGATTTCCGAGGGTGGCCGCGACCAGTTCGCCGCGGAAAACGCATACAGAGTCAGCGTATCCACGCCCGCGCGGGCCGCGGCCTCGACCGTTCCGCGTACGGCCTTCGCACCCTCGATATGCCCGGCCGTGCGTGGCAAGCCGCGTTGCGTCGCCCAGCGTCCGTTCCCGTCCATGATGATTGCGATATGCATGGTCTCGTGCGATTCCTTGAAGTTAGCTGCGTCGAGTGGCGTTGATGACGGCCTCGATGTGTTCAAGATAGCGGAGCAGGGCCTTGCGGCCCACCGCCGTTATGCAATAACGAGACTTGGGTCGCCGTGCTTCGAAGGATTTCGTACAGGCAATGTAGCCTGCCTCCTCGAGCTTGCGCGCATGGGACCCCAAATTGCCGTCGCTCACGTCGAATAGCGCCTTGAGTTCGTTGAACGTCAATTCATCGTTCGTGGCGAGCGCACTCATGATGCCGAGACGCACGCGCTCGTAAATCAAGCGCTCGAAGCCGCCGTCGTCCTGCGTACGCGCAGGTCGTGCCAAGGGCACCGGCTTCGATTTGCTACGCGCGGACGGCGTTGCTTCGGGATGAGCCGTCGCTGCGTGGCGGGTCACGGCGGTGGATTTATTCGTCATGACTGACTTGTCCGAGCAACATACCGAAGATCATGTGGAGCAAACCGAAACCCGCGCCGAGGATGCGCGTATGCGTGCTCGCCGGACTCGCGAATGCCAGCAGTCCCAAGAACATGAACAGCACACCCATGATGCAAATGAGACGCATCGTGCGGGGAATGGTGACGGTGCTGGCCGAGAATACG
>Ga0116229_10009942_pt1 | contig 14386 bp, 11 predicted proteins | sample S1TSphgellanicum_3_FD_87313 | JGI IMG/M metagenome (GOLD analysis project Ga0116229, IMG submission 87313) | Host-associated microbial communities from peat moss isolated from Minnesota, USA - S1T2_Fc - Sphagnum magellanicum MG | ecosystem: Host-associated > Plants > Peat moss > Unclassified... | reverse complement strand
TTCAAACAAAAAACATGGTGGTTCGTCCGGAAGACCCTCTGCCCTTAGAAAAGGTGCGGTTACTATCGGTTGACGGTCAATTCCTCACCACCGCGCCTCTCAACTACCACTCCCAACTGAGTACAGAATGAGCGTGGGAGGCGAGGGCGCGGAATAGCTAATCAATTATTGGCTTGAGACAGGATTTCAAACTCTAAAGACTGTTTCCGTCTCTTTGGGAAACAGCAGCCCTAGATTACGCGTAGTATAGCAGTTATTGAACAAAAAACTCATCGATTTTTAGGTTTTTTTTAATCAATCCAAACCAAGCAATTTCAACAATTAAGGTGACCAAGGTCAATCGATTTGAAGTACTGTGACCTAGTACATCGTAAAGATAGCTACGACTACGAATAGCTTCGCGCCTAACCTCCCTAAAAGCGTCAGTCGCTTCTCTTGACGGAGACGCTGCGCGAACGCTCCAATTCAAAATTCAAAATTCAAGCCGGACAACCCCATAAACGAATGATGTTGTTGGCGAATCAATGAGGGGTCACACCCCTACAACCTCTCGTTCCCATGCTCAGCATGGGAATGATCTGCCAATCTTGCTCTGCCTCGACCAAGATAGTAGAGGCAGAGCCTCAAAACCTGCATTCCTAGTAGTACAGCTAGGAACGAGAAGGGTGTGGGGTTTAACCCCTCACTAATTGACCAACAGCATCATGAATTTAGGGATCTGTATCCTAATAATTCAAAATTGAATTAGCTCTGATGCCTAGCGCAGGCGCTTTATAAGCGAGGAGTTATGAGTAAAAATTCAAAACTCCTCACTCCTCACTCCTCACTCCTAACTAATTTTAACCAAGACCGACATCATGACTATTGCTCGTTCCAACGGTTCCAATTGTTCTCAATCTCCTCTGATTCCCGACTTGGCAGAAGCCATCAATACAAGACCAGATCGCAATACTCATAACGGGCAACAACCTAATTTTCACCCGCCAAGAGAAGAGCATATGGAGGAAATGATGGATGCCGTGCGGACACTACTGGTGAGTGTCGGGGAAGACCCGGAACGAGAAGGGCTCCTGAAAACACCCAAACGGGTAGCTGAGGCAATGCGCTTTCTGACCAGTGGCTACAACCAGTCTTTAGAAGAAATTGTTAACGATGCCATCTTTAATGAGGGTCATAACGAGATGGTGTTAGTCAGAGATATCAATTTTTTCAGCTTATGCGAACACCACATGTTGCCGTTTATGGGCAAAGCTCACGTTGCATACATTCCTAACCAAAAAGTTGTGGGACTCAGTAAGCTGGCGCGGATTGTAGAGATGTATTCCCGCCGCTTGCAAGTCCAGGAGAGACTAACCCGCCAAATAGCTGAAGCAGTTGAGACTATTCTAGAACCGCAGGGGGTTGCGGTTGTGATGGAAGCTACTCATATGTGTATGGCGATGCGGGGTGTGCAAAAACCAGGCTCTTGGACTGTCACCAGTGCAATGCTGGGTATCTTCCAAGAAGATCAAAAAACTCGCGAAGAATTCTTCAACTTAATTCGCCACCAAGCAGCATTTTTTTAAGAATTACGTGGGGACGTTGCATGCAAAGTCTCTAGTACCGTGTGGCGTAAATACACATACCATTTTTAAGCCTAGCCAGCAATCAATTTTTCGTAGCTTTTAATGGTCTGCTTATTTCCGCCGTGTTGTACTAGAATCTCACACTCCACAACCCCCCCTCTAAAATCGTTTAGAAGGGGGTTTGATTTTTGGTGGTGGTGTGATTGTTGATCAACACCCAATACCACCAGATAAAGCCTACATCCTAGCGAACAATGTCTGCGAGCTAGGGCATTCCTCTTGCTCGCCAACCAAAGGTTTTCCATTCCTTGGATAGTTCAGTGACGGAGTCACCGGCAGCCCTCGAATAAGTTCTCGAATCACGTCCGTTGCTGGTCTGCCTGTCTGGTTACAATACGAGTCCAGCTTCTCAGCTTCACCTAATGCCAGGTTGATGGTAATTCGCTTGCACGCCCATTTCTTACTTATAGTCAAAACTATTTACCTCCACTGTCATCACTTTCACTTTCTTTTTCTAAGTAGAAGTATTCATTATGACAGAGAGATAAACCACAGAATTGTATCCCAAAAGTCAGAACTTAGATTAAGTCTGATTGTGTCGCTTATTACAATGTTCTTTCTTTTGACTTTCTACTTTTGACTTTTGCCTTGTTGTACTAGCCTCTCAAACAACTGAGCTACCTTGTCTAAATCCTTATCTCCAGGACCACGTTCCACACCACTGGATAAATCAATGCCACTGGGGTTAACCTGACCCAGAGCTTCCACAATATTATCTGGAGTGAGTCCCCCAGCTAAAAACCAAGGGCAACTGGGGCTAAATTGCTCTAGCATAGTCCAATCTAAAGTTTTGCCCGTACCACCCAGTTGCTGTGGATGGTATGCATCAAGCAGTAACTTATCTACGCAGACAGTATAAGAAGAAGCTTTGTCAATATCCTCAAAACTGCGTATCCTCAGAGCTTTGAGAATTTCTACGTTGGGCAGAGATTGGCGCAGTCTCTGGCAAAATTCGCTCTCTTCATCTCCGTGCAACTGAACTCCAGTCAACCCAGAGTCAGCCACTGTCTGAATGATTTCCTCAATGCTCGTGTTGGCAAAAACTCCAATTTTGTCGATTCTTTCCGGCAGTTGTTCCATCACTGCCTGAATTTGTGCTATCGTGACGTAGCGAGGTGAGGTAGGGACACAAATAAATCCTAGTGCTGTAGCACCAAAAGAGGCGATCGCTTTGCCCTGTTGTGGTTGAGTGATTCCGCAAATCTTAATCCGCATGAAAAATTGATAGATCTTCAGCAGTACTAAGAGTAAGTGTAAATTATTTAAACAAGTTGGTGTTTTTTCCGTGAGAATTCTATAATTCTGTGGTCTACATCAATTTTTTCGACTTAGGAGACATAAGCTTGATTTCATCAATGCTATTGGCAGTTCAAGCCACTGTTCCACCAACACCTGAGTGGAATCCCACAGTGGGGATAATCATCAGCGTTAGCTGTGTGGTAGCTCTTTTGCTAACTTTCAAGATTGAGAAGCCCCTAGTTGGTCCTCAAGTGCCTCTACTCCCCATAAGTATTCCGGCATTCATTGCTGCCATGTCTTTTGGTCATGTAATCGGCGTTGGCATTGTTTTAGGACTGACCAACATCGGTGCTATTTAACAGGACTGCTGATTGCTAATTGTTAATGGTTAATTGCCTGACTAAGATTAGCAATTAGCCATTAGCTACTTTAAAATATTTGATCATACCCACCCAGATTTACCCAACAATTGATAGATCAGGCTAGCGTCGGTACATTCCTCGCCGCGATCAGCACCGGGCATCTGATCGACATTGGTGTCGTTTTGGGATTGAACAATCTCAGCAGTTTATAGATTTTCTGGTCTTTTGATATTACATTGGAGCACTAAAGAGTAAAAAATAGGACATGAAATTTAAATACATCTTCGACAAACCCCGACATCCTAGACTATAATAAAAGTGTCGAGTTAAAAAAGAGATGTCTGCCAACTATGTCCCGCCAAGAATCGCGGCTAAAAAGCTCGGAGTTAGTACCAAAACACTTGAAAGATGGCTCGAAGCTGGAAAAATCGAAGCCGTCTTCACCCAAGGCGGTCAAAGAAGATACAACCTTGATTCAATTATCCCTGTCAAAGCTGGAAATCCAGCAGACGACCGAGCTATCATTCTTTATGCCAGAGTTTCAAGCCGCTCTCAAAAAAGTGACCTTGAACAACAAATACAGCTTCTTGAGTCTCACTATCCCGGTGTTGAAACCATTACCGATATTGGAAGCGGACTCAACTTCAAACGAAAAGGTCTTCAAGCCTTATTGGACAGAGTTCTCACAAACACTTGCAAACTTATTGTCATTGCCCACAAAGATCGGCTTTGCCGCTTTGGGTTCGATCTTATCGCATGGATCTGTACTAGGCAGCAGGTTGAAATATTGGTTCTCAACCAAACGAACCTCAGCCCAGAGCGCGAAATGGTGGAAGATATTCTCGCCATCATCCACGTCTTCAGTTGCAGACTTTACGGACTTCATAAATACAAGCGGAAAATCGCTGAGGACAGTGAGTTACCGAGTGTATCCGTGTAAGGAACTAGAGAAGATATGGAAGAAGTGGGTAGCGGCTGTCCGTAAGGTTTACAACATATCTATCGCTTATTTGAATGAAAACCAAGGTTACACAAAAGTAGGTGATGCAGGTGGGAAAAGGGGATTTAGAATGATGCTTAAAGCGTCTGGTTTAATCCCACAATGGTGCATAGACTTAAGTGTTTCAAAGATACTAGATAATGCATCAATGGAAGCTTACGCGGCTTGGGTGAAGACAGCAAAAAATCCTAAGTTGATTGGTAAAGGCAAGAATAAAAAACCGCACCCGAAAGCTGGATTGAAAACAGCAAGATTTCGTTCAATTCGTGACCAAAAGCTAACAATTCAATTTGACCCAACGGCTTACAGGAAAGGAACTTGGATGGTTTCAACTACCAAGCATTTGCCTAAACCTGAATTTAAAGGGCAAGATTTTTGTGTGCTAACAGATGGTGCAACTGAATTGACTTGCAACAAAGGTAGATGGAACGCTTGCTTTCCCGTCCTATTTGATAACACTCATTCACCAGTTACTAATAAACTAATTGCTCTTGACCCTGGTGTTAGAACGTTCATGACTGGCTTTGATGGTAGCGAGTTTCTGGAATTTGGGAGTGGGGATTTTAATAAAATAGCTAAACTTTGCTCTCACCTGGATAAACTTAAATCCAGGCATGACAAAGCCAAGGGTTGTAATTTTAAGCGACTCAGATACAAGTTAAGGCAAGCAATGGAACGAGTCAGAACCAGAATTAAAAACCTGCGTTCTGAGTGTCATAAACAAGTGGCATCCTATCTTGCCAGAAATTACGATGTCATCGTCCTTCCTACTTTTGAAACATCAGAGACAGTGGTGCAAGATCTGAGCCTCTTACGGGCGCGGCGTAGACGCTTTTAGCGGCTTGTCGTCAGACATCGCTCCCGTTACATATGGAAGAAACACAATATCTCGAAATCCTTGCTGTATAAGGGTTATAAAATGTGTTTCTTCAGAGAGCAGGCGCACAGGCGGCACACCACCCGCTATGAATGAAAGAAACACCTCCTTAAATCCTCCCTGCTCCCCCACACCCCACACCCCACACCCCGTGTTTCTTGAGAGCAGGCGCACTGGCGGCGCACCACCCGTTATGAATGAAAGAAACACCTCCTTAAATCCTCCCTGCTCCCCTGCTCCCCCACACCCTACACCCCACACCCGTGTTTCTTCAGAGAATGCTGATTTTCTGATCGAGCAAAACAGTGTTGATGCAGGCAAATTATATATGTATAAAAACTAACGTGTGTTTGTGGGTCTGAACTACTGAAAATATTGAGTTTTAGGTTAACGTAATGCAAACAAATTTGAGAATTGGGTCTTTATTTGGAATTCCGCTGTTTTTAGACCCTTTGTGGTTTGTAATTTTAGGGCTGGCAACCCTCAACTTTGGTGTATCTTACCAAGCTTGGGGGACTGCCCTAGCTTGGAGTGCTGGGGTAGTCATGGCACTACTGCTATTTGGTTCAGTATTGTTACACGAGCTAGGTCATAGCTTGGTAGCGCGATCGCAAGGCATTAGAGTGAACTCGATCACCCTGTTTCTGTTTGGCGGGATCGCTGCGATTGAAGAAGAGTCAAAGACTCCCGGCAAAGCCTTTCAGGTAGCGATCGCAGGTCCTGCAGTGAGTATTGTGCTGTTTGTTCTGCTCAAAATACTGGCTAATATTTTGCCTGAGACCAGTCCAGCCAGTATGATGTCCGAGGATTTATCAAGAATTAACTTGGTGTTAGCACTATTTAACCTGATTCCTGGCTTACCTTTAGATGGGGGACAAATCTTAAAAGCAGCACTGTGGAAAACAACAGGTAACCGCTTTCAAGCTGTACGGTTGGCAGCAAAGGTGGGGCAAATTTTGGGTTACGCTGCGATCGCCTTGGGTATGGGAGTAGATTACGTGACAGGCGAATTAGTCACTGGCTTGTGGATTGCCCTGTTGGGTTGGTTTGGCGCCCGCAATGCCACCAACTATGATCGCTTGACTACTTTACAAGAAAGCTTGCTGCTGCTTGTTGCCGCAGATGCTATGACCCGTGACTTTCGTGTGATCGATGCTGACCAGAGCTTGCGTTCCTTTGCTGACCTATATTTATTGGAGTCTACCACCCCACAGGTTTATTTTGCCGAATCTGATGGACGTTACCGAGGCGTAGTTGAGTTAGAGGATTTACGGTTGGTGGAACGGAGTCGATGGGAAACCCAAACCCTGCAAAGTATTGTGCATCCTCTGACAGAAATTCCCACAGTTGCTGAGTCAAATTCTCTGGTTGTGGTGATTAACAAACTGGAAAATGACCAGTTACCCCGCATCACCGTGCTTTCTCCCGCTGGGACTGTAGCTGGTGTGATTGACCGAGGAGACATTGTGCGAGCCATAGCACAAAAGTTGAATTTGCGGATAACTGATGCTGAAATTAAGCGAATTAAAGAGGAAGGCAGTTATCCACCAAATTTGCAACTAGGAGCGATCGCAAAATCAACTGCCCAATAGACAGGGTGTGGGGTGTGGTGTAGTGTCTGAATAAATTCCCCACACCCCATTTTCGTCAGGTTCTGTTGCAAAACTAGCAATGCGTTGTTACTTTGGGAAGCTTTGAGGGAACTATGTACCTGGTAGTCCGACAAAATCTATCAGTCAACCATTATGTTCACTCTATCGCGTCAAGCTGTCACTACTTCTTTTGTATTCTGTTTGTGTATATCAGGTGTTGGGTTGCTCCAATTCCCACGCATGCAAAAATTACTTAATAGTCACAAAACTGCCTCACTAGAAACTTTAGAAAAAGAAATAAACTCCGAAAAACTGCATCTCAATTTATTAAAAAAACTACCAAGTTTTGGTTATGATAACTTAATGGCAGATTGGGTATATCTCAATTTTGTGCAATACTTTGGTGATGATGAAGTTCGCGACAAAACAGGTTACAGTCTGAGTCCAGAGTATTTTGAAGTCATTCTTGAACACGATCCACGATTTATGGCTGCTTATCTCAGTCTTTCTACTAGTACTTCCATATATGCTGCTATGCCAGAACGCTCGATAAAATTGATGGAGAAGGGTTTAAAGTCATTATCTCCTTTTGTTCCGCAAAAATCCTATTATATCTGGCGTTATAAAGGAATTGATGAGCTATTATTTTTAGGAGATTCTAACGCTGCCAAGCAATCCTTTGCAACAGCCGCAAACTGGGCTAGTAAGTATTCTGATCCAGAGAGTCAACAAGTCGCATTCTTTTCGCAAAAAACTGCTGATTTTCTAAGTCATAATCCCCACAGTAAAATTGCTCAAATTTCAGCTTGGACAATGGTTTTAAATAATAGAGTAGATGATAAAACTCGGAAAAGAGCAATAAGTGCAATTGAAGCTTTGGGGGGAAAGGTAATCACTAATCCTGATGGCACTAGCAAAATTAAATTTCCAAAAGAGAGTTAGTTGGTGGTTGGGATTTTTTGGTACAACGGCAAATTAATTCACTCCCAAACTCTGGAATTAGCAATTGACGATCCGGGGTTACTTTATGGGGCGACTGTTTTTACAACGCTGCGGGTGTATGGCAACTCCCTCAATAACCGTTTAACTAACTGGCAGGCACACTGCGATCGCCTGAAATTTAGTCTGCAAACCTTTGGTTGGCAACAAATAGATGAAGAGCGATTGCGTCAAGGATCTGAGTTGCTCATGGCACACTTCCCAGTACTGAGAATTACCATTTTTCCTGATGGACGAGAATGGATAACTGGTAGGTTTGTGCCAAAGGATTTGACAGAAAAACAGAGTCATGGTATTACCTCCATCCTTGCAAAACCAGACCTTGATCGCTGTCTACCTAGTCATAAAACGGGAAACTACCTGAGTGCTTGGTTGGCAAAGGCTAACGCCCAAAAATTAGATGCCCAAGAAGCGATTTTAGTGGATGCGGCAGGAAATTGGCTAGAAACTAGCGCGGGTAATCTGTGGGGGTGGCGAGACGGTAGTTGGTGGACGCCGCCTTTGATGGCGGGCATTTTGCCAGGAGTTGTGCGATCGCAGCTTGTCAACTGGCTTCGAGTGGTGCAGCAACAGGTGAGGGAGGAACCTTGGACAGCGCAATTAGTCGAGGGGTTTGAGGCGATCGCCTACACCAACAGTGTGGTCGAAATTGTCCCCATTCATACGGTCATCCTGCCGATAGGGGAGCTAGAATATGATCCCTACCATTCAAGTCTTCAGCAACTGCGAAGATTTTTTCTAGCACCTTAGGAGCTTTATTTGTTATACATTAAGATAAGTTAACATAATTCTTAAGAAAGCCCTCTATTCAGAGAGACGCTACGCGAACGCACAAGATAGGAGGATTGACTGGGCGTGAACAATAAACGATGGAGAAATGCGGGGCTGTATGCACTGCTATTTATTGTTGTCATAGCGCTTGGGACAGCGTTTTTTGACAAACAACCACAAAGCAGAGAGTCATGGCGATACAGCCAGTTTATTCAAGAAGTTCAAAAAGGCAGAGTAGAGAAAGTTAGTATCAGTGCTGATCGGTCTACAGCTCTTGTGACGCCCAAGTACGACCCCACGAAGAAGCTCGTGACCTTGGTCAACGACCCTGATTTAATCAACACTCTTACTGCTAAAGGCGTTGATATTAGTGTTTTGCCTCAAACTGATGATGGATTTTGGTTTAAGGCAGCAAGCAGCTTATTTTTCCCAGTATTGCTTCTAGTTGGTTTGTTCTTCCTACTGCGCCGCGCTCAAAATGGTCCTGGTAGCCAAGCAATGAACTTTGGTAAGTCTAGAGCCAGAGTGCAAATGGAGCCGCAAACCCAAGTAACGTTTGGCGATGTTGCTGGTATTGACCAAGCCAAGTTGGAACTGAATGAAGTCGTAGATTTTCTGAAAAACGCTGATCGGTTCACCGCTGTTGGAGCAAAAATCCCCAAAGGTGTGCTGCTGGTGGGTCCTCCAGGAACCGGTAAAACCTTGCTAGCGCGTGCTGTTGCAGGCGAAGCAGGTGTTCCCTTCTTCTCCATCTCTGGTTCTGAGTTCGTTGAAATGTTCGTAGGTGTGGGTGCATCCCGCGTCCGCGACTTGTTTGAACAAGCAAAAACCAATGCTCCTTGCATCGTCTTCATTGATGAAATTGATGCTGTAGGTCGTCAACGAGGTGCAGGTTTAGGTGGCGGTAACGATGAGCGTGAGCAAACCCTCAATCAGTTGCTTACAGAAATGGACGGCTTTGAAGGCAATACTGGAATCATCATTATTGCTGCTACTAACCGTCCTGACGTTCTAGATGCAGCATTGCTGCGTCCTGGTCGCTTTGATCGTCAAGTCGTTGTTGATCGCCCAGATTATGCTGGACGAGTGGAAATTCTCAAGGTTCATGCCCGTGGTAAAACCTTGGCGAAAGACGTAGACTTGGAAAGAATTGCCCGTCGTACTCCTGGATTTACAGGTGCAGACCTTTCCAACCTGCTGAATGAAGCCGCAATTTTGGCAGCACGGCGGAATTTAACCGAAATTTCAATGGATGAAATCAACGACGCTATTGATCGCGTGTTGGCTGGTCCAGAGAAGAAAGACCGAGTGATGAGCGAAAAGCGTAAAACCTTGGTAGCTTATCATGAAGCAGGTCACGCCCTCATTGGTGCCCTGATGCCAGACTACGACCCCGTACAGAAGATTAGCATTATTCCTCGCGGTCGGGCTGGTGGTTTGACTTGGTTTACCCCCAGTGAAGACCGGATGGATACCGGTTTGTACAGCCGCGCTTATCTAGAAAATCAGATGGCAGTAGCTTTGGGCGGTCGTCTTGCTGAAGAAATCATCTTTGGTGAAGAAGAAGTCACCACTGGTGCTTCTAACGACCTACAACAAGTAGCTCGTGTAGCCCGTCAGATGGTAACACGCTTTGGCATGAGCGATCGCTTAGGTCCAGTCGCCCTCGGTCGTCAGCAAGGTAATATGTTCCTCGGTCGGGACATTATGGCAGAACGCGACTTCTCTGAAGAAACTGCTGCTTCAATTGATGAGGAAGTCCGCAAACTGGTAGATAAAGCTTATCTACGAGCCAAAGACGTGCTGGTGAATAACCGCCACATTCTCGATCAACTTGCAGGAATGCTGGTTGAAAAGGAAACCGTTGATGCTGAGGAGTTACAAGAACTACTAGCAAACAACGATGTGAGAACCGCAGCGTTTGCGTAATTGAATTAGTAACGGGGATTAGGGCCAATAGGGAGTAGGGAGTGGGGGGGAGTTGAGGTGTTTCTTTCATTCGTAGGGGGTGGTGTGCTGCCAGTGCAGTGCTCTCCACACCCCACACCCCACACCTAACTCCCAACTCTAAATAAAGCCGTCATTGGCTTAACACCTTTATCTGTATCACCCGCTTCGTTTAGATATTCGTTAATTCCAAAAGCGTCCTCAGTAGTTCGCAACAACGAGTAGTGATTGTAAGGGGTATTATCTACCACACCATGGGGTCCATGATTGGTAATGACAATCGTGGGAATGTGTCCAGCACCAAAGTTAGCGTGAGTGTTTGGGTCAAAGCCACAGCATCCTTGGGTGCCTATTTTGCTTGGTGGATTGTTGTCTTCGTCCCATGTGATGACGATAGCACTGTTGCTTGGTGCAGCCCACAGGCTGGAACTCTTAATTTGGTTAACAATATTACCAATCCAAGTATCACCTGCTCTAATCAACTGTGGTGAGACAAGGCACTCTGGTAAACCATGCATCTCATGACACTGGTTAAGCACAATGTGACTGTAGTTTGGGACATTACCGCTTTTGAGGTCAGATGTAAGTTGGTCTAGCCCCACAATCTTCTTCAATTGGTTGGGATCATCCTGTACTTTCTTAAAGTTCATAAAACCATTGTGCTTAGAAGCATAAAGCGCCTGGATGACGCTAGGATAGACAACAGCCTTTGCGCCAGGGGTGGGGATGCTCTCAAAATACCCCTTCCAAGTCAGCCCCTTCTCTTCTAGTTGATCGAGCAAGCTTTTGCTAGAAATCGTGTGGTTAGCATAGTCCGCCAGCTTGGAATTGCTACAAAATCGATCTGAAATGCCCGGTTTACAATAGAAAGCATCATCATCATGGATACCAAAGGTACTACCACCAAGCATCGCAATATAGTTGGCTTCGCTGGGATGGACTTCGCCGTAAAAGTTAGTAGCTAAGCCATAGGCTTTTGCCAGTTGATTGATGATGGGAGTATTGGGGCTGCCAATGATTTGGTCGTAAGCTTTGTTTTCCTCAATAATCACAAAAATGTGTTCGTACTTGGGAACTGACCGATCATCTGCAACAACCGGTAGGTTAGTAGGTGGGTTACTATCCGTCTTCTTGATGGGGCTTGGTTGCTTGGATGAACAACCCGTTATCAGGCTCAGACCCAGAACACAAAGCGTTAGAAAGGAAGTTTGATAAAATTGACGTACGGACATATATATTGTGATCCATTTTCACGCATTGCCAGCGATTCATTCATGGTAGACGTCGCTTAGCTCACCACAACCGCGATCCTTTTTTAATCTTGGACGAATCGCTGCTGGAAGACGTTAAACTTTATAGCATTAATTGTGGCACTGAAAGGTGTTCTTTAGATAAATTGTTGTAAAAAATGTCATCCGTTTCCTAGAAATCACTTGTATTTCGTTGTTTCAAACGATACTACAGATAGAGATCGCCTTTAAGGTGTGTAAAAGTTTTGGTCAATAAATTCCTCTTTAATCTCTTTGCTCTGTGTTCTCTGTGCCTCTGCGGTTAAATAAAAGACATTTAAACCGCAGAGGACGCGGAGGACTTTAGAGAAAAAAAGAGATTTTACAAGTCACCTTGAAAGGGTTGGTCCTAAGTTTGAGTTTTTGGCAAAACCTGTACAGTATTAAAAGTGGTAATAATTTTATTAGATCCATGAATCACATCTCATCCAGTGAATTGAAAATTTTTTTATTATTTAACCTCCTTATCCCCGCTACTTTTTTTATTTTTGCCATTTACTTCATGCCTATTGAGCAAGTCTTTCAATTCGATACAAGCGATGAAGGGATTGAATTGATCAAAGCCTCGCTTCACTTAGAAGGATTTGCACTGTATACACAGATTTGGAACGACCAACCACCTCTTTCAACCATCATTTTATCGTCTTGGCTCAGTTTGTTTGGCAAGTCAATCTTTGCAGCGCGGCTTTTAACTCTGAGTTTCTCAACAATACTCATATGGTCTTTCTGCCAGATTCTACGTATCTATTTAGGAAACCTACCAGCAATTGTTGGCACTTTATTGCTAGTTATTTCTTGCAATTTTCTCAGACTTAGTGTTTCCGTGATGATTGGCTTGCCAGCTTTAGCACTGGCTATGCTCTCAATTTATCTATTAACTATCTATAAAAAAACTGTAGGAGTCAGGATTCAGAAGTCAGAATTTATAAGGGTTTGGTATCTATCTTCACTATCTAAAACGGCTCCTATTATCTCCCGCTTCTTTAAGAATTCTGACTCCTGTATTCTGGCTCCTGAATTCTTACAAAAAACTTTTTCTCAGATTCTAATTATTATCTCAGGTAGCTTACTAGCCCTGTCTTTACAAATAAAATTATTTACGGCATTTGTAATTCCTTTAGTTCTATTCGATCTTATACAACTCAAGTTTACGAAACATCCTCAACAACAATCAAAGCGGCATCTATTTTTTGATATTATTTTATGGCTAGCTTCTTTGTTTATTGTTTTTATTGTTACTGGTCTTTTGTGTAACTCGCTCACGTACGAACAACTACTGCAATCTCATTTAGATAGCAGTGTGAAAACAGTGTTTAATCAAGAAGATAGTCTAAAGTTAACACTATCGTTTTTTCTTCAAGACTTCGATTATTTACTTTTAGCAATTCCCGCAACCATAACCATATTCCAAAAGAGACAATGGGAGAAATCTTTTCCTCTTGTTTGGCTACTCATTGTTATTATCCTTCTGATTAATCATCGACCAGTTTGGTATCATCACTACCTTTTAATCTCTATTCCTCTCACCTGGTTAGCTACTTATGGAGTTACATTATCGTTTGATTTTTTTCAACAGAGGAATTGGTACTCTAATTTCAAGCAAAATCAGACTCAGAGATTAACTTTATCGAGCTTTGCAGCAGGGTGCGTAATTTTTTCAATTCTTGTTGCTCCTATTAAGCTGGGAATCATTCAACTAGAAAATCATAGATATATAGAGCAAAGTAAGGACAATGTTCAATTTGTCAACCTGATGTTAGAACATAAAAAATCTACTCATTGGGTTTTTACAGACTGCCCAATTTATGCATTCTATTCCGACTTACGCGTCCCACCAGAAATTGCTGTTCTTTCCCATATAAGAATAGAGTCAAAAACCATAACACGTAAACAACTCCTTTCAGTTTTTGAAAATTATCATCCAGAGCAAGCTCTACTATGTAAATCTAAAACTATCCGAGGCTATCTAGATAGTTATCTCAACGAACACTACTTAAAAATATATGAAAATCATGTCGGTGCTTATTATCTATTGAAAAATGGGCATGAATAGCAGGGCTATTTCATTAGATAGACATATTTTTGTGGTTTCTACTTTATTGGAAAAATGAGAGGCACTGTCAGAAATCTTTAAATTCCAAAGCTGAATTTGTCAAGCTAATTGAGCCGCTCGTATATATGACGGCGGAGGCTGTTGCAGATTATGACATGGTGCTGTGTGTCGGAGACACCACTTTTCTGGAAGTCCTTTACCGTATACACTGTAAGTAGGGTTTGCTGAATAAAGCTAGAACCTATTTCAAATCAGAGTTTTAATCATTTTTAGTCCAACTAAGTGCAAGGTTATGGCATAAAGACGCTCAAAATCTCTGCGTTTCGGTGGAAAATTGCGGGGTGAACTTGGGAACTAACCTCCAGAGCTACCATTTTTTGCGCTGTGTGGCATCTAGATTCGCTTTGTGGAACCCTAAGTAGGGCTTGCTGAAAAAGGCTAGAAATTGAATCTAGGGTCCACAGATGTTGAAAAATTTGAGTGTTGGCAGTTGCTTCTAAATTAGCCTCCTTTTTTTCGTAACTGTGCAAGTGTTTTTGGGCATATTTACGTCACATCAACCTCACAGCCTTGCACATATTTGGTGAAAAACCGTTGTAACCTCTTGTCAGATAAGGGTTGTATAGTTCTTC
>Ga0116229_10009940_pt1 | contig 14387 bp, 10 predicted proteins | sample S1TSphgellanicum_3_FD_87313 | JGI IMG/M metagenome (GOLD analysis project Ga0116229, IMG submission 87313) | Host-associated microbial communities from peat moss isolated from Minnesota, USA - S1T2_Fc - Sphagnum magellanicum MG | ecosystem: Host-associated > Plants > Peat moss > Unclassified... | reverse complement strand
GCCAGCGCGTCCCCCCCCCTCCCCCCCCCTTTTGCCGTCGGCCCCTTTCCCCCCCCCCCCCCCGCCCCGCCCTTCTGCGTGCCCCTTTTTTCTTCCCTCTTTTTTTTTTTTTTTTTTGCAGCTAATTCTTATTCCACCATGGTCAATCTCTTGAAGCAATTCTTCAAGAAAACTCTCCACCAAATTGCAGCGAAGAAACACCTCCAAAGAAACGATCAAATACAGCCGCAAGAACATCGTCATCGTCGTCAGCACTACTGCATCCGCTTCCCATTTCTTTCCCAGAACGCTCTGGGAGGAGAATTAGGGTTTACGACGTCACAAGGAGGAATTTTTTCATAGTGTGTATATACCTACCCGTAGTACACTATGGGCAGCTTCAACACAAATCTGTCAGATAATTAATTAATTAATTATTAAAATTGAAGATTCCATGACCAATCTTAGAATATTCCGGAATATTCAAAAAGATGCTCTACTTTCCAACACGGATTTTTTCTTTTTCCCTTGGGGTTTTAAAAATTTTTTTTTAAAAAAAAATTTTAATTCTAAATTTTATATAACAAATTTAAGGGGAAATTTTCAACATTTCTACAAATAATTTAATTGCTGCCAAGGTACAAGAATTCAAATAACACCCTATGAATGTTATTGTTTCTATATACCATTTTTGTTGAAGAACCAAACTTGGAAATGAGATTCCAGATTTTTTTTGTTTTGTGGTTTGGGCAGGGGAGAGGGGATTTATCCTTGAGAGTTTTTGGAGTCTCATCTTGTGTTGAAACATTTTTCAAACCACACTGAAGAATTCTTCTCCAGGAAAGCATAAATGCCAAAGAGTCTTGTGTTTGTCATTCTATGTTTTGATGCCAAAGTAAGTGTCTGTGTTTTTCATTCTATGTTCTGGGGCTTGAATTTTTGTAGTTGCAAGTGAGTTTCAAATTTTGATTTGCTTTGCATGCTTTTGTTAGTTTCAAATGTGTTGGGTAAGGTGTCAATTTAGTAGCACAACAAAAGCCAAGTAAAGACGTAAACACAACACATTCCATGAGTGGTTTAACTAATGCATTAGTGAGCTGAGGTATTTCTCTAGTTGCTTGCAGAAAGCTTCAGTGAACATTAAGACTTCAAAACAGATTCCATACATTTCTCACCACTGTTATCATCAGGTCTAACCAATGATCAGATCAAGGTGCTTTCAGTAAATCACATAAGCTAACAGAAGATCACAAGAAAATGCTGAGTGACAAAATAAAGAGTAGTATTGAAATCAAGTTAGGCAGAAAAAAGGTGGGAAAGAAGCAAAAATACTATACATGACCCTTTTATTGAAAATGACTTGCCTCATCACAAGTTGTATGGAGTGGTGTAACAAATTTCCACCAAAAATGACAATTCCTAGCCCTGTGTAGAATGGGCACAACTCCACTAGATGTGCAGATCCGGTGGAGGCATGCTTGTGCCACACATTATAACCATCAGTACTGATCCCGCTCATCTCTCTTGGTTACCAGGACAGACTTAGTCATCGCGGGGGAACATTCAGTTTGACACTCTCAATGTACTGACAAGGGGAAGGAGTTATATACACCTAGGATGACAGTGGAATACACTGGGGGGTGGTGGGGTGGAATTCTATTCAGCAGTTCTCTTCCTCGGGTACAGATACACGTGTCTTTATGGGCTTTAACTTTAGCCCAAGACTCTCGGGAGACAGAAGCTCTGGGGAAACACAGGGTGGACTCAGTGGGCTTGTGGGTGTGGAGGAGAGTGAGTAAACAGGCCGTTGGTAAAAGCTGTAACCCATTAAGAATAACTCCATTGGAACAAACATGGCATGAGGCTGTTCCTCTGTCACCAAAGACCCACAAGCTTGAACCTGCATATACACAAGAGAAGTTAGCAAGCAATATCTGTATCCCACTGAAAGATAAAAGTAAGATCTGCAGAAGTCATAATAATTCCTGTACAGCAAGCAAATGTGGCTTGTGAAGGGGTTCAGATTACCTCAATCAATGCATTGTATCGCCTATGCATCTGTGTACTGAGGTGCAAAGCCTCGTGGTGGAAAGGGGAATGTTCACCAACGATAATCAGTGTGCGGCATTTCAGTTTCTTCACCCTCTCACTTAAATCCACACGCCTACAGACATCATCAGATGGCACCAATCAGACTTTTTCAACTAGCCACTTGGACACAAGTTTTTGCCACACCCCCCTCTCCCAGCTGATTCTTTATACCAATTCACAACACCTGCAAATAGCTTTCTATCTGAGGCATTCAAGGTCAAATTGGACATACTGGTTAATGGCCTGCATGTAGCGCATAACATTCCTGCTGTGAACATCATCCAAATGCTGCACATTAAAAAAAAAGGAACAAATCGGTAAACAAATGACACATCTGTCAGAAAAGACTACTTTCAAAGACATCAAGACAGAGAAAATATACACAAACAGAGCATCTTTCCACCAAAAGCTCAGCCATCTATTGTACAAAGAGATGGGTTCACTTACTTTGCGATAAGTCATCATAACATCTGGCCCAGCACCTGAAGTAGTCCGGGCTTCCTGCCACAATGGAGCCATAACACATGTCAGACTAATAACTTGACAGAAAATTCCCCCTCCAAGTAGAAAAATCTTCATTAGCAATGGGTACAATCACGACGTCTTGAAACTGAAAAGATGTATGTAGTCCGGCATTTAATTACCTGACTAAAATAGCGTTGCAAAAAAGTATCCTTCACAAAGCCTGACATTCCACAGAAGTAAAGCAGGTTTATTATTGCCTGCACCACCAGATTTGGGAGCCAATCAGCCATGAATAGAGACCAATGATGCAGTCTATTATTAGTCCACTCAATGACACAATTCACAAGAGCCCCTGATTGCAAAGCACACCTTATTATAGATCCATTCTGTCCATGAGGGCGTTTGGCAGAGTGGTGACACCAATATCAGTCCAAGTGCACGTTCCCTATATTTCAACTGCAAGAAAAAATTGCAGGGAATGGGTTTAGAACACTCAGAACACCACAGCATCATTCATGTCAATTAAAGGAGGAGACCCACCAGCCAAAACAACCTATCCTCTTCCTGTGTACATATCAGCATGCAGATCCTCACTTTCCAATTGAATTATTTCAATAGATGCAAAGAAAGGAGTGGACAGTGGCAAATAAAACAGAGATAATTCCAATTGTCATACCGCAAAATGTGTAAGAATATATGCTCCACCTGTCACCCCAAGGCCAATAACTTCATCTAACCTGTGACAGCAAGAAATTCTTCATTTATCAAGTTCAGGGTAGAGTAGCTCTACAATTTGCAATTGCCAGTCAAATTCTCTTTCTCAACAGACTTTCAACTTCATCTTGGCATTTCCATATCAGAAGTACTGATAGGCTGGCTGTGCTTACAGCAAGATACATTACATCTCCCTTAATGTTGAGAATAGAGGCTCAATGCCAAAACTCACCCAAAAAAATCTAAGACTTCAGCCAATTGGTCTGCGAGGTCATCCACAGACAATGAAGGTTGATCTGGGGCACAAGCCTGCCAAAACAGTGACAGGTTAGAGCATTCCAATTGCAATGTGTGTCCTCTCACCTCTGGCTCCAAAGACAGCTGTGCAAGACTGGACATCTAAAGTTGATGGGCGACCAGCTTCTTGGACAAATCAATCTGCCCAACTCAAGATGCATACTGTCTGTCATTGGGTAACATAAACTTTCAAGTCATGATATGTTGCTGCATTCTTGGGACATTGCCACCCCTTTCTTAAAATTTGGTACCTAACAGTTGCAACAACCACCAGATAGAGTAAGATACTGACCTCATGCCCCAGTACATCAACATGGTATATGCAAAAATTGTGGTAAAGCACCGATGAGGCCTCAGGATATGAAAACAGCCCTTCAAAACATGATACATCTGCAAATGAAACAAAACAAAAAAAATGGGAGTCAGAGTACATAGAACTTTCCCTGTGAGTGAGACACCATCTCAGCTCATGCATCAAGGAACACTCCACATTTCAAAAAAGAAAACTGGAAATCTGCAAACCTTCTTGAGACCCAAATCTCCAAGCACTGAGCACTCTTTTCCAACAATGCAACAACCTCTCATGATGCATCATGAAATCCAACAAACTGCCGTGGTGTGAGGAGAAAAACCCTAATTCTGAAGGCCAGAGAGTCAGACTGCAAGGATTGGGGTAAGGATGTAGATTCTTACAGTTCAGTCCAACGTCCGGGTATGTGAGCAGGGCAGGTTTGTCTTGATCACCACAAAAGACCACCGAGATTGGCCCCGAGGCAGTGGGAACATGATACCTCTGCTTCAAGGATAAACCAGAAAGATCAGTACAAGGCCTACCTCAACAATCTACTCTCCCAGTTCAACGCCCGTTGGTATGACTGCTAGCATGTGACCAAAGGCTTCCCAGTCACGCGTCTCTATAACTGGCTCAATGGCGGAAACCTCAAGAAAGTACTGCCTATTATAACTACAACAGCACATTGCTATAAACTCCAAGAACTACAGCTATGGCCGCTTATCCTCTGACTAGTACTGTCTACTTGATCAAAGACTCTAGGAAGCATGCATGCTGCCGATCATCTCCAACGAAGGTTAAGAGAGAGGAACTGAAGACGTAACAAAAGAGAAAGAGAGGAACGGAGCAGCATCCACGGGCGAGGCGGGTGTAATAACCCTGTGAGAAGACGTACCTGGCATCCCCAGGACCCGAACTCCATGTCCAACGTAATGACAGTAGAATCTCCTTCTTCCTCCATGGATGATGACAACAACAATAAAGACGCTCACAAAACAACGCTAATACCTATGGACAACCGAAGCACGCCCTCTACGAACTGAACACTAGGATCATCTTCGCCACCGCCAGTCTACTTCGCTCCTCCCCTCAATCGAAGATTATTGCTTCCTTCTCAAATGCTCAGCCTCATGGTCCAGACACAGATTGACGTAATTCTGTCCACGGACTAACTAGGATGCAAGAATCCCGCGCTCTCTGTCTCCGTCTCTGTGTGAGTATGTCTCCTTGTCCGTGTATGTCTGTGTCTGTCTGTGGAAGAGAACTGGAGGTGCGCTCTTGAGCGGTGATGATATTTAATCCCTCTTTCTTTCTTCAAGGCGCGTTGTACAGGCAAACAAAACTCTGGGATATTTACGCATGATGCAGAACAACAAAAAAACAAAGAGTCAGGAAGGTAATGTCTTAGAGAGAAATCCGAGAATGCAACAAATCAAAGGAGAGGGAGCTTCATGACAGGCAGACAGACAGACGAACGGACAGAAGAAGCAGCTCTTCCGACACCTTTACAAACCTCGTGCCGCGGTAACTTGTGAACACTAATAATCATGCAGCAGCAAAATGCAACGCCCCCGCACTGAAGATCGAGAGAGAGAGAGAGAGAGAGAGAGAGAGTCGTCTGTTGTTGCAGCGCAACGCAGACATGTTTTGGCAGTGAAGGTGCAAAGCAAAATGGAGATGGTGGGAAAAGGAAACAAGCCGAACAAGCACCAGAGAGTCCCATCTTTTTTTTAGCCATTTTGGCTATATATAGCCAAAATACTATATTAAAAATGAAGAAGAACTAAAATCATGTGTTTTTTGAGATTTCAATACCCACAATTCCACCAAATTATTTTAACAAATCGCCAGATAATCTGTACAGGGTTCACTTAGTTAGCCAAATATATATTTTAAAAGGATTTTTCGAATTATTACTTTCATCTTTAGCTTTTAGCCAAAATTTGGTTTCAATCTTCCTGTGGATTATCGCCACTGTGGCTATGACAACAAAATCGCCTAATAACACTGACTGTCTGACCATACTAAAAGAACCACATCCAGCGCTAGTTGAAGATTCCAGTGTTTTTTTTCTTTTTCTTTTGGGGTCAGTTTTTTTTGTATAGCCAAAATGGCTATAATCCAAGGGAATATTTACCAAATTTTGACTACAAGCTAAATTTTTCGATACATACTTGAACCATGTATAGAAAGAAATATGGCTATTTTTTCTGCATTTTGGTCTAATTATGGCTATTGAAAGTATCAATTATCTGGTACTTTGATTTTAGCACTTTGAAAATTTTAATATAGCCAGAAAAAAACCCAAAAAAAAAAAAAACAAAAACAGTTAAAGCAACTGACGCGGCGAGAAAAGAAAAGTCGAACAGGTGGAGGAAAAAGATGTACACACGGGGACGGGGCAGTAACGCGATCAGTCGCAGCAGCAGCACACGGGAAAAAGCAAAGGAAAATAAAAGAAAAGCAAAAGGAAAGGAAAGGGGAAGGAAAGGAGGAAAGAAGGAAGTAGGAAAGAAACTGCATCCTGTCCACACCGACAATGCAGCCGCCAGGCAGGCAGGCTGCCAGCAGTGCAAGCCAATGGGCGAGAGCGACAGGCCAACTAGATGCTGGCCTAGGTGTGCGTGACACCTGTCATCACGAGGAGTAAAACAGCGCATCAAAAGGCCATGATGACGATGATGATGGTGAAATTTTACAGCTAATAAAAAAAGTTACTTGCTTACTTACTTACTTACTTACTGGCTTACCTACCTACCTACCTACCTACCTACCAGCGTTTATTTATTTTTTGATCTGAAAAACATTTCGCCAAAATGCAGAATAAAATTTCAAAGAGAATATTTCGTCACAATATTCCCTTTTTCTCACCCCAAAAAAGAATTGGAAACTTTTTCGTCACATTTAAACCAGTTTTTTTTTTAAATATTTAATTTGGCCAATTTTCGCAACTTAGATGGTGATTTTTTTTTCAGAAAATGAAAAAAACACGAAAAAATTTGGGATTTTTAAGGATTTTTTGCCTCTATTTTAAAAATAAAATAAAAAAATTGGCCACATCTGGCTAAATAAAATACCTACAACCCACCTAGGACAGTTGCCATTTAATGCTAATTATTGCTGGGGATCCTTGCCAGTGGACTTACTTGAGGAATTTGAAAAAAGAAAGCTGTGTCCAAGTGGGATTTAGCATTAACCAGAAACAGGTTAAATAGTTTTTTAAAAAACTAATTAATAAAATGCTACCAATAATTAATATTGAGTAGCCATTAAATGGCGATTGTCCTATGTGTGTTGTACAAAAGTGCTGCTACAAGTGACGACCTAGGAAGTCCCTAGGTCTAGATTAAATTAACACTTTAAAAAAAAAAGATTTTCAAACAAACTCAAACAAACAATGTCTTAGCTTCTTCATTGAAGTTTAAGCTCACATAATAGAGTTATCCATAAAGTCACCCTGTCTTTGGGCCTGGTTTCACCCCCTCGCCCCTCTTTCAATGGTATCCGCAAAGTAAGGAAAATCTATTAAATCTCAGTATGAAATGCAGAAACTTAGCATTTAATGCACAAGGTTCGAGAGTAGTTATATAGGTAGGAGCAGTGAAAACATAGGTAGGAGCAGTGGAGGCGCTCAGGAAAGATGAAACTGAGTTTATTACCAAAATTGCTGGAAAAAGTAGTCTGAGTCCCAGTTATTTCGTTTTGTAAAATTTTCATTCCCAGTCACACATTTGATGGCCTGTTATGCCGAAACTGACTGTTCTCGCCCCCTTGTCGCAGGACTTTACGGATAACTCTAACTAATTCAAAATTTTAATCCATTCAGCCTACCTTCATTCTTCCTAACGACTTTATACTAGACCAAAAGGAGTTCCCACAATGCCTCTATCCCAACAAGTTTGGGACAAAACCAATAAAACAAAACCCAATATAAAAAAGGAAACAGTCAAGCAAAAGCAGAATGACAAGAGAAAGTATGAATTAAAAAACTCTTTGTAATAAGTGCCAGGCACGTTGTCAATGCCAGCAATCCTGTGCATTTGGTCAGGGAACGTGTCAACGGATTGTCAATTACACATTGACAATCCCAGTGACAATTCCTTGCATTTTAGAAATGAATGTTGGTTGTTATACATAGTCATTTCTTTAGATTCCAATTTGTCAACGGATCGGCCAAATCTATTCATCCACATGAAAGAGTGTTGTTTGTTGCCAATTTTGTCAATTCATCCACACGAAAGAGTGTTGTTTGTTGCCAATTTTGTCAATGCTGGCAACTTCACGTTCTCTCCCCTACCTAATAATGCTATGGCAAAACATTGCCTCCTTCGGGAAGTTTGGCTTTCGAGATGGGCATCTAACCTTTTATGAGCAAAAAGATTTCATCCTCATAATTAGCAAAGTGAGTGAGTAATGAATTGTTTGATGTTTGGTTTCTTTTCAACATGGGCATGAGTAATGAATAAATGAATGAATGAAAATCGAACTCAAAACATCTTCAGCACCCACAAAGGCTGATGAGGAACAAGAAGTTCACACACTATGAGTATACACCAGTGTTGGGCGATCACCCCCCGGTTTGGCTGGTTAGAATTGTTCAGTTCCAATTTTGGTTAAGTGAAACTGAACTGGAACTGGGTCTAATTTTGGATCACATTCTGGGACTTGAACCAGAATCAGTAGGTGGCCAAAATGTTAAAAAAGGATTGTTAAAATTTTCTAATTTCACATATGGTCTATAGCCAAATTTGGCTAAACAAACACTCGTGTGGATGATTAAGTTTGTTGGGTTGTAAAGTAACTTAAGTTATTTCCACTACAACAAACACATGTACATGAGCCAAAGACTATATTGCCAGCATGCAAATATGATCAATAATTGCATCACATGGCTTGTTTTATACCCTTCTTGGGGAATGAATGGATGATGGCCCAAAATAGGTAGGGTGTTGTTCTTAGGAAGGGCTATTTACCTAGTCCAGGCCAATAATAGTGGCAGCCAATATTTAAGAATAGAATTTCCATGCAACCAAAGAGAAGTCCTGGCATGGAGGGAAGGGGGCCTCTTTCTTAGCGGTCATATTAAGCCTAACAAATGTTATAGATTTGAGCTTATAGATCCTGATTTAGCATATGCATGGTATATTTATAATATTTTAGAAGTAAGTTAAATTTTTTGGGAAATTTTTTCCATGGTACCAATGTGGGTGAGCTTGTTCTTGTTAAAGGCCTCTACAATAACCCTACTACCAAAAGGTGAACTCTAAAAAACCCTTCCAATTTACAAAATCCAAAGGGGGAGGAGATCCACTACAATGGCTTCCTACTTTGAACAATGTTCATCCGAATTCCCCTTTCCCCTAAACCACTTGAAATGGCAAGTTCATGGCTTGAAATTATGGGCTCCATGCGAAATTATGGAATCGAGTTTAATTGTAAAAGTCTTGGGTGATCAAGCTCCAAAATGCCTCCTCCCTTGACACTTGTATTGAATGCTTTGGATGTGGTGATGATGCACATATTGTTGTGTGAAGTCAATGCAAAACACATATTAGTTCTCTCCTCCTTTGACACGCATGTTGAATACTTTGAATGCATTGAGGGGCATATTGTTGTGTAAGGTCAATACGAAATATATTAGCTTTCTTCTCCCTTGACATTTAGGTTGAATGCTTTTTTGGATGTGTTGATGTGTGTATTATTGTGCAAGGTCAATGTGACATATTGATTGTTGAAGGTAATTAGTCTTTTTGCTAAACATAATGTGAATCAAAGCTTTGTAAATCCACATTTTAATTTTGATTAATTTTAGAATATGATAACAAATTGTAGGGTTAGACTAGGTGCACCCATAACCACAAAAATTGTCTAAATTCATTGCAAAAATACAAGAAAGATATAAAGCTTAAAAGTAAAAGGGGTTTTTTTTATTGTATTGTTTTTCCACATATTTTATGATGTTTGATCATAGATTATGCACCTTATAATGAAACAATCACATGCTAGATTATAATCATGAACTACTTGTCACCTAACATTTAATTAAGTAAAATTGTGACATTCTCTTTCAACTATCGTTCATTTAAGTGTATGGTCTAGATATGCCATTCATCATGGGGTTCAAAATCTATGGTCATAAGACTCCAAGAGCTTGCAAAAACTTCACATTCTAACAATTATGGATATGCATTGTTTTGGTGTTTGTGAAAGAAAATGATTAGGTTGTCTAAAAGGGTGAAATCAAGAAAAAAGGAACCATGTAATATGTGACCAGTGTCGAAAAATTATTTTTTGACAATTTGAAAAATCACCATGATAACACAATATGCCAACAAAATTGTTTTATTTTTAAAATAAGTTTTTATAATTTCAAAGCTGCAACTACAAAACTTTCATGAAAATTCACCATGTTTCAAGAGTTCTTTTATATGTATAAATCACACAAGAAAAACATGTGAACATGTGGTTTTTTTGTATTAAAATATTTTTCTCTTATTAAATGTTCACCAAATTGTTTCAATTTTTTTGTGAACTTTAATATATTCCACAAGAAGGGATCCATGTGTTCAAAACATTCAAAAAATATAAATATGTATACCTTTTCAGATTTTAATACTGGAATGTCCTTTTACACTATTATTGTCCTGAATTTGTAATCATGGTTCAAAATAAAGTTATGTATTTAATTATAATGTAAGGTTTGATGTAAAGTATTTTTATTTTTTATCATGTTATATGTCATATTTGGCCTCAAATTTTATATTTAATTTAAAAAATTGCATGAAAAATGTAATATAAACAAATATAAAAGTTTCATGTGGAAAATGGTGCAACTAGCTCCTTTTTTCATGCTTTCACCCGAAGGAAAAATTAGGTAGTGAGAGGGTCAAATTGTGAATGTGAAAAAAAAAACATAATTTGTAAACAAAAGTTCTTATGCAAGGCTTACAAGCTTACATCTCTTTTGTGTTTAAAGCTTTGCATCTTTTTGTGGTTTAGATAGGTGTTTTTGGATGGTTGTAATGTTATATATTTCCTACAAGCTCTCTTTGTTCAACTCCTACCTCTCCCATTGTGCTCCTTATTCATGTTTTTCTAATATTCTTGCAAGTCAAGGAATTTGATGGTGGCAACAAGCAATCTCTTCAACAAAATCAAAGTTTGTGGTTTTGTTATGCTAACACATTTCAACAAATGCAAAGCATCTTTTTCCTTTTGGTGCACACATTTTCTTTCCTACAAGCAACATCTCTCTCTTTCCTAACAATCTCACTTTTTCTCTATTACAATGTTTCTTTCTAGTACAAACTCACACTCTCTTTCTATAACAAGTTCTTTCTCTCTTCTTTAAATTATTTTTTTACTCTTTCACTCAAAATCATTTTCTTTTTCAACAATCATTTTTTTTCATTTTTGTGCTTTCAATCTTTTTGTGTTGCAAGATTTTTCCTTCTCTTACATTTTTTTCCTTTTTTACAAGATTTCTTTCAAAAAAAAAAAAAAATCTTCTTGGAGCTCTATAAGATCTCTCTTATAAAAAAGTTATTTCCTACAAGTTATTTCTCCTATAGATTTTTCAAATTTTCTCTCTCCTATAAGCTTTCTTTCCCCCTCCAAGGCTTTCATTAGCTTCATCATTATAATTGTAAGATTTTGCATTTTTTTATTAGTATTTGCTATTGTATACATTTCACTAGGTAGTAGTTTGTCATTCATTACCCTAAGGGTTAAAAGCTAAATACTTGTAACCCTAAATCCAAATTTGATATTTTTTTAAAACAATGTTTTGTTTAGGGTTTTGTCTACCAAAGCAACCAACTTGATATTGTCTAGTTTTGGGTATTTACTTTTAATCATTACATTGTCTTTTCATTCTAAATGTTGTTTTGGAAGTTTTGAAATAAACACAATTAAGAATTATAGTGCATGTGAAATATGGTTTGGGAGTGTGACCATATTTAATCCAAATGCATGTGTTTGTTCTTTTGCTTTTAAAATCACATGAGATCCATGCCCATACAAGATTATAAGATGTTAATCTATTTAAAAAATCCCACCTAGTAGATATTTCTGGAAGAAGACTAGGAATTATTTGAACATAAAAACTATCATCTAAGTTTTTTTTGCACCACCATTTGGGTCCTTGTCTTGTATTCTTTGATGTAATCATTTCATAGTTTTTCACATCTAAAAATGTAAATTTTTTATAGAACCTCATCTAATGTGTTGAATGCATAATTCCTAGCCAACCATTCCTTATATTGGAAGATGACGTTGTGAACCCTACTTAACTAGAACAAAAGTTATCGATTATCTATTTGTTTGAATTATCTTTTCGTTGAACTTCCAAATGTGATTTAGTTTGTACTTGTGTTGATTGTATAATGAACTTGCAAGTTTTGATTAAAAAAGCTTTAGGATTTGTTGGTTAGACTTTGAGTTTTGACAATTTTTAACCCTTAACAAGACGTATGCATAGTTTTAAATGCTTACGCTTGAACTAATATCACTATAAATTCTCAAGTAGACCATTTTGAAATGGTGTGGGTTGGCCTTGAATGAATCTCTCACCTTGAACTTGAGTTGTTGCAATGATATGGATAATCCATGTTTTTGCATGTTTGCAATCCAAAGCAACAACAATAACATCTTCTTTCTTTGTTGGGACACCTAGTAGGCCAACTTTCCTACACTTGGTTTTACCATTCAAATGGTTAGACAATGATGACAATGGTATGTCCCAATGCTTGTTGGTTTTCCTCATGGAAATCACCCCTCTTTCCACTACATCCATGGTCACTTTAAGTGTTTCATTTGTCCATAAATGGCTCTAGGGCATGTAAGGCTCCCATTGTGCTCTTCTTGATTTTTGTATTGTTGGTGGTGCAAGGGGAAAAGGTATATTTTCTTTGTTCGTGCATGTTTGGTTCTGTGAGCAACAAGTGCCATTCCCTTTTTTTCAATGCACATTGAACATCATGTTGCACCAAACCCTTTTAGCCCTAGCTTTTAAAAGATAGGGCCTACATATTCAGGGCCCATAAGAAGTATCTCATTGTCCTTAAAATTAAACCAAAACTAACAAGGAGTTGGTTAGGTTAAGAAACATTTGTATAACATGTTCTTGTGTCACCCATGTAGTTCCAATAAGATGGAAAATTTTGCAAAGTCTTTCCACTCCAAATTTTGGTTAATTGGTGTTGTGGAAGTAATAGGTGTGAATCTTAAGTTATAAGACGCAAGTTAAAATCTACAATGGCCAACTTTCCTTGCATTTTTTCTTACTTGTGTGACCATATGTTTGGCTACCCACTGGTAGTATAAGGATTTAACATACTTCTCCTTGTAAAGATTGTTTATTTTTTCAAATTTCCATTAAACTTCTTTGTTTTAATTCTTTTGGTAAACTTTTATCTTGTTGTTTGCATTGTTTCCTCAACTTTGCATTCATTCATTAGTTGTTGCCTTTATTTTCACATCTATGTTGACATTTTCTATTATTGCTTTTAACCTTCTTACACCAAGTACTAGAATTTCTAAAATCATTGAATAATATTCTACCTTAGACAAAATAGGTAGGTTGTTCTTAAGAAGGGCTATTAGTCCAGGCCAAAATAGTGGAGGCCAATTTTAGAAATAGAATTTCCATGCAACCAATGAGGAGTTGCACCATGGAGTGAAGGGTCCTTCCTTTTTTTTTTCTTATTGCCATTCAAAAAGAGAAGTGGGACCCTAAGTTCCTTTGATAATAATACTAGTGACAACTCCCCCATTGTGTTCTAAAAAGCCATGCATTTGCGCAATGCCCTTTGATGTTGATTGAAATTGTGATTACAAAAAATCAATGCTGTGACCAAAAACTCATGAAACTCATGAGATGATGTGGTGTTTGTGATGATCATGTCAATGGTATATATATATATATATATATATATATATTGCAAGAGATATACATATCCGTTTTATAACCGAGTCTGGTTCTCACTTGATGCTGGTTGATCACATAATGGCTCTGCCCTTTAAATGACATCCATAACAATGAAAAAAAATATTTAACATACTAAATTGGAAACACATGGTGGTGGGTAGTATGGTGAAGCTCAAGTGGATCATTGAGTGATGATGCCTGAAAATGTTTCTGTAATGGACTCCACATGACCCTAGAATGTCTGGATACCAAAGTTTTGGCGAGTTTCTGGGTGCATCACAATGTCTGTACCTTGAAGGGAAGAACCAACAAAAGCTAACAAGAGTGCTTGACAGGTCCTACTGCATGTTCCCAATTTCCAAATCATAATGCAAATATTCACCCAAAAAAAAAAAGAAAAAAAAAACACTTTGGAATGGATGAATTGTTTCATGTGCTTGTTATCTTAGTTGAACAAATTAAAGGTTGGGTAACTCCCACACACATGGGTTTTTTTTTTTTTTTTTTTTTTTTTTTATTTTTTTTATTTTTTAAATTTTAAATATTTTTTATAAAATTTTTTTACAAATTTTTTTGTTACCAAAAAATGAAATAAAAAAATATAAATAAATATTTTATATT
>Ga0116229_10009939_pt1 | contig 14388 bp, 12 predicted proteins | sample S1TSphgellanicum_3_FD_87313 | JGI IMG/M metagenome (GOLD analysis project Ga0116229, IMG submission 87313) | Host-associated microbial communities from peat moss isolated from Minnesota, USA - S1T2_Fc - Sphagnum magellanicum MG | ecosystem: Host-associated > Plants > Peat moss > Unclassified... | reverse complement strand
TGTTAATGTCTTGTCTCTTGTCTTGTTTCCAGTTGTTGCCTTGTTTCCAACCTTCTAACCTTCCAAAATGTTAATGTCTTGTCTCTTGTCTTGTTTCCAGTTGTTGCCTTGTTTCCAACCTTCCCAAAAACTTGTTGCCCTATTTCCATGTTGTTTTGTTTCCAACCTTCCAACTTTCCCAAATGCTGATGTCTCCTTTCTAGTTAATACCTTGCTTTTAGCCTTCCCAAAAACTTATCACTTGTTTCTAGTCTTCCCAAAACTCGTTGTGTGTGTCCTTCCTAAAAGTTTATTGCCTCTTGATCCTCTTGCTATTATGATCCTTTCTTCCAAACACTTGTTGTGATCCTCTTTAAAAAATTGTCACTACAAGAGTTGGTTGTTACATTTTGTTGCAACACGTCTCCTACTCAACATTTGAGCTCTTGCTTTTGTTCTAGCCTTTCTCTGCTTTTATGTTGTATTGCCAAAATTCAAATTGTTGGAAAAAGGCATTTGGGCTAGCACATCAGTTGTAATCTGTATGTGCAATCTATCTTCCGCTTCCCTCACATTTGCAAGAGACCAAGCACTATTGAAGATTGTTTTTTCTCATCTTTCAACCTACTTTTGGATCTTCATGATATTTGCATTGGCTACTATAGTTGCTCATTATGTGGTCCTGGCTTCCTTATCCTGGCTTCTAATTTCCCTTTCTTTGTTTGCTACTTCTTTTTGCATAGCTTTTTGATGTAGAATGCCCAAGTATTGCTCTGATGTAACAACATGAGACTTGAAGTAGTCTACTAATGCTTTTGTCCCTCTTGTTCTCTTTGCAGGCAAGTTTGGTAGTAACAACATGTTAGCAATAGGGAACACTTGCAGAGTTCAAGCTATTACATTCTAGACTTCAATTGTTTTAATTGTTAGTTCTTGGGTAGAGTTGCCTTCAGCTTCTAGTTCTTGGGCAGGGTTGGATTTAATTGGTAATTCTTGGGTAGGGTTATCAAGGTAAACAATTTTAGCTTCCATGTTGGTTTCATTTGACATTTGTACTCTTGTTATAGCATGTTCATATTTAGGTTCATGGACATAGTATCATGGTCTTGACTACGCATAATCATCTTGGGTAGATTCATTTTCATTTTGCGAAGTTGTAACAATGTTGATTAGTTCTATTGTAGCTTAATCTTCGCCCCATTGGATGCCATCTACTACTCCTTTTGATTGTCCATCTTCATCATTTGATATGTCCAAATTTTATTCTACTATATACAATTCGCTAGGTTTGCTTCGATTACCCATTGCCATAGGATTTAAAGGCCATATCCTTGTGGTTTTGAACCCTACTTTGATGTTTTGCTTGGATAGCGATTGATTGAGTGTTTTATCCACCCAACCTACTAATGTAACCTTGTCTGGCTTTTTATAATTGTTCCTAAACATGCTCTCATATCTTTCCTTTCTAAAAGCATACTTGAATGGCCTAAAGTAGTTGACATCCAAAGGTTGCAAAGCACGGGAAGTGTGGGATGGAAGGGTAATCATATCCCACTCGCCCACAAGAACATAATGCGAGTTGTTATCTTTGTGCACGCACATACGAGCATCACGCATGCTACTATCTTCCTACTGTTCTTCTTGCCATTAAAAAACTATAACAAATAAAAAAATCATAAGAAGAAAAGAAAAACATGTTAAAAAACAACCTAGCTTTGTTTGTTTTGCACCAATGAGAGATGCTTTTAGAGCAAGGTCACAAAGAAGGACAAGAAGAGCTTTTTGAACAACTCTCCAAAGCTTGGAAGAGAGAGCTTTGGAAAGGTTGGAAGTGAAGAGAAAAGGAGACCATTCAAACCCCTAAACCTATAAAATGATGACACCTCTAGCTGTTCACTCAATTAGGGTTACATGTTTAATATTTTAGGGTTAGCAAACTACTGCATTCCTAAGACCATAAATTGAAAACCCTTTTTTCAAGTTTTGATCATAATCATTAGTGTATGACGAACCATTCTGAACAAGAAGTTGAATGTTTTTAGCATTCATTTAGTTTGGTTATAAATAAGAATTTAACATGTGTCAAGTTCACATTGTTCATCCATAGGTGTGCATGTGTTTGTTCATCAGTAGTCTTAATGTTTGATAAGATTTGTATCAAAATAAAAAAAGGTTTTTTATTTAGAAAAATCATATTTTTGTTGTTTCGTTACCAAATTGAACAATTCAAATGGCAAGAGGTGCACAACTAGATGAAGCACAATTTTGTTTTGGATATCAAGACCAAACAAAGAACACCCAAGGTGCTAAAAAGCTTCAATCTCTTAAATGTTTAATGATAGGCATTTCTACCTTAGATAAGAATATATTTAAGGTCACCCATTTGTTATCAGTTTTTGGTGATATGTTTAAAATATTTGAAAATGTGAAAAAAGGTTACAATAAGTGATCCACAATATGAATTTCACTAATGAAAGCTAAAAATACTTTCACCATTTTGGTGTTTCTTTTGCACCATTTCTAGTTGGCCATTTTATCATCACCATACTTAGGTAAGTTTAACATTATTGAGGACAAACCTATTCATAAATGAATTATATTTATATGTTTGGTTGTGTATGTGTGATATGCAAGTTTCAACAACAAGGGAGGAGATCTTTAGGACCAAGAAACATCCTTTCCAACAATAATGCAATAACATTGGTTGACATAAATAATACCTATGTTTTCATGAACTCAACAATGTTATGATTCATAGATAAATCAGCATACCCCTAACAAGGAAGGGTGGGCAACCAAAGCAAACCACCTATATTGTTATTTAAGCAAATAAATTCACAATATCAAAAATTTAGTTATTTATTTGGGGTAAATCCTTGCACTTAAAACCTTATCAAGTTATCACACTTCAAGTACTACTGTACAATGTTAGATTTTCAAATGTATATGAAAGTGCATAACATAGACAAATATGAATAACTTGAGTTCAAATTCATTACCATGTCATCAATATAAAATGTCAACCCTTTGATTTGGAGATAACAATCAATTCATTCCTAGAAATCTAGCAACCTTGGCACATTTTTTCACAAAAATCTTTAATATGAGTTGCACTCGATTTGTTTTGTTGCCAAGTGTTAAAAATTCACCAAAAAAAACAAACCCTTAATTACAATCTCCTTTTGATGTGATTAAACAATGTTGGACATGTGACATTAAACAAATGGACATAAAATTTAAAAATCAAAACACACCTAAGTCTAAGGCTTGTCAATTGTTAATCATCCAATGTCTATAGCCATTTTCTTGCCCAAGTATTGGCCAAATTCAATGAAAATCAATTTAGTTCACTCAACTATAATTCCAGGTCTTGATCATAACAAGCCTATTCCCATATCTATTTGTACAATAATCAACTTATAGGTTCCTCCTTCAAAACATAACCTAAGTAACTAATTCTGATAATCTCATTGGTCAATAAGGTTTGTTCTTCACATACATAGAATGTTGTGAAGTTTATTCCAACATTTAAGTGCCAACTTATTCAAGACAACTATTCAAAATGATGAAAAGTTCCAATTCAAACAATTTCATTGGCAACATAGGGTCTTTTCTTTTGCACAAGTTTATTTTTCACGTATACTTGTGTGTATTTCCTACAGTAATAATATATCCTTTATCTACATAGATAGGATTTAAAAGCCAAATATTACATATATAAGTCAAGTTGTAACAAGTTGCCAACTCAAACTCATAAATAAACTGTAATACTTGCCGCATTGCCCCCTTTGACAAATATGAGTAGCAAACTATTGGTATGTACCAATGTTGGGTGGTTTTGGATTCATCACCCAATTTTCAACCCAATTTTCAGCCCAATTTTCATAGTGAGAACCAATTAACGTAGTTACATGTGAGAATTGGATTGAGAACCAACCTCTGATTCTCACATGAACAAGACTAGCATGAAAACCGATTCTTGGTTTTTTTTTAAAGAACTAGACATAATCTCTCAAAGAACCTCCACCTAATTTTTAGTCTATTTAAGGTTTAAGGTTCCTAAATAATAGCTACCACCTAGGGAGGTGGAGGCAAAGGTGTTATTTAAAGTTAAGGATATTGTATAAAAATGAAGCTCATGTTTCATTTTACTTGACCACGATGTTTTTGTTTGTCTTCTAGTGCTCTTCTTTTGTTGGTTGTGTTGTTTTCTTGTTAGCTTTGCATTGTGATTTTGCTCTCTTGTTTGTGTGTTGCTCTTTTTGTGTTGCTATGGTGCTTTTCTTGCATTATCGCCCCATTGTTTTTTTGGCATTGTTGCCTTTGCTCTTCTCATGCTACTACATCTGCTCTTCTTATGTTATTATCTCACTCTTCTCATGCTACTGCCTTTGCTTTTCTTGTGTTGTTTTGCTCTTTTCACACTGCTACCTCATTCGTCTCACATTGCCACTCCTTGTGTTGTTCATTGATCTTTAGGTACCTACTGGCCTAGCTATTGATGTCATTATTATCACATTGTTGTTACTATTTTCACATTGTTGTTGCTTTTGTCTCCTTGGTTGGTATGGGACTTCCCCTCCTCTCCTTGCATGTGCAAGTTGAAGTTCAATGTTCTCGAACACCAAAGGGGAGTGTTTAATTTTTTTTTTTTTTTTCCACTCATTTTGTGTTGTTTCTTTTGATAATGTGCTAATTTCTTAATTCATTTGCTTTGTTGTTTATTTTTGTAAGATTTTTTAAACTTCATAATAAACCTCATAACTTTTTCTAAAAATTAAAAAAATATATGTATCCTTTTTGTTTGTAAATGCTTAAAAGGTAGATTGTAATTTGTAATTGTTTATAAATGTTAGTTTGTGGTTTTTGATTATAAATGTTAGTTTCTAGTTTTTAATACATCATATAATTGTTTTTTTTTTTGTTACTCGTTAGCACAATAATTTTAAATTTCAAATTAAATATGGAATAGTTTTCTGAAAACAAAAATGCATGTAATATATTTATGAATGAAGTAAGGATGGAAGATGAACCTTTGCTGAAACCTCAAAAAAATGTAAGTTTTTAAACAAAAAGAAATAAAAATATAGAAATGAATGAAGAAAAATTGAAAGATAATTTAAACAAGTTGCATGTTGAAAGATCATTTGGAAAGCAAATAGCAAAAATGCATTATGTTGGGCATTTTATTGTGTTAATGATAACAAAAAAATAAACATAACAACTTTTCAAATTATGTGTTGTATTATTTGTCACAATAATCCAATATTGAATTTAAATCCAAAAACTCAAGCTAGGAAAGGATTAATCATACATAACATAATGAATGGTATAGCTACATTGAGGAAACATGTCAATTTTTTGAATTCAGATTTTTTTTTTTTTTTTAAAAATTTTTGAAGAAAAAGTGAATTTTCTTTTGAGGGAAAAGGAAAGACAACCTTCCAAAAATAGACCAAATATTTCTTCTAATTCCATATTTATTTTTTTCTACAAGAGAACCTTTCAAGAAAAAGGATGTGTAACAAAAACAATTTTTGAAGGACTTGGGTCTTTTAATTGTCAAAAACCATCTTCCTTTACAATTTGTGGAGAGTAATTGGTTGAAAAGGCTTAATATGCATTTGTGTCCAAGAATTGTTTTTCTTTCCAAAAAATAATTTTCTTATGAATTACCACTTGAATTAGTTGAAAAAACTAAACAATTTTATGTTTTCCTAGCTTTAGAAGAATGTCATTCTACAACTACAAGCTTTGATCTATGAATGTCATAAGTTGGACATGATGTTTTTGCATTGGTGATCAAAGTTTAAATTGTTGATTGGTAGTCGGAACATATTACCTTTGGCCTTTTTGAGCCAATAACAACTAATGGACAGACCTTGGTCATAAATTTAACAAAACTATTGGACAATTATGCATTGAGGAAAAAAATTATTGCTTATGCTAAGGATGAGGGATCTAATTTGAACACTATGATTATAGCCCTAAAATCGATTGTAAGTTGTGATATGTTGGGTTTGGAGGAAAAGTTTTAGGGCATTTGTTTTGGTCATGCATTTTCTAAAGCTTGCCAATATGCTAGAATAAAGGAGAAAGTTTGTAAAAATTTACATATGTGTTAATCAAAGTTGACCAAGGAGATTTGCAAAAATGCATAACTTGGCCAAAGTTTTTTGGAGGTAAGAAAAAAATTGGAAAAGGCATGTGTGAATTCATGTTTTCTCCTAAGGAAATTGAACACTCCAATGAAAACAAGGTTTTATTTTTCTAGATTTTTTTGTGTTCACATTATTTTTTCAATTCTTACTTTACATAGTCTAACATTTTTTTCATTTTTTTTTCAATTCTTATTATGCATATTCTAACAATTTCTTTTATTTTTGCATATTTACTAACAAAGTTATCCTTTTCCAAGAAGCTTTGCGGTTCAAAAAAATAATTATACTATGTTACAACAAACAGAATTCTATGAGAATGAGTGCAAGAGTACCACCTCCTTTGACATGGAACATTTGTCACATTGTTGTTGATTCTCTTCGCCCTGTTTTGTTTGCTTGTATTTTGAATTAGTCTAGGGATCATTGGTTATTAAGTGCTACATTGATTTTTTCCATATCCATGAGTCTAAATTTCAAGGATGAAATTGATTATGCAACCTTTGACAACTTAATGGAAGAAGACGGAAATGTTGTTTATGAATTATCATGTTTGGCCTCCAACATAAAAAAGGAAGTTGTTCAAGTTTTGGATTTTTAAAATTTCTTTCCCTCTTAAAAAAATATGAAAAAAGAAATGCCCATAATATGTTTTCTTTAAAAGTTGGACCCTAGGTTTAAATTTTTTTGTCTTGTGTCCTCATTTATTGGTCATGAACAAGGTAATGCAATTGTTGAAAAATATGAGCAAAAAAATTTGTTTCCTATGTTTCTTAAATGTTATTATCATTTTCATCCATTGATTGAATCTAAAGGGGGTGTTGTTAATTAAAGGATTAAAGAGGATAAAAGTTTGGATATTTTTGAGATGACAGTTAGCACAAATGAGCCAACAACGGAATTGGTCAATAGAGAACTTTGATTTTCAAGCGTTATCAAGTGGATGTTAAAGACATCAAGCGTCCACTGTAGTGGTGGGAAAAACATGAGAGCATGTTTCCTACAATTGTTTTTTGTGCTAGCCAAATCTTAAGAATAGTTGGATTTCAAATTGAGACAAAAAGAATATTTTCATTAGTTGGAATCCTCACTAGTCTAAGTAGATCTTTATAATTAGAAAATTTGAACAAATTGATCTGCTTCAACAAAAATTAGCCCAATGATCCTAGAATAGGTTGTAAATCCCATTTTAGACTAATCTTAATTTAGAAGAAGAATTAGAAAAGTTTGAAGGAGCTTTTGAAAAGGACAAAATTGTGCAATTGTAAATTTTGAATAAATTTATTTTACAAGTTTCCATATATATTTTCAGTAATTATTAAATTAAAAAATATTTTAATTAATAAAAAGAATTAATTAAGTATTGAATTAAATTCTAATTTCTGGAAAATGGGAGAACCGGGTTGTGAGAACCACATTTGAAAACCAACTGTTATTATATATGCAAGAACTGCCCTAACTGAGAACCGGGTGAATTTGGAAAAAAATTAAATCTTGATAACCTGGTGGGTTCCCACGGCCCAAAAAAAAAGTATATTAGAGAACCGATCAGGTTCTCACAAAAACGTGAGAACCGCCCAACACTGGTATGTACCAGTTGGCCAGCAAGCCACATGGGCTGCAACTCTGTGACATGTCCCTGAGGATAGGCACCCACACCACCTTAGAGTAGATGGAAACAAAAATCCTCGACACCAGACTGCCCCCCCCACTCAGGTTTCCACACTCTGAGAAACATAGAACCCACACCTGACCTGCCTGTCCCAAACATAAAGTAGTAACATTGAGGTCTGGGACAGCAGATTATGTCATATTCTTGACCACATTATATTGCATAATCTTTTGGTGATGATCATGCACTTGTAATAGTGACCAAAATGTGTCTATTGAACATGATTTTAGAAATTGTAGAATCTGCCACCCCAGACCTTAATGTCATGGAATGGCTTGGCCTTTGTGTTGTGTGTGTTGCCTAGCTCGCCCTTATTCGTAAAGTGCCTTGGAGGCTAGGAGGAAGACAATGCTTTGTAAGGAACCTGCACATACCGAGGGAAAAATTAGGGAATGGTTTCATGCATAGGGTGAAGCCTTGGCGGCATTACACCCAAGAATTGAGGGTGGAGCCTGAGGTCTGCAGATGCAATGCCCTGCTGCTAGGTCTTTACCGGCATAAAACATGGTGCAGCTCCACTCGCCCGCCAGCCAGATGTGGGCATTCCACTAAATGGAATACTGCCAGCTGAGTGTTTTATGATGCAAGAAAACAATTCTCTTTCAGTCTGCATTGGCTGAGCTTCTGTTAGAAAAGTTCATCTCTTTATTACACAATACCTTTATAGACAGTAGCCCTTATAATCGACAAGTTATTTGTAGAATGGTCTATTTACTTGGTGATTAGTTACTGCCCAGTGGATTTCTCTTTTACATGTGAGGCTGCTCAACCAAGTTAGTTCCTCACTAGAGTCTTCTCTGTGCTTTCCATTCCTACAATCTCATGAGTCAAAAGAGCTGTAGAGTTTCAATGTACAGAGTGTGTGCGCAAACATGGCTCTGCACACACTCTGTACATTGAATCGAAATAAAACTTGATACCCAAGTCAATGCAAGTCCTACCACACTCTTTCCTCCAATTTTAGGGCCACCAAGGTACTGCCTTGTATTAAAGGGTATGTCTTACTACATTGCCCATCTCAAACCATTAGGGTAGACTGGTTCTTCTCAAAGAATGATGACTGCTAAAAGCAAAGCTTATGATATCTGAAAACAACATCCTAAGAAGACTCAAGAGTATCAAGTGCTTCAACCGTGTTCTGTGAAATTGCTACAAAGGATTTGGGTTCTCAAATATTTCTCATGGAAAAGACTGAGGCACAACTGTTGGTACATTGTGTCTATTACCAGCTTCCTGTCACCTGGTGGACTATCAGACTGCAATCTCACACCCTCATTGGACTTCTGGGTTGTCTTCTCCTGAATTTCACGTTAGCTTGCCTGATTATGAACACAAGATTGGAACAAAGAAAAACCATGACAGAAAAGTTAGAGATGAGATTTTCTTCAAGTGTGAAATGGTTGAGATCAATAAATTAGAAGTACTGTATCACAGTGACATGTAAACAAGCATGTCCAGCTGAGGTACAAAGGACTTCTGTCCCAAAGGTTTCTTCTTTGTTGACACACCACACATGGGTACCAAGATCACCATTGTAAGAACAGTCTCCTTCTGCATTTCTGTGATCACATCAGGTGCTTCCAGCTGTTGCCTGACTATAGACACTACTGTTTCCTTGTCTTCATGTGGTACTGCAGTCTCAACAATCACAATTATACTAAGCTCAAATGTGAACTGCTCATTGATCTTCCACAACAGTTTGCATCAGTCACCCCAAAGTAACATGAGGTATGTATGTTGTTCAGAGAAAAGACAGGAATATGACATTGATATTGGATGCTGTGTCAAGTATGTACCAGCAGAAGCCAGAAATATGTTGATTAATCTACGTCCTGTGAAAAACATTCAGACACCTTGTGGGCTCTTTTTCATAACCAAAAATGCCATGCTTGGAGATCTGCATGGAGCAAGAAAGGTTCAAGAAATTGAGAGCTCAAGAGAGTAAAGTTTTCTGAGATCTTACAATTAACATCCAAGATCTGAATTACTGCAAGCACAAAAATGGACATGGTGCAGCAATCAAAGTGGAATAGGTTTTGGTTGATCCTTGTTGAGGAGCATCCAGCTCAGGGAGAGACCAAAATTCCTCTCATTCCTCATGCTGACCTAAAAGGTAGTGTGGTCAAGACTGAAGACCATAGAAGCCATCACTGCAAACAAGATACACAAACACAATGATGCAAGGCAAAAAAGGTTGCACATAGAGTACACATAGGATCTAGGCCTTGTTGTAGATATTACAACACGTCATATTCTAGGTGTAAACACATCTGAAGTGAGAAGGCACAATCGTTGTGTTTGGCTACATAATAAGCTATTGAAAGAATGAAGAGACACACTAGTTCATAGAGTATATGTATATTGGAGCCTTTGTTGTACCTCAATAATTCAATAAAAGCTCCCTTTGTGAAATATCTTCTCTTTTGCACATGTAGTTTCCAACAGGCCTGGGGTGGGCATTGTGTGTTTGTCACAGTATTACAGTCCACCTGGTGCATACTTTCCCTGTATGAAAGTTTTTCAATGCATCATGTTCAAATGCAACTAAATTGAGACGTTCCCTATACTCCTCAGATAATTCTCACTATACAGACCTTGGCTTGACTCAACAGCAAAATATTAAGCAGATTTTTTAGGAAGTGCTAGAGTAGGTGTAGATCATGTGTTTTTTGCAGTGCTGGCTTCTATCGCCTAATCCAAAATATTGAAAAAAATATTTGCCCCTGTTGTGTAAGTAGAGCTCTACAGATTGATTGGAAAGGTATTGGCTATGGGTTACAAAAGTCTGTGATACAATGTTCAAATAAACATGTAAATTGCTTTGAGAAACCTTGACCAACAGTGTCTGACCAAAGCACCTACTGCCACCACCAGAAAGATATACTTGGCAAAAAAATTCAAAACACATCGTGAGATTTCCTCTCCTATAAGATTGTTTACATCTGCATTACTTTGACAAGCAATAGAAATATTAGGATTTTCAAGGAGCAAACTCAGTGTTATAATCATTACAATAATTGAATCTTACAAATTCTTATGTTCACAAAGTAAAGATCTGAGAAGACAAGGTTCCAAAAGTCATGACCATTAAATACAGTCACTACATACAGAAAGTAACTTGAATGAAATAATGAAGCAAGGCTTCAACCATCTATTTTCTTTCACCCCCCTTGAAGTTAAACTTCATTAAGTAATCTCCTCAACATAGTGAAGTCCACTATGAATCACATAGAATTCATGTTTTGGGTGGGGTAAGGCTTTTATGGGAAAATCTATAGTCAGTTTTTAAAATTACAATAGACTAACTGAATGGCCCTTTTATCAATTTGCTCTTGGAGAAAATGAAAGCAGGTAACCTAAATCTTTCGTGGAACTTTGGTTTTTGTGCCAATTTAATACAAGATTAATTATCACATATGAGCCAAATAGATTAATCTAATATCAGTTTGGATTAGACACCAGTTGATAAATCCATAATGCTTCCTTATTGCACTTGCAACTGTCATGTATTTAGCTTCAACAGTTGAAAAGCCAACAATGAATTGTTTTTGGGATTGCCATGAGATGGGACCACTAGCATGTTGAAACAAATACCAGTAATGGACCATTGATTGTCAATGTCTTTGGCCCAATCAAAATTGCATCATCCAATGAAGGATGTGGAAGAATTATAATAGCTAATGCCAAGGGTAAGCATAGCCTTGATGTACCTTCAAACCATTTTTTTGTGGTAGTCCAATGTTCCTTTCTAAGATTACTCATGAATTGAGAAATATGAAAAACAAAATAACAAGGTCTAGCCTTATGCACACCATAGCATGCTTAAGATTTCCAAAAACACTTTTGCACCATAGCATGCTTACGATTTCCAAAAAGACTTTTGTAAAAAAATCCTGTATAGCAATTACATCTTCAGTGGTAATTGGTGCCATACTTTTGTTAAGTTAAAACCTATTGGAAATGGAGTAATCACAAGATGGCATGAATCCATCTTAAATCTTATCACATTATCATTTAAATATTTTTCTTGGGATAGATGTATTTTTTTAGGTTTGCAATTCCATCTTATTTGGATACCAAGGCAATAAGCAATTTCCCCACTATTGGTCATTTCAAATTCCTTGGACAAGGATTCTTTTGGGTCAAAACACATTCAAAGGAGCCACAAAGGCCATCAAATGTTAGATTCTATCATAAAAAATTAATGGATTTATTTTATTTTATTTTATTTTTGTCATTTGAAATTATGGTAATTATTGCACATTATTATTTTTTAACACACATGAATGTCAAGAAACTCAAATTAAAAATTAATTTGATTTAATTTTAGGTTTTGGTTTAGTTAAGTACTTTTGAAAGTGAAACTTTTTGTTACTAAAAAAAGACATTTTTACAAAGGACTTTCCAAGGTTTCATATAAGAAAAGTAAGTTGATGGTTAAACATATGAGATGATAATAACCTATTAGACACACTAAAAACTCATTCACAATTTTAAAAATGTGAAAATCTAAAACTTTGAAAATTCAAAATATGTACACTTCATGAAGATTCAAAATTTCAAAACTTCAAGAATGATTTACCATATATAAATGGGGTATAATGTACATGATGTATTGAACAAAGTTGTAGTTTACATTACATCATATTTGAATCTAAAAAATTAACATTTTTGAAATCATATCAAAAAACGAAACATAGAATTTGCAAGGAATCTATACATTTTTACAAATCCATGTTTATTAAAAAAATGATTACAAATTTTTTTTGAATTATTGGGGCAATTCTAATCCTTTTTCATAACAAGTTGAAAAAAAATCATTCGCATGAAAAAAATATTTTGGGGGAAAAAGACATGGAATCCTAATGTAAAGTACTAACGCTTGTGGCCCCTTTGAGTGTGTTTTGACCCTTTTGTGAAAGGTAACAAAGCTAGGTCATTACTCACTAATATAGTCTTATCAACATATAAGCCTATGGAAAGAAAGGCTATACTAGTTTGTTTAACATATATGTTGATGTTGGTTTGGCTCTTGGTAAAGCCAATATTGAATATAAAAGATTCCATTCTGTCGCAACCCTACCTGGGAGAGTGTGAGAATGAGACTCACACTCCCGAAATTTGGGACTTGGGAGTCCTCCGAGACTCCCAAAACTTCAGAGTTCGATTGTAGGGGTTAAATATTTCACATCTGGGTGTTCTTTATATCATTGGAAATTTATTGAAGTTTAGATGTTGAAAATGGCCTTGCATAGGCCATTTGGACATCTGCAACATAAGTTATGGCAAAAAGAAAGGTCGGGAGTCAAACTACCAGTTTGACTCCCGACCATTAAAAGTCGGGAATCGACCTAACCCCAATGCGTGCAGGTGAAGTGCAACACACCGTTGGAAAACTCTCGAGGAGAGCTACAAGTTTGCTTTAGACCTCATTTTAATTAGAGGTCTGAGCAAAGAGTTACGATCGCTCAAGGTCCCGAAAGTCCAAACCGAAATAGTTTCGAGACTCCTCCTTGGGAGTCCCGGGACAAAAAGTCATTCGGATGTGGGTGCCGCAGAGAGGCACAGAATATACTATATGGGGGAAAGTGGTAGCTTCCTGTGAGGATTTCTTGTGCAGTTCCACCACTAAGATATGCACTCACAAAAAAAAAACCGGTTAGAAGTGGAACTACCATGTAGTTGAAGTCTAACGAGTTAGGTGGTTCGAATTAAATAATGAAATTTACTAAAAATCTAATGCGTTGTGTCCAACTCTCATGATTTTATTTTTTATTTTATTTTATTATTTATTTATGTCTTTGACCAAAAGTTAAGCCCGAAACTAAAAACCACTTGTTTAGATTGAGGAAAGAAAAAAAAAACAACTCAACCTCCTCTACTTTCACCAATGTAACTCCTTCACAACAAAACCGATGATGCTGAATTTTTGGGAGAAGCTTCTACACATTTCAATCTAAAACTGATCTAGTTTTGAGACAAATCCAATGGTGGATTTGAGAGAAACAATTAATTAAACCAAAAGTCCAGAGGCTTCCCCATGGAAATCATTTCATGAAACCCACTTCAACACCCTCTACTTTCAACAATTATAACTCCCTCACAACAAAACCGATGACGCTGAATTTTTGGGAGGAGCTTTTAGACGTTCTACAATAACACTGATCTAATTTTGAGACAAATCCAACGGTGGATTTGAGAGAAACAATTAATTAAACTAAAGTCCAAAGGCTTCCCCATGGAAATCATTCCATGAAACCCACTTCAACACCCTCTACTTTTAACAACTGTAACTCCCTCATAGCAAAACCGATGACGCTGAATTTTTGGGAGGAGCTTCTACACCTTCTGAACTAACACTGATCTAATTTTGAGACAAATCCAACGATGGATTTGAGAGAAACAATTAACTAAACCAAAGTCCAGAGGCTTCACTACGACTACTTGCTACGCACCACTCCATTCCATACTTCATTTTTTCATAACCTTTCCATGATCACCTCCACACACAAGAACTAACAACCTTTCTCACACTTCATTCTCCTCTTCCTTCTCCTTTCTTCACATACACACAATGCC
>Ga0116229_10009937_pt1 | contig 14392 bp, 9 predicted proteins | sample S1TSphgellanicum_3_FD_87313 | JGI IMG/M metagenome (GOLD analysis project Ga0116229, IMG submission 87313) | Host-associated microbial communities from peat moss isolated from Minnesota, USA - S1T2_Fc - Sphagnum magellanicum MG | ecosystem: Host-associated > Plants > Peat moss > Unclassified... | reverse complement strand
TGCGATCATCTTTCCGGCATGACGGACGCCTACGCGCTGCGGAGCTACAAGCGGCTTCTCGATCCCGATTACGGCTCAATCTCGGAGTTGATCTGACATGGCCCTGACCACCGTTGCCGCGACCATCCAGCCCGACGAGACGCTGAGCAATCTCCCCGCCTCGCGCCCGGAGCGCTTCCAGGCCTCCGACTTCATCGCGGCGGGCCTGGTCTTTCTCATCACGTTGGCCGTTTATGTCTTCACCCTCGCGCCCGATGTGACGCTGGAGGATTCCGGCGAATTGATTACCGCCGCGGCCAAATTCGGCGTGGGCCATCCTCCCGGTTATCCGCTTTGGACCATGTCGGGCTTTCTTCTCTCGCACATCTTCCCGTTCGGCAACCTCGCCTGGCGCATCAACCTGCTTTGCGCGCTATTCGGCGCCACCTCGAACGCGGTCCTGACGCTGCTCGCCTGCCATTCCGGGCGCTGGTTGATGCAGCGCTGGACGGACCCGGAACTCCAGCCCGCCGTGCGCCGCTACGTCTTTTACGTCGGGCTTCTCGTCGGACTCGTCATCGGCTTCAGCGACGTGATGTGGAGCCAGGCGGTCATCTCCGCCGTCCACGGCACGCTCAACGCGCTCTTCGTCAATCTCACCCTGCTCTTCTTTTATCTCTGGATGCTGGAGCCGAAGAAAACGCACCGGCTGGTCCTGGCTGTTTTCGTCTTCTCATTGGGACTGACCAATCACCACACACTCGTGCAGATCATTCCCGCCTTCCTGCTCGCGGCTGCGCTGGAACACATCACGCCCGCCTTTTTCCGCAAACCGTCCAACGCGCCGATGGGCCTCTTTTTCTCCGTCCTCTTCGCGGTCAATCTCTTCAGCCTATCGATCCTGGTTTATATCAGCTGGCTTTCCGGCGATAACCAATTGCAGACCATCAGCCAGGCGATGGCCTGGTTGATCTTCAGTTCGACCGCCGTCATCTCTTTTTATTACGTGAAGGAATTTCGGCGGGACTTGTTCCTGCTCGGCGCGGCCACGGTTTTCGCCGTCGCCGCCTATGGCTACTACCTGCTCGATCCGGGTGTGGACGATACCCTCCGTTACACAGCCGCCACCGCGCCCCATTTCTGGCTCACGGGCAGCTTCGTACATTCCGGCTGGCTGCAGGGCCTGGTGGCCAATGCCCGGGCGGGAATGCCCGATGCTCCGCGACAGGTCGATGCCCGCTATGCCTGGACGATGCTGGTCCTCGGCGCCTTGGCGGTCGGCCTGCTTTACACGTCGCAACTGAATCGCCGCTTGGTCATCGGCGTGTTCGTTGTGGGTTGGCTCGGGCTCGTGCCCTATGCCTACGGGCCGTTCGCCTCGTCCACGCATCCGCCGATGAATTGGGGTTACACGTCCACGCGCAGCGGCTTCTATTACGAAGTCAGCCGCGAACAATATCCGAAAAGCCTGCCGACGCTGATCAAGTCGACGTTCGGCAAGCTCATCGGCGTCGTGCCCAAGGACGCCCAGCTCGACGCGACCATCGGGCTGCCCGATTATTGGCCCCGCCTGCTTAAAACCTTCTATTATTACGGCGACAACCTGCAGAAGAATTTCACCGTGCCGCTGATCTTTTTGACGCTGGCCGTGCTTTTTTATATCCGGCGTTGCGATTGGCCCCAGCTCAACTGGTTCATCTTTCTCGGCGCCTCCTTTTTTCTGCTCGGCTTTATGCTGCTAATCATCGCGCCGCAGGAGGCCTTCGATTTTGAGCGCAATCTCCAATACAAGGTCTTCCACCTCCAATCGCACTGTATCTTTGTGCTCCTCATGGGCTATGGCGCGCTCGCGCTCATGACCTACCTCCACGAGTTGATGCCCGAGGTCCCGGCCCAAACCGGCGCCATCGGTTTCGGCGTGCCGGCCTTGTTCCTGTCACTCCTGCCGCTCTGGAGCAACTTCGACGGTTGCAGCCAGGCGGGCCATTGGTTCGGGTATGACTACGGCGCCGACATGATGCGGCCGATGGACAAAAACGCGGTCTATTTTGGCGGCTCCGACCCCGGCCGCTTTGTGCCGACCTTCATGGCTTTCGTGGAAAGTCAGCAGGACAATTATTGGAAGCGTGACCCCCATTTCGATCGCCGGGATGTCACCGTCATCACCCAAAACGCGCTTTGCGACACCTATTACGCCCGCTACATCCGGGACCAGTACGATCCCCGCTTTCAGCCGAAGCCCTCCGATTGGACCCCCTTTGAGCGCTGGCTGGGGCGGGATAAGGCCTATCCCAAAGTCCCGGTCACCTGCGTGAGCAACGACGAGCTGGTCGCCTGTTGGGATGAGTACCAGCACTGGCCCGATGTCACCGCCCGCATGGAAAGCGGCGGCCCGGCCATCCGCCCCGGCTCAAACGACGTCTTCGACATCAACGGCATCGTGGCGCAAAAGATTTTCGAGAAGAACAAGAAGAACCACACCTTTTATATCGAGCAAAGCGTGCCGATCACGTGGATGTACCCCTACCTGCTGCCTTCCGGCCTGATCTTCAAATTGAATCCCGAGCCGATGGCCGCGCTGCCCGCCGCCGCCGTCGAGGAGGACCGCAAGTTCTGGGACGCTTACAGCCAAAAGCTGCTCGCCGATCCCCGGTTCCGCATCGACGCCGACGCAATCCTGACCTTCGGCAAGCTCGCCTTCTGGCATGCCGATCTCTACGGCTGGCGCCACATGCCCAAAGAACAGGAGTACTGGTTGAGGATGGCGATTACACTCTGCCCGCAATTGCAGGACGCGGTGAACAGCCTCGCTCACCTCATGATGGACCAGAAGCGTTACGACGAGGCCATCGCGCTTGTCCAGCAAGCCGAATTGGACGATCCCCGCAACGAGGCTTATGAACCCATCTTGAACCTGCTCGACTCGGCCAAATTATACGATCAGCGCGAGCAGGACATGCGCGCCGAGCTGGCCAAGTCGCCCTATGATGTGGAGCTTAATCTCGATCTGGCCCGCCTGCTGCAGGACGAGGGCAAATTTCCCGAGCTCGACGATCGCATGCGGACCATCGCCGGCCTGACCAATTGGGACCATGCTGGCATGTCCGAAATCATCCAGTATTTTGTCGATCAAGTGCACAATCCGGACGCCGCGATCGCCTTCCTGGAAGAGCGGGCGAAGATCGATCCCAAGTCGGGCGAGTTGATCTACAGCCTGGCCGCGCTCGATGCCTCCTTGGGCCGCAACGACGACGCGCTCAAAAATCTTGCCCTATCCGTGGCGGATGGCGGCACGAACGCCATCATGTCCGCGAAAATCGATCCGCGCTTCGTCAGCCTGCGGAGCGATCCCCGTTTCATTAAATTGATCAATCCGTCGCTTCTAACCAATTCTTCCGGCCCCGTCATCAGCACGCCCATGACGAACGCGTCCCAGGCCGATCTCCCGCAGCCGGTGAAGGATTAGATCGCTGGGGGGCTTGGACAACTTATTGTCCGGGCTTGCGAACGCGCAGAAGGTCACCGAAAGCTTTCGGCCATTACCTCTCAACGCGTTAAGGATCATTAGTAGAATTAATTTCTCGGTTAATTGAGGCATATTTTGCAAGGTTGCCCCTCTTGGATCATGTCATTGAGGGCGAGTCCCAAGTCTCCAAATCAGCGTTGGTTTCTAGTATGCGTGGGAGGCTTATATCCCCTTTTATGGAAATATTGGCGAAAATTTTTGTCTCCCCGAACTCGTTGCATAAGTTTTGTTTATACAAAAAATACAAAATTAACGAAAAAAAAGATTGCCCTATCTATCAGTTTGTCTACTTTCCGCATCAATCGCCGAGTTGCGATACATGTTCTTGGCAGCCGGTTTTGTTTTAGCCGGCTCCCCAGAATCAGACCTGAGCCGGAGCTTTCATATTTGAGAGCATCTTCGTAGGCAAAGCGTCTTAGACCCCACGATATCAGTCGAAGTGACGGCATGTATTTTGCTGGCGGACAACAACTTATAACAAGATGATTCGAAATTTATACAGCATTTGCTTTTGGGTTTTCAGCTTGGGCTTGCCCTTGCTGGCCAAAAATACGGGAGCCGATCTGCCCACGCCTTCCACCTCTTCGAAGGCAGGGGACAAAGCTGTTCCGTCTCCCCAATTGGCCTTAGCCGCGTCAGATGCTAAGGCAAAAGAGCAAATTCTTAAGAAACAGCAAATCATCGTTACCCCGGACATTGCTCGCGGCGAAGTTTCCCCTACGCTCCTGGCTAAAGAGGAGCAAGAGAAGACATCGCTCTTAAAGACTTCGGTACGCAAAGCGGGCGGTGGCGCGACGACATCCTCGTTGGTAACCCAGAACTCCCCAGTCGTCAGGGACATTACCCACGGCGCGATTTTTCCTGCTCCGGTGGCCAAGCAGGATTCGTCCATGCCGACGGTTATAAAGGCGGCGTTCCACGATGCGCAACTAAGCACCGAAACCTTGCCGGTGGTGACCAGGGATTCGTCGACTGTAGCTCATACCGACGTCGTTACGCCGGTTCGCACCGCCTCGGGCCCCGTCACCACGGAATCCGGCCCTGACAACACTCCCTCTGGCGAGCGACTGGCCCGGGTGACCGCCTATTGGGCCGACGAAGGCGATTATTATACCGAACGGGGCATCAGCGCCACGGGCGTTCGTTTGCATGACGGGCATTGCGCCGTCGACCCCAATATCATCCCTTACGGCAGCGTGGTGGAAGTCACCGGGGTCGGCAAATTCCTCGCCGTCGATACCGGTTCGGCCGTGATCAATCGCACCGCCGCCCGCGAAGGCGGTCATACCGAAGCAGAGCGTCATGCCATCGTGATCGATCTGTACTTCGAGGATAGCAGCGAGGGCGAGAGATTCGCCGCCGGTGCCGCGAAATATGTTTCCGTCACGTGGTGGACTCCAAGCGCCATGGGCACGGATGCCAAGGCTGCTCGCAGTCTCTTTGCCGACGAGAATTGGACCAAGATCCAAAGCAAGCAGCTTTGATAATAAGGTAGGGACAGCAATTCCTGCGCGATAGCGCAAAAGATATTCCGGGTACCTGACTGGAAAAAGCCGGGAGGTCAATCTCTTGCCGTCCCATTCTTTCATGGGACGCGAAGGGACTCGCGTCCCTACCATCCAGACTCGCTTTTTCGCCAATCTGGGCGAAAGTGTCGAGGTGCAAAAGCATCATGACCACGTCGACCTGAGCATCGACCACATCCTGGCGGATGAGACGCTCCGCCACCGTCTTTTTCCTGTAACGCAGAAGCGCATTTTTCTCGCTCATGCCGGGGTTGCGCCGTTGCCGGGGCCAACCGTCGATGCCCTTAAAGCCGAAGCCGAGCGCGCCTCCTTTGCCCAGGAAGGTTCCGACTTCATGGCGGAAATCGAGGGCATCCGGCGGGTCAGCGCCCGCCTCATTAACGCCAACAGCGATGAAGTCGCGTTGCTCGGCCCCACGTCGCTGGGCCTGAACCTGGTTGCCCACGGCATCGACTGGAAAGAAGGCGACGAGGTGGTCTGCTATCCCGACGATTACCCCGCCAATGTCTACCCCTGGCAGGCCCTGGCCGGCAAGGGCGTGCGCATCGTTCCCCTTCGGCCCGAGCGCGTCGGTGAAATCACGCCGGAGCTGGTCTTGAGCGCGCTGACGCCCAAGACGCGGCTGGTCGCGCTTGCCTCCTGCCATTTTCTGAGCGGCTTCCGCCTCGACTATGAGCACATCGGCGAGGAACTGCACCGCCGTGGCGTCCTCTTTTGCCTCGATGCCATTCAGTCGCTCGGGGCGACCACCATCGACGTCCGGCATATCGACTTCCTCGCCGCCGATTCGCACAAATGGATGCTCGGGCCGCTCGGGGCCGGCATCTTCTACGTCAAACGCAAACACTTCGAGTCGCTTCGGCCCGCGTTGATCGGCGCGTGGAATGTCGTCTCGCCGGGCTTTGTCGCGCAGCCTGAAATCGCATTCGAGTCGACCGCCCGCCGTTACGAGCCGGGCGCGCTCAACCTGCTGGCCTTGTTCGGCATGAAGGCCAGCCTGGAACTCATCCTGGGCCTGGGTGTGAAACAGATCGAGGCGCGACTGCTCGACTTGCGCTCCTTTTCCGAGGATCGGCTGATGGCGACCGGTTTCCGCGTCATGGGCTTTGCCAACCGGCGCTCGCAAAAGTCGGGCATCACCACCATTGTCATCGAGAACCCGGAGACTGCGGTGACCCAGGCCCGGAAGCTGCGCGACAACCGGGTCGACGTCTCCATGCGCCAGACGCGCTCGGGCCTGTCGTGTCTGCGCCTCTCGCCCCATTTCTACAACACGGAAGACGAGATCGAGGAAGTCATTAAAATACTCTTGTCATAGATGCCCCGATCCGTATGCTCTCCCTTCCCTATCCGGAGTATTTCCCATGAAAAGAACGTTCCAGCCCTCTCAAAAGCGTCGTGTGCGCCAATTCGGTTTCCTGGCCCGCATGGCGACGAAGAATGGCCGCGCCATCATCAACCGCCGTCGCGCGGCCGGCCGGAAACGTCTCGCCGGAGACGGAACGTCCCGCAAGTTCGCCCGCCACACGCAGGCTTAACTTATCTGGTGGCCCGGACTACTTGTTGTCCGGGTTTGCGCAAAGTCATTTTGCGCGAACAGGAAGTCACCGTAATTCTACTCTTCATTCCGGCGACGGTCATAGACCGCCGCTACAACTGAATGAGCGCGCCCTCCGAATCCCTCCCGCGCACAAAGATCATTCGCCGTCGCGCGGTTTTCGATGCGTCGCGCCTCAAGGGCCGCCGCGTCAGCAACCGCTTCATGGCGCTCAATTTTCTTCCGCGTGATGCGGTGAAATCCAACGAGACCGGCACCGTCGCGTTTCTCACGCCGAAGCGCGTCGGCGCTGCCGCCAAGCGCACGCAACTTCGCCGCCGCATGCGCGAGATTTATCGACGCCATCTCGCCCCTGCCTCCGAAAAGGTATATCTCATCTGGGTCGCCCGACCGCCCGCGCTCGAACTTCCGTTCGAGGAATTGAAGAAGTGCATGACGGCTTTGGGGGAGCGAGGGGTGTTGGAATTTAAGAAGCGACTGGGTTAAGCTGCGGGTTGCATGAAATCGCATTCTGCTCTCGTCCTCATTTTTTTCGCCGCCAATCTTCTGGTTCTCCGAGCCCAGACCACCAATCCACGTATTCCCGAAAACATCTCGTTTGAGTCCGTGTGCCTTTACCAAGCCGAAGTCATGGCTGCGACCCCGCTGGGGTCGGAAGCATGCTGGCAGAATACCGGTGGTGTCGCGAGCACGCTGCGCGTGTCGCTCAACCACCGGCTACGGGGCTGGGCATCCCTTCGGGATGGCTCTGCGTTCTGACACCGATCCTGCGGCAAGCAGCGACAGTCACGGCCGCAGCCGCTCGACCGCCGCTACATTAATAAGCCTTACGGCGCGGGGGCGACGGGGGTGGGCGGCGTATCGGCGCCGACGGTGAAGGTGAGCGCCTTGGCATCTTTTTCGCCCTTCTCGCCGACGACCACGAAGTCGCCGTTCTTGATCGTGCCGCGGAGGATTTCCTCGGCCATGGGATCCTCGAGGTAGCGCTCGACCGCGCGGCGCAAGGGACGCGCGCCATAGGCGGGGTCGTAGCCCTTTTCGATGAGGAACGAGGTCGCTTCGGGTGTGAGACGGAAGGTGATTTCGCGGGGCTTGAGGCGCTTGTGCACCTTCTCCACTTCGATGTCGACGATCTTGGTCAGATCGTCGCGGGTCAGCGAATGGAAGACGATGATGTCGTCGAGCCGGTTCAGGAACTCGGGCTTGAAGACGCGCTTGGCCTCGCCGAGCATCTTTTCCTTCATCTGGTCGTAGGAATGCTCGTCGCTCTTCACGCCGAAGCCCATGACCATGTTCTTGCGCATCAGTTCGGCGCCGACGTTGGAGGTCATGATGATGATCGTGTTGCGGAAATCGACCTTGCGGCCGAGGCTGTCGGTGACCACGCCGTCCTCGAGAATTTGCAGGAGCAGATTCCAGATGTCGGGGTGGGCCTTTTCGATTTCGTCAAAGAGCACCACACTGTAGGGGCGGCGGCGCACCTTTTCGCTGAGCTGGCCGCCCTCCTCGTAACCGACGTAGCCGGGAGGCGCTCCGACGAGGCGCGACACATTGTGCGCGTCCATGTATTCGCTCATGTCGATCTGGATCAGCGCGGTTTCGTCGCCGAACATATATTGCGCGAGCGTCTTCGCGAGGTGGGTCTTGCCCACGCCGGTGGGGCCGAGGAAAATGAACGAGCCGATGGGGCGCTTGGGGTCCTTGAGATCGGCGCGCGAACGGCGCAGCGCCTTGCCCATGGCGTAGACGGCTTCGTCCTGGCCGATGACCTTGCCCTTGAGCTCCTCGGAAACCTTGAGCAGCCGATCCATGTCGGCCTGTTCCATGCGCGAGAGCGGCACGCCGGTCCACTTCGACACGACGTGGCGGATGTCGTCGTCGGTGACGAGCACTTCCTGCTCATCGCGGCGGGTGCGCCACTCGTTGAGGATGTTCTCGAGCTTGTCCTTGGCTTCCTTCTCGGAGTCGCGCAGGGCGGCGGCCTTTTCGAAGTCCTGCGCCTTGATCGCGGCTTCCTTGCGGCCCTTGATCTCCTCGATCTCGGCCTCGACATTCTTCACGTCGGGCGGACGCATGGTCGCCTGGATGCGCGCGCGCGATCCGGCCTCGTCCATCACGTCGATGGCCTTGTCGGGCAGGAAGCGGCCGGTGAGATAACGGTCGGAAAGCTTTACCGCGGCAATGAGCGCGTCGTCGGACATTTTCGCCTTGTGGTGCGCCTCGTATTTGGGACGCAGGCCCTTGAGAATCTCGATGGATTCCTCAACGGTGGGCGCCTCGACCATGACCTGCTGGAAGCGGCGTTCGAGCGCGGAATCCTTCTCGATGTGCTTGCGAAATTCGTTGAGCGTGGTCGCGCCGATGCACTGCAACTCGCCGCGCGAGAGGGCGGGCTTGATGATGTTCGACGCATCCATCGCGCCTTCGGCCGAGCCGGCGCCGACGATGGTGTGGAGTTCGTCGATGAAGAGGATGACGTTGCGGGCCTTGCGGATTTCCTCCATCACGGCCTTGATGCGTTCCTCGAATTGGCCGCGATATTTCGTGCCCGCGACCATGAGGGCCAGGTCGAGCGTGATGACTTTCTTGTCGCGCAAAAGTTCCGGCACGTTGCCCGCGGCGATTTCCTGCGCGAGGCCTTCCGCGATCGCGGTTTTGCCCACGCCGGCCTCGCCGATGAGGACGGGGTTGTTCTTGGTGCGGCGGCAGAGAATCTGGATGACGCGCTCGATTTCGTTCTTGCGGCCGATGACGGGATCGAGATCGCCTTTTTTGGCCATGTCGGTCAGGTCGCGGCCAAAGGCCTTGAGCGCGGGCGTCTTCACGTCCTTCTTGCCGCCGGGACCGCTTTCGCCCTGCGGACCGCCTCCGCCCTGGGAGGACGATTCGCCGGGGCTTTCCTCGCTCTCGGATTCACCCGAGGCAAAATTGGGATCGAGTTCCTTCAGCACTTCGTTGCGGGTGCGCTCGATGTCGACTTCCAGCGTCTTCAACACGCGCGCGGCCACGCCGTCGCCTTCGCGCAGCAGGCCGAGCAAAATGTGCTCGGTGCCGACGTAGCTGTGATTGAGCGCCTTGGCTTCCTTGCCCGCGAGCGCGAGGACTTTCTTCACGCGCGGGGTGTAGGGGATATTGCCCGACATCTTGGTGTCGGGACCGGAACCGACCTGCTTTTCCACCTCGATGCGCACCGTTTCCAGGTCGAGCCCGAGCTTTTGCAGCACGTTGACCGCGACGCCCTGGCCAAGCTTGATCAGGCCGAGGAGCAGGTGCTCCGTGCCCACGTAGTTATGATTGAAGCGGTCCGCTTCCTTGCGGGCCAAGGCCAGGACTTGCTGGGCGCGTGGGGTGAAGTTGTTCATGGTTCTAAAATCCTGGAGGGGGGGAGGGGGGCGTTATGTTCCGTTATCAGGTGTTATGAAGTGGTATGGCGTTGCAATGTCAACGACTTGAAAGGAAAGGCATCTGCGGACGGCACCAGCACCAGCGCCTCACGGCGGCGGCTACGGAATGCAGCGCGGGGCGTGAAGTTATTCATGTTTTCTTTTTATCGGCATCGGGCTTGGTGAGGCTGAGCGATTTCGTGTTGGGTTCAGGGACAGCCTTGAGGCGTTCGCGCAACAGATCGGAGCGGAGTCCGTCGCGCTCCTCGGTGGTGAGCTTGCGCTCGAAATCTTTTTGCAAATGAGCGGGTTGGGTGCGGATGAAAAGTTCATCGATGGTGGCGCGGTATTCCTCGGGCATCAGGCCCAAGTCAACACCCAGCCGCAGCATGGAGAGCAGGTTGAGTACCTCTTTGGACGAGATGGAGTAGGAATGCATCATGACGCCATAGGCGCGGCCCACCTGGTCGGCGATCATCCGGCTCTTGTCCTCGAGCATCTTCTGGCGCGCGTTTTCCTCGTGCTCCATCACCTGCTCGATGACCTTGTCGAGCTTCTTGACGATATCGTTCTCCGACTCGCCGAGGGTCATCTGGTTGGAAATCTGGAACAGGTTGCCGAGCGCCTCGGTGCCTTCGCCGTAGAGGCCGCGCACGGCCAGGCCGATCTTGTTTACGGCTTTGATGATCTGGGTGATCTGGTCGTCGAGCACGAGCGCGGGCAGGTGCATCATGGCCGAGGCGCGCATGCCGGTGCCGACGTTGGTCGGGCAGGCGGTGAGGTAGCCGATCTGGGGTGAGAAGGCGAAGTCGAGTTTCTCCTCCAGCTCGGTGTCGAGCTTGTCGACGGCCTTGAGCAACTCCTTGAGCTTGAGGCCGGAGCGGAGCGACTGGATGCGGAGATGGTCCTCTTCGTTAATCATGACGCTGAGCGAGCGGTTCTTGCTGATGATGAGGCCGCTGCCGGTGTTCTTGGCGGCGTGTTCGCGGCTGATGAGATGCTGCTCGACGAGCACCTGCTTTTCGAGCGGCGTGAAGTGCTCCATCGAGTCGTTGATGACGGCGTCCTTCATCTCGGGCAAATCGGCCACGGCGGGCTGCACGAGGGCGAGCACCTTTTCCCGTTCGGCCTTCTTGGCCCAGCCCGGGAAGGGGTGGTGATTGACATTGCGGGCAAGGCGAAGCCGGCTGCTGAACACGATGCGGTTGCCGCCGTTCTCACCTCGAATCCACTCGCTCGAGGTTTTGAGCAAATTCTGTATTTTCACTGCACCTTTAGAATACGATGACGCGCCTTGAATGCAAGTCGAGTTGCAGAGAGAAGTTATCGTCTTTTTTGATGCAATTCACGGAATATGCATCACGTGCTGTACGACCCCTGCCGGGGTCGTTCGCGCGGGAGATCGATTACCGGTGGTATCGCGCCACGCAAGTGTGTCGCTCGACCACCGGCTAGGATTGTGCAATCCCTTCGGGATTACAGAAACGGCGCTTGCCACCTCTGTACGACCCCTGCCGGGGTCGTTCGCGCGGGAGATCGATTACCGGTGGTGTCGCGCCACGCAAGCGTGCCACTCGACCACCGGCCAGGATTATTGCATTCCTCCGGAATGCTTAAGACGCAGATCAAGAGACTTTAGCAGAGATCTCCTTCGGGACGGAGGAAACGCATCTATAAAAGTTGTCATCAAATGGATCTAATCATGCGTCCCGCTGGGACGCAGCCATCGCGACCTTAAACCCGGCAATGAATTGCCGGGCTACTCTCACGCGTCCCTCCGGGACTTGAAATGCCGCTAACGATCAGTATTCGTACCCGTGTTAAGCGTCCGTGAAGCACCATTTTGCCAGGGCCTGCCGGACCACTTCGGCCAGGCGGTCGGGATCGACGTCGATGTCCGTGTCGTTGCCCCGCGCGTCGGGGCGGGGGCGCGAGATGGTTTGCGTGACGATGCCGTAGTAGCGCAGGCCGATCTCGTCGCTCAGGGCGTAGGTGAAAGGAGGGACATAGGTGATGCTGAACAGCTCGATGGCCACGGTTCCCGACCGGCAAAAGGCGAAGTTGGCCAGGTTTCCGCCGGTTGGCATGATGATGCACTCGGCCTGATGAAACATCGCGGCTTGCTCGCGGACGGAGTGGTTTTCCAGCAGAACCTTCTCGAAGCCCAACTCGGCCAGCAAACGGTTGGCTTTTTCGGCCTGGACGAGGCGGCGCGACCTGGCTTTCTCGCGCGAGATGATGATGCGCTTCGGGTACTGGTTCCGCAAAAACGGGTTGTTCTTGAGGAAAAGCTCTCGGACGAATTGGAGACCCTCCGGCGTGTAGTTGTACTCGAGCGGAAGCGCCGCCGGTTCGCTATGACACGGCGCGAGGAGAAGATCAGCGCGCAGGTGAAGTTGGTCGTCGGAAGGAATGACCTTGGCCTGATCAATGCCGAGAAGTTCGAGGGTCTCCGTGTGGCAGCGCAAAAGCTTGTTGGGCAAAATGAAATGGTCGATGTCGCCCAAACGCCAGCCCGCCCGGCGGAGCCAGTCGAAGCGGGGGAGGGTATCGAGCAGCCAATGATGGAAGTTATCGGAGAAAAGCGTGTTGATGACCGCCACGGTGCCGCGCACTTCGCGCAGGGGCGGGAGCTTGAGTTGATCGAGGCCATCGTGGCGTTTGTCGCTGGGCCGGAACGTGGGGGAGATGTCGGTGAGCAGCGCGTCGGAGCGATCCACGATGTAGCCATTGAAGCGGCCCCAGTAACGGCCCTGCGGCACCTCGGCCACGAAGATTTCCCTGATGTCGGATGTGCGCGGCTGCGCCATCCATTTATCGAGGGGAGGATCGGCCAATTCGGGAATCTCCCGACGTGCCTTGCGCGCGGGAACGAGCGTGTGCCGTTTGACCACGGAGGCGTCCGTGATGGACGAGGTCGTTGCTTCTCTTCGGGGCGGTCCGAATTGGATCGACGAGCCGGGCAGAAAAGCCGCCGTCCGGCCCACATAGGAACGCAACGTCCGGGCGGCCTCTACCGCCTGCTTCTTGAGTCTCATTTGCAGTTTTCGAAAGTCCACAGCGCGTTTCCTCGTTCCCAAGTTGCACTTGGGAACGCACTTGTCAGCGCAATTCCGTAGCCGTGCTCGTGAGAGCACGGATGGAAAAACAAAGCGTCTTCGCCATGCTCCGCCGTCTCACGACGGCGGCTACGATGACGGAACATTGAAGAAAACTAAATGCGTCGCACGGGATAACTCCCGATGACGGCGAGAAAATCGGTGATGCGCTTGATGCGGGCGAGGGCGTCGACAAATTCCTTTGCCGGAGCCGCGCCCAGGAACTCGATCATGAACCGGTATTCCTCGAAGCGGCCGGGGATGGGTCGCGAAAGAATTTTGGTCAGGTTGAGCTTGCGACGGGACAGCACGTGCAGCACATCGACGAGGCTGCCCGGCTTGTGCGGCAGTTCGAAGACGAGGCTGGTGTGCGTCGGCTTGGCCGGGCGAGCCAGCGCGGGCCCGACGACGATGAACGTGGTCTGGTTGGCGACTTCGCTGCCGACCGCATCACTCATGATTTTTAAGCGACCTTGCATTTGCATGCCAGCAATGGCGGCCGCGCCCTTTTCTTTCAATGCCAGGGAAGCTGCTTCCGACGTGCTCTCGACGATGATCTGCTCGGCCAGCGGATAATGTTTGCCCAGCCAATCGCGGCTGTGATCGAACGGAGCGCGATGCGAATAAATCTTCGTGATGACCTTCGTGTCCGCGCGCGCCATCAGCGCCAGCTTGATCCTCATCGCGAGCGCCTCGCGGATTTGCAGCGTGGCGCCGGCTTCCGTCCTGGCCAGGCGCATGAGCTGGTCCGCTGTGTTGGTGATGATGCCGCTGGAGGCGTTCTCGATCGGCACGAGGATGTGGCTGAATTCGCCCGTTTGCAGCTTGGCGAAGGCCTCTTCCACCGTCGGGCACTCGCTCAACGTGTCCTTCGGGAAACGGCGCTCCGCGGCGACATGAGAGAAGCTTCCCGCGCGGCCGAAATAGCCGAGCTTTAAAGGGGACTTAGAGGATGCCGCCATGAAGCCGCGATTTAAGCATGCCACTTTGAAGCTTGGAAGCGCTTCTTCGGGTGGCCCGGACAACTTGTTGTCCGGGCCGTCCCGCCTTGGCGGGGCGACAGGAGGTCACCGTTTGGTTCTGGCACCCTTGCCGGGGTGCGGTTTCTTTGTGCACTGGTTCCGGTGGTGGCGACTGCTGCGCAGTCTTACCACCGGCTAATATCCTCCGGCTTGCGGGGAGCCCAATCAACGCGCTTGGAAGTGCGCGTTGATCGGGTATGCTGATTCTGTGCGGACGGACTACCACATGCATACGCCGTTGTGCGGGCACGCGACCGGGGCGCCGCGCGACTACGTCCTGGCCGCGCAAAAGGCCGGCCT
>Ga0116229_10009934_pt1 | contig 14395 bp, 9 predicted proteins | sample S1TSphgellanicum_3_FD_87313 | JGI IMG/M metagenome (GOLD analysis project Ga0116229, IMG submission 87313) | Host-associated microbial communities from peat moss isolated from Minnesota, USA - S1T2_Fc - Sphagnum magellanicum MG | ecosystem: Host-associated > Plants > Peat moss > Unclassified... | reverse complement strand
GTCTCGCGCGTCAATTGGCCGCCGAGGATGCGGCGTTCGCTCTGCGCTTGCGCGAAGTCGACCTGCGTCTGCTGGTACTTGGCTTGGGCTTGCAACAGCGCGTCGCGCGAGAGCCCCTTCTGGTCGTAGAGGTATTGGTCGGCATCGTAGACGCGTTTTGCCTCGCGCAGGTCGGTCTCGGCTTTCGAGAGGGTGGAGTCGGCGGTCAGCCGTTGCTCCTCGGCAGTTTGCGCGCCGTAGCCGAGACCCGACTGGGCGCCGGCTACGAGGTCTTGCTGCGCCTGGGTCAGCTGCGAACGGGCCGCTACGACGGCGGCTTCGGCTTGAACGACGGCCGAGCGGTTCTGCTCGGGCAGCACGGCGTTCTCCTCAGCGACGCTTTCGGCCTTACCCGCGGCCGCGTTGGCGTTCTGCTCGGCGTCGCTGACGTTCGACGAGATCTGCTCGTTGAAGATCGTCGCGAGCAGTTCGCCGGTCTGCACGCGCTCGCCGGCGCGGACCCGGACTTCGCCCATCGTGCCCGGCACGCCGGCCGGAATCGTGACGACGCGCGGCAACTGCACGACGCCCGTCTCGGGCAGTTTCGTCAGGAAGTTTCCGTAGCGAACGGCGCTCTCGCGCACTTCGACCGCGTTCTGCCCCGGCCGTGCGGCCACCAGGCCCAGCGCGACGACGACGGCGAGCGCCGCGATCAGGATGACGGCGTTGCGGCGGCGATTCATAGCCCTCTCAGGTCGGCGGCGGCGGCGGTGTCGGGCGGCGCGAGCGCCACGCGCAAGCGGACGAAGGCCGTGACGTACTGGACGCGCGCGGCCAGCAAGTCGTTCTGGGCGCCGAGCGCCGTCTGTTCGGTCTGCGTGACGTCGGTGAAGGAGATCAAACCGTTGGCGTACTGCAAGCGGGCGATGCGCGCCGACTCGGTCGCTTCACGGGCGCTGAGCTTCGCCAGCTCCAGTTTTTGCGAGGCCGAGTCGAGGTTGCGCCGGGCCGCCTGGACGTCGGCCTGCACGGACTCGTACGCGTTGACGAGCGACGCGTTGGTCGACTCGATCTGCGCGCGGGCCGCGTGGTGCTGGGCGGCGCGCTGACCGTAATCGTAGAGCGGAATCTGAAACGTCGAGGTGATGTTGAATTGCCAGAAGCCCGGCTGGTGGCGATCGACCGGCGGCAAGGGCACGGGTGCGGCGAAGTTGACGCCGGGAAAGAGCTGTTTTTCCACCTCGTAGCTCGCGAGCGCTTGGGCGTTGCTCTGATCGATCTCTTCCTGTTGCAAGACCAAATTGGTCGGAGAAACTTGACTACCGAACGAACCGCTGAGCGCCACGGTCGGACGCAGATCGTTGTCGACGGCGGCGTCGCCCAATTTGGCCGCGTCGAAGGCCGCCCGCGCCTCGCTGATCTCGGGCCGGTTTTGCGCGGCGATCGCGTTCAAGGTCGCGGTTTGCGTTGCCGGCTGCGCGGGTTCGGGTAAGACCGCCGGCACGTCGAACGGCGTGTCGGTCGGCGCGCCGATCAGGACGGCCAGCGCTTCGCGGTCGTTGGCTTCCGTCGTGCGCGCTTGCACGAGCGCCGACTCGCTGCGCGCCACGGCCACTTGCGCGCGCAGCACGTCGACGCCGGCCACCCGGCCCACGTGTTCTTCGGCGCGCGCGGCGTCGAGTAGCTGCTGCTGGTAGCGCAGATCGTTTTCATCGAGCGCGACGACGCCGTGATCGGCGGCCAACGCGTAGAAGGCGTTGGTCACGTTGATCGCGGCCGCTTCCTCTTGCCGGCGCAGCTCGTCGCGCGCGTTATCGGCTTGTTTCTTGGCCTGCTCGGCATCGATCTGCTGGGTCGCGTTGTAGAGGTTGTACGAGGTCGACAGCTGGGCGGTGTTCTGCGAGAAGTTCGATGCGGGCGAAAGCCCGAATTGCGCGAACTGGCCGCTCTGATTGGCCGACTTCGCGATCTGGTTCTGGAGCTCGCCGCTGAGGGTGGGAAATTCGCCCGCGCGCATTTTGGTGTACGTGGCTTCGAGGTTGAGGACGGTCGCGCGCTGGGCCAACAGCGACGGCTCGTGCGCCAGCGCGAAGACGACCGTCTCATGGCCGTCGAGGCCGGCTTTCTGCGAGTGGGGCGGCGACGGCTCGATCGGGGCCGCGGCCGGCGGCGGAGGGGCCGCAGACGGTGGCGGGGACGTCTGGCCCGGCGCCGGCGCCGGAGACGTTTGGGCTGCGGCCGGCGGGGAGAGCAGGACGCAGGCCAAGGCCCAGGCGGCGAGAGCGGTCTGGGCGGCCGTCTTCACCGTGCGAATGGGACGATGAACGCGGCGGCGCCGAACGTGACGACGGCAGCCACCACGTAGGCCGGCACGGGAGACAACTTCGCGATCGTGCCCAGCCCGAGCGCGATCAAGAAAAACGACCAGATCTCGAACGGGTTGACCACGGAGAGGGCGGCGGCCAACTTCGGCGAGCCGGCGGGGACGAGCCAGGCCAGCGAAGGAATCGTGTTGGTGATGTCCCGCTGCGTGTAAAACGAATCCGGTCCGCGTAGCGTCGTCAGGACGCCGATCAGAAAATAGGCGATGCCGTAGTTGACGATCGCGACGTTGGCGGCGAGGCCGAACAGCCGCACGAACGTCGCCGTGCCGCGCGCGATCGCGTTGCCGATTAGCAGGATCAGCGACGCAACGCCGATCGCGATGATGGCGATCAAGGGATACGCGACCCACAGCCATTGCTGCGTCAGCGTCGAAATCTTGATCACCTGTTGCGTTTCCGCCGGCGACATCGCGGCGATCCGCGGGTCGTGCGTCGGATTCTGGGCGATCATCGCGACCGCCACGTGTTGGCCGGCCGGGCTCTGCAAGATCGCCCCCACGCAACCCAGGATGCACACGATCAGGTATGCCCAGCCCCAGTGCGTGCGAGTGGCCAACGCTTCGAAGGCGCTGCGCGGCGCGAGAATGACGTCGCGGACGACGGAAAGACCGCTGCGTCTTTCAAGTACGGCATCGGCGTTCATTGTATGGACCCTCCCGGCCCTTGTACGCGCGCTCGAATCGGAAGTTTCGTCAGAACATCAACGCGAATGCGAAGTCGAGCGAAAACGCCAGGGCCAAGGCCGTCGTCAGCCGGATCTGCGCGAACGTCGCGAACCCGAGCCCGAGCAAGACGTACGCCCAGACGTCGAAGATGTCGAAACGGGCTAGAAATTCGACCTCGCGCTCGTTGTGCGGGTCGGCGAACACGCCCAGGTTGTCCGGCACGGCCAGCAACAGCGAGCGCAGGTCGTGATAGCTCGCGACCGGGTGCAGCCGCACGCCGGCCGCGCCGACGAGCGACCCGATCGCCACCGGCATCAGGCAGTTGGCCGCCAGCGACACGAAGACCAGATACGGCGTCGGCTGGCTTCGCAGGCGGACGAAGAGGGTGAGCGCCGTGGCGGTCAGCCCGATCATCAGAAGCGGGACGATCACTTCCTGCAGGGCCACCTCCTCGACGATCAGGCGCGAGGCCGCCGCCTGCGCGGCCGGGTCGTGCGGCGCGACCGCGACCGTGCTGCCCACCGCCGGCAGGCTCGCGACGTGCGCGACGGCCGGCCCCATCAGGGCGGCGGCCACGAGGCCGGCAGCGGCGATCAGGAGATAGGCCGTCAGCCACTCCGGCCGCGAGGCGATCCGGGCATAGGCATGCTGCGGGGCGATGAGGATATCGCGCGGTAGGCCGAGCCCGGCGCGCGGCGCGCGCTGGGCCTCCGGTTCCGGCAAGGGGTTCGATGTCACGGACCGCCCCTTTCGCGTTCCGTCCGGGAATGCTTCGCGAAGCGCCGCGATCCGCGAAGCTAGGGCACGAGCGCGTCCGCCGGAAGCCGCCGCTCAACGGCGTCGGCCGCGCGTTCGAGCCCGGCCTCCCGCATCTCCAGCAGCCGCATCCGCAGGTAGGCCGCGAACCGGCGCCGGGCCCGCAGCGAGTACAGGTCTTGGGACTCCTCCCGCGGCTCTCCCCGCGACGGCCACGCTTGCGTGGCGCCGCGCACCGCACCGTTCGGGCGGACGCGTCCCCCCGATTCCCTCACGTGGGCGGGCGTCTGGCTGTTCGCCTGGCCGGCGCGCGGCGAAAGAGTCAGCACGATACACGTAACGAAAAGACCGATCAGCATGTTGTAGCCTCCCGAGAGGCTCAATGTCGCCGCACGGTGCGTGCGGCAAGCCGCCCGGGCGGCCTGTTTGCCGGAAAGATACCCTTTGAATCACTCCAACGGCCGCGCGCCGGCCACCACGCTCGTCGTCGCGAATCCGCCGAACGAGCCCTACGTTCGGATCGTGCCCCTCGGCGGGTGCGGCGAGATCGGCCGCAACATGACGGTCATCGAGACGCGCGACGACCTCGTCGTCGTCGACTGCGGCTTGATGTTCCCCGACGACGAGATGTTCGGCGTCGACGTCGTCATCAACGATTTCTCATATTTACGCGAGCACCGCGACAAGTTTCGCGCGCTGCTCGTCACCCACGGCCACGAGGACCATATCGGCGGCATCCCCTACTTATTACGGGAGTTTCCGGACGTGCCCGTGGTCGGCACGCCGATGACGCTGGCGCTCATTCGCGCGAAGATGCGCGACCAGCGCGCGAGCGACAAGTATTTCGTGACCGTCAATCCCGGCGACGTCGTGCGCTACGGCGGCATCGAGACCGAGTTCGTTCACATCAACCACAGCCTGGCCGGCTGCTGCGCGCTGGCGATCCATACCGAAGTCGGCACGATCTTTCACACCGGCGACTTCAAGTTCGACCAGACGCCGATCGACGGCAAGCCGGCGGATTTCGCGGCGATCGCGGGGATCGGAGAGGACGGCGTGCTCTGCATGCTCTCCGACTCGACGAACTCCGAGCGGCCCGGCCATACGCCCTCGGAGCGCGTGGTCGGCGACGCCTTCGCCAACATCTTCGCCCGCGCGACCGGACGCATCATCGTGACGTCGTTCGCCTCGAACGTCCCGCGCATCCAGCAGGTCGTCGACCAGGCCCTGCGCTTCAACCGGCGGATTGCGTTTCTGGGGCGTTCGCTGACCAACGTGGTCCATTACTCGACCGAGCTCGGCTACCTGAAGTTGCCGCCGGAACGGGTGATCCGTCTCGAGCAGGTCGATGAGTATCCGCCGAACGAGGTCGTGATCATCACGACCGGTTCGCAGGGCGAGCCGATGTCGGCGCTTTCGCGGCTGGCCGTGCGCGACCACCCGCGCATGAAGATCGTGGCCGGCGACACCGTCGTCATCAGCGCCACGCCGATCCCGGGCAACGAGAAGAGCGTCGGGAAGACGATCAACAACCTCTATCGGCTCGGCGCGACGGTCGTCCACGGCAGCTCGAGCGTGCCCGCGCACGTCTCCGGGCATGCGTCGCAAGAGGAACTCCTGTTGATGCTCAACCTCGTGCGCCCGAAGTACTTCATTCCCGTCCACGGCGAGTACCGGATGCTCGTGACCCACGCCGGGCTGGCACAGAAAACCGGCGTCGACCCGCAGAACTGTTTCGTGATCGAGAACGGCGACGTGGTCGATTTCACGGCGCGCGGCGCCGAGAAAGTCGGCAAGACGTACGGCGGCAACGTGATGGTCGACGGCAGCGGCGTCGGCGACATCGGCGAGGCCGTCTTGCGCGATCGCAAGCACCTTTCGGCCGACGGGATCATGATGATCGTCGTGACGGTCGACGCGGAAGAAGCCCGGGTCGTGGCCGGTCCCGACCTCGTTTCGCGAGGCGTCTTCTACTTGCCGGAGTCCGAAGGCGTCACGAAGGACCTCGAGCGGCGGGTCAGCGAGATCCTCAGCGGTTGCTCCGCTGAAGGCATTCGCGACGTGCCGACGGTGAAGGAGCACATTCGCCAAGGCGTCTCCAAGGCGGTTTACGAGAAGACGCGGCGCAAGCCGATCGTGATTCCGGTCGTGATGGAGGTCTGAGGCCAGGCGGTCGCGCGTTGCGGCCGCGGTCCCCGTGCCAAGCGAGCGCTTCCTGGCAAACTCCGCTGCGCATCGCGCGCCGGAAGCGTTGCTACGTGCGCCCAATGGATAAAGGACTGATTAACCTCTTACCAAATCAACGGCTGTAGTTACCAGCCGGTCGATTCCGTCATTTGAGAATGGGGTTCGAAGGCTGGGAACCACCCCCAAATTTCCCAGCTTCTTTTGTCTGAGAGGGTTGCTGTATGCCCCTATTTTCTCCCGAAGGCAAGTGGGTCTTCGGAAGGGCCCGCGTCTTCGCGTCCCTTCTTGCTTTAGTCGGTATCCTCGCCGTGCTCGTCACGCCGATCCCATCGCTCGCCGTCGGCGGCGTTTCCGGTTCGATTCGCGGCCAGCTCGTCGAGGTGAGCTCCGGCAACGCGATCGCAAGCGCGGCGGTAACCGCCACCTCACCCAGCGGCTCTTACAAAGCGACCACGGACAGCCAAGGCCGGTTCACGCTCATCCAGCTACCGACCGACACCTACGTCATTTCATTTGAGAAGCAAGGCTACGAGCCGGTTTCGCTCTCCGGCGTCTCCGTCGTCGGCGACTCGACGGTCGACCTCGGCAAGGTGACCTTCTCCAAGTCGCTCCGGACGATCGGCGGCACCCGCTCGCGTTCGGCCACGTCGGCCTTCCAGCCGTCGCAAACGCAGGACACCTACACCGTCAGCGGGCAGCGAGTCGAGCAGGCGCTCGGCAACCCTGAGTCGACCAACGAATCGACCCTGTTGCAGAGCGTTCCCGGCGTTATCCCGACGTTCGACACGAGCAACGGCGCCGGGCTCTCGGTCCGCGGCTCGCTCGCGGTCGAGCTCGGATACCAGTTCGACGGCGTTCCGTTCACGGCGCCGTTCTTCGACGAGAACGGCAGCCAAGGGTTCCTCAACAATCTCACCGGCGGTTCGGGCGGCAACATCCAGGTCGTCTCCGGCGCCGGCGACGCGACCCAGGGCAACAGCGGCGGCGGCACGATCAACACGATCGCCCCGCGCGGCGCGTATCCGAGTTCGGCCACGCTCGATCTCGAAATCGCCGCCCCGTGGTACAACCACACGCTGAACTTCAACGACAGCTTCGCGACGGCGAACGGCCGCATCTCGAACTACCTCGCGTATTCGGGCAGCCGCTACGTCCCGCAGTACGCGCCGTTCGGTGCCAACTCGCTCAATCAGAGCGAGGCCGGCAACATCGGCGTCAACGGTCAGTACTACGGCACCAGCCTCATCACGCACGACGACTGGCTCGACAACTTCGTCTATCGCTTCGGCAACAACGGCAATCAGTCGATCCAAGTGCTCGAGCGCAACGCCGACGTGCGCGAGTACGCCGGCTACGGCGGCCTCAACGGCTTGGAGTACTTCACGAACCCGAACTCGGGCTTCCTCGACGCTCTTTCGGGCGGACTCGGCTATGGCCCCGGCGCCTATCCCGGCTCGGGCGGTTTCCCGGGCGCGACGGTCGCACAGCAGAATGCCTATCTCGCAGGCCTGATTCCCAAGATTCCGTACCAGCCCACAAGCGCGAACGTTACGCAGGCGGACGAATTCGTCGCTAATCCGCTGAACTTCCTGAAGGCCGAGTACACCAATACGCTCAACTCCTCGACCTTCTTCAGCGCGACGTACTACAACTGGGGCCTCTACAACGGCGGCACGGACTTCTCCAACTTCCCGGCCAACGGTGTCTTCGGCACCGACTACCAGCAGATCGGCGGCACGCGCACCGGCTTCCTCGCCGATATCACCAAGACGATCGGCAACAACCAAACGATCACCGTCGAAGGCAAGTACGAAAACGCGAAGCCCTTCTGGGACGAGCAGGCGCCGGGCATCGGCACCTACGCGCTCAACGTCGGCAGCCTCTATGACGGGGCTTTCGGGGCCGATTATCCGGGCGTTCAGGATTGGTACCTGCCCGAACACCCCGGCACTCCCGTGAGTGCCGCCAACCCCTGCCTCGGCCCCGGCGCGACCACCAAAGCCGCGGCCGCGAACGGCGCGGGCGGATGTTATATCTACTCCACGCTGCTCGCGGAAGGCAAGTGGACCGGGACATTGCCCGGCATCCCGAATTTCGGCATCGACTATCACGGTACGGACCAGCAGCAGTGGGGTATCGGCCTGCGCGATCAGTACTCGCCGACGCCCAAGCTTCACCTCGACCTCGGCGTGCGCGTCGACGGCGAGCAGAATCGCTTCGGTCAGGATCAACTCGGCTCTACTACGCCTTCGGACGTCAATCCGAACAAGGTCAGCAACGCGTTCATTCGCCCGCGCGAGGTCGAGCCTCGCGCCGCGGTGTCGTACGAAATCGATCCGAACGATTCGGTTCGAGCCTCGTTCGGCCGCTCGACGTTGTTCTTCTTCGGACAAACGCTCGGCACGCCGATCAACGCCGCCGGCGTTAGCCCGTTGCTCTTGTCCCTGCCGGCAAAGGACACCACCGCCGCACCGGCGTGCGGTAGCGGAACGCACGGCCCCGGTCCCGGCTACTCGCAAAATCCGACCCTCGATCAGAACCCGGTAGCGAATGGCGGCGCGCCTTCCTACTTCTACAAGTGCCCGAACTACGCGACCTCGATCGTGTCGCTGTACGACCAGTTCTTCGACGCGCCGGACCTCGGCGGGTACGGACCTCCGACGTACAACAACTACGACCTGGCCTACTCGCACCAGTTCTCCAAGGGCTTTCTGCGCGGCTGGGCCGACCACACGACGGCCTACGTTCGCTCGGGCTTCAACGTCGAGCAGAATCAGTTGCTGGCGAGCGGCCCGCCTAACCCGATCACGGGGCAGACGAGCGGCGCGGTCTTCACGACGACCGCGAACGGCAGCGAGCGCACGTTCGGCATCGAGGAGCAGATCACGACGCCTGAAATTCCGGAAGGACACTCGGGCATCAGCGGCTACGCCACGATGGACTACATCAACGAGTACACGAACACGCCGCCGGTCGCCGGTGGTTCGAATCTCCCGATTCTCGGCGCCTACCTGCTGCAGAGCGGCGAGTACTTCCGCGCCGGGTTCATCCCGCCCGTCACGATCTCGACCGGCTTCACCTATCACATGAAGAACGGTTTGCGGATCACGCCGTCGTTATTGACGAACTTCGGCTACGCGTTCGGCGTCGGACGCTCGTCGTTCGGTTTCATCAACGGCGTGCTCTACACGATTCCGGAGGACAACTTCGGACCCAACGTACCCTACTCGGGCGTCGGCGGACCGGGTAACGCGTACAACGCGAGCTACTACGTCGATCCCCAGGTCCCGGGTTCGACGCTCAAGCCCAACATCGCAGGCGATCGCGGCTACAACGAACCGGCGATCGCGGGTAACGGCAAGACGCCTGGCCAAGCCTACCTCAATTTGACCTTCGAATATCCGTTTACGAAGAACGCGACGATCGGGTTCGAGATCTACAACCTGACGAACAACGTCTACACCGTGCCGGAAGACAACACGCTCTATCAGCCGGTCGGCCACGGTATCTCCGGCCCGCAGACCGGGAAGGTCGCGACCTCGTTGCCGTACGGGACGAACTATGTGATCGGCTCGGCGGACTACTCGGTCAACAACGGTGCCAACCTGCCGTTCCTCAACGGCTACGGTGCCGGCATAAACTTCAACGTCTACGGACGATTCAAGATCTAAGGTGAACAGTTACGTGAATAAGCTACAACCAGGCATCGCCCTCGCGGCGGTCTCGGCCCTGCTGGCAGGTTGCAGCGGCGGTGCGAATGGGATCCCGACCATCAGTTCGACCAATCCCCTCTCGACCGGCGCGCTGCAGTTCGCGGTGGGCACGGCCAACCTCTACGGAACGAATAAGGGGCTGAACGTCGTCTCGACCTATCGCAAGGCCGGCGGGCTCTCGAACGTGCTCGTCGATACGCCCACGATCACCGGCCCCTTCACGCTCCCGGCCTCGAACGCGGCCGGGAGCCTGGGGTACGACATCTATAGCACGCTGCCGGGTGGTCCGAGCGTGGAAGAGGTCGCGACCAAGGCCACGATCACGGGCACGTCGCAGAGCTTGCACCCGGGCACGCCGGCGTGCGACCAACTGACGCCGTGCATTGATTCGGGCGTCTCGGTTCCGCCCAACACATCGACGTTCGGTCAGGCCGGCGGTGTTTTCACCAACGGCATCTCGCCGGGTAACTCCACGAACGGCGGCGTCGCTTCGTCCTACGTTCCGTACACGGAACCCCTGTACGACGCGACTCCCAATACGTTCATCGACTTCGGCGGCCCGCCGACGTTCGATCCCGACGGCACGGGCCTCGGGTTGCGCGACGGGTTGAACAGCCTCGGCGCGGGCGTTCTCGGGATTCCCGAAGGCATCACGACGTTCGCCAACGTCGTGGCGTCGGCCGGTACCTACACCCTCTCGGTGGCGGTACCGACGGGCGTGTCGAGCTACGGCACCGTAACCGCCACCGCGAACCTGGGTTCGACGGCGGTGCTCGGCACGATCACGGCCCCGACGCTCACCCTCGACGGCAAAGGCGGCGGCACGTTTCCTATCGCGGCCCTACCGGCCGGCGTGACCGAGGAACTCGTGCAGATCGTCGACTTCGGTACGACGACCGGCGTGAGTTGCCAAGGCCCGATCGGCGCGGCCGAAGGCGCCGGCCCGGTCTATTATACGATCCTCGTGAAAGCGCCGGGGACGTATACGCTGCCGGACACGATCGGTCCCAACACCACGGTCACCCAAGGCAAGTCGGTCATCACGCCAAGCCCGTCGATCTGCACGGGCGCGCAAAATACGGCGGCCGCCGGAACGGCGACGCCGGGCGACACGTACTCGGTCCAGGCGATCGGCGCCGACTACCCGCTGTACGAATCGCTGTACCCGGTCAATAACTCGCAAACCCCGACGATCGTCGGCCCGGGAGGCCAATCCGACATCACGATCTCCGCGACGTCGGGCAATTTGACCTCGGCCTTCAAAGCGCGCCTCAAGGCGCTCCACCGCTCGAGCCTCATCCGCCGAATCTAACGACGCCCTTCGACAGGCTCAGGGTGACGGCCGTTGGCATGTCACCCTGAGTTTGTCGCCTTCGGCATGCTCAGGGTGACGGCCATTGGCATCGTCACCCTGAGTTTTTTTTTGCCCTTCGACAGGCTAAGGGTGACGGTTTGTGCCGTTAGCAAAGTCACCTGAGCTTTGTCGAAGGGTGAGCTTGTCGAAGGGGGCTGACTTGATGGCGATTCTGTTGGCGCTGGCCGCCGCGACGGTGTACGGCGCCGCGGATTTTTTCGGCGGACTCGCCAGCCGCCGGACCGCCGCGGTGACGGTGGTCGTGCTCTCGCAACTCGCGGGCATGGCCGTCTTGGCGCTCGTTTGGCTCGCGCTGCCGGGCCGATTTTACGCGAGCGACGCGGTGTGGGGAGTGCTCGCCGGCGTCGGCGGCGGCGTGGGGATCGCGGCGCTGTACGCGGCCCTCGCGGTCGGACGCATGGGCGTCGTTTCACCGATCTCGGCCGTGATCGGCGCGAGCGTGCCGGTGCTCGCCGGCCTCGCGCAAGGCGAGCGCCCGGGCGCCCTGCCGCTGACCGGAGTGGCCTGCGCGTTCCTTGCCGTCGCGCTCGTCTCGGCCAATGCGGAGACGATGCGGATCTCGTGGCGCGAGCCGGGACTTGCGCCCGCGATCGTCTCGGGTCTCGGAATCGGAATGCTCTACGTGTGTCTGGCCCACGGGCACGCCGACGCCGGACTCGCACGGGTTGCCGTCGCCCGCGCGGCTTCGCTGCTGTTGCTCGTGTGCTACGCGCTCGCGCGCCGCGAATCGCTGCGCCCGGCGCCCGGCGGGGTCGCCACGATCTTGCTGGCGGGCGCGCTCGACATGAGCGCCAACGTGCTGTACGTGCTGGCCACGGGCCACGGACTACTGTCGATCGTCGCGGTGCTCACCTCGCTCTATCCGGCAAGCACCGTTTTCCTGGCCTGGGCCGTGCTGAAGGAGCGCTTGACCGGCTCGCAGTGGGCCGGCGTCGCGCTCGCGGCTTGCGGAGTCGCGCTCATCGCGGTAGCGTAGCGAGCCGCGCCGAGCCTAACCAGCGGTGAGCCTAACGACGTGAGCCTGGCGATATGAGCCTGCCGCGTGCGGCGGCTCGCGCGTAGCCGTTCGCGTTGTCGTAGTTCGGGGAGAACGAAACGTCGGCTTGGCCGTCGGCTCCGGTGATCGTGGGCAGCTGCTGCGAGTTGTTCGGCGGGCCCGATTCGAAGACGGGATAATTCACGGCGATGCAGCTCACCGAGTACTCGTCGCCGCTAGCGATCGTGGGGCCGGGAACCCCGCTCGAATAGGCTCCGAGGTTTGGTGCGAAGACCGCTTTGACGAGTCCGCCGTGTTCGACGACGACCGTATAGAATTGGGTCGCCGACACGTCGGAGAGGTCCACGAGCGTCTCGGTTGCCGCCGCCGGGACCGTGCACGTCGCCGTGCCACCGCCCGAACCGTCTTCGATGAAGGTGGGGGCGCTCGCGATCCCGCCCAATCCGGCAAGGTTTGTGAGCTTCCCGGGCGTCGCCGTGATGGTCGTCGAGTTCGTGTTGGCCGCGCCGATGAAGATCGAGAGCGTGTACGTGCCGAGCACGGGCTTGACGGCGAACGTCGTGAAGCCTTGCGTGAAGCCCTCGAAGCCGCTCGGATACGTCCCGTCGAGGACGTTCGGGTAGGCCGGCGGCCCGCCCCGGAAGTCGATGGGGTTCGGAATCGAGCTCGGGGCGAGGAAGGCGCCGCTGTAAAAGACCGTGTTGTAGACGCTGTTGTACAGCGACCCCGTCGTGTCGCTGTTGATCGGAGCGAATCCGAAGTTGAAGGCTCCGCCCGTTTCACCGAACGTCGATGCTTCCGGATTGGACGCGACTTGTGGTGAGCCGCTGATGTGATTGGTGCCGGCATCGACGCCCGCCGCCGCGGTATTGGGAACGACGAAGCCAGCCGGGCCCGTGATGGTGGGGGTGTTGACGAGGGTCGCGCTCAGGCCGTCGGGTTGCCGAAAGGTCGTCATCGCGTTGAGGCCCTTGCTGTGATCCGGGAAGGTCGCGATGCCGACGGCGAGCTGGGCCTTGTCCTGGTTGAGGTTGGCCGTCGTAAAGGGCGGTTCCGAATTCGATTGCCCCGACGAACACCCCGCGACCAGCGCCAAGGAAGCCGGGACTACGTACCGGGTGACGAACCTGCGCATCGCGTTTCCTCGTTAGATCTTGAAGTTGTAGTAGAGCTGGTATTGACGGACGTCGTAACTCGGCTCGACCAGATACGCGTTCTGCCCGTTGTCGTAATTCGGGTAGTAGTACGCGTCGCCCAGGCTCGGGTACTGCGCGGCGAGCGGCGAGTAGCCGCTGAGCGGACCGGAGATGCCGCTGGCCACGGGCTGGTAGCGCGTGTTGGTCGAGATCGGGTTACCCGTGCCGAAGCCTGCGTAGACGTTGCTCGCGATGTTGAGGATTTGAAGCCCGATCGTGCTCCGCGAACCCGGCTTGTTGAACTCGATCGTCAGGTTGCCGAACACGGCGCCGTGCCCGATCACGCCGCCCGCCGACGCCGTCTCGGCCGTGCCGCGCGTCGCGTCGATGTGCGGGTTCTTGAGCGTGCCCGGGTCCTGCGGGTCGACGTACTGCGGCGCGTAGGTCGTGCCGTTGGAGTCCGTGACGTTCGTGTTGGGAACGTTGTAGGGCACGCCGTTGATGTAGACGGCCGTGATCAAGCCCTCGCCGATCGGATAGCCCCGCTCGTAGTAGATCTGTGGATTGATGCGGAGGCCGCCCCTCGATTTATATTGCACGGCCAGCGTGGCTTGGAACGGCGAAAGAAAGCCGACGCGATACTCGTTGCCGAGCGCGAGCGATTGGGAAGGAATGCTCGGGAAGAAGTCTTCGCTGCCGCTATTGGGGATCACGTTGCTGGTCTCGTTGATGTACGTAGCCGAGAGCGAGCCGGAGAGCCCGGTTTCGGCCTCCTTCGTCAAGAGGAATTCGATGCCGGTCGTGCGCTCGACGCCGAGGTTGGTCGCCGTCAACGGTCCGTAGACGATCGAGCCGTCGGGGTTGAGCAACGGTTGTCCGTTCTTGTCCAGCAAGGGATTGGAGACCAACGTCAACCCGTCGTAGCCGCGCCGGTAGTACGGCGTCAGCTTGAAGCTGATGCCGTGTTTGAAATCGTGCGAGTACGAGAAGTCGTAGTTGTTGAAGGTCGCCGGTTTGACGGGCTGGTACGGCACACCCTCGAGGTAGTTCTGATTGATCCAATATAATTCATCGGCGTAGTTTTTGCACGTCAGGTTCCCCGTGACCCCGCAATCCGCGTAGTGCGCCGGCACGTTGGCGAAGCGCGCGAACTGACCGGTGCCCTGGTTCCAATCGACGTCGCCGAGCGCGGCGAGTTCGACC
>Ga0116229_10009933_pt1 | contig 14395 bp, 16 predicted proteins | sample S1TSphgellanicum_3_FD_87313 | JGI IMG/M metagenome (GOLD analysis project Ga0116229, IMG submission 87313) | Host-associated microbial communities from peat moss isolated from Minnesota, USA - S1T2_Fc - Sphagnum magellanicum MG | ecosystem: Host-associated > Plants > Peat moss > Unclassified... | reverse complement strand
GAGAGATTTCAATAAATACCTTAGCTCCCCCAGAGACAGGAACTCTCAAGGATTGTGGATTCCAGTGCCTCCATTGCTCCAGAGTTCCCCATTCCTCCAGATGTGCCACCTGCAAGACCACTCACTCCATCAGAACAATCATAACTGTCTAGACAAATCTCTGGTCATGTGAACAGACCGCCAAAGCATGGTTTGTAATTGGTGCACTTTCAAATGAAGAATTTCTTCTACAGAATTCCTTGATAACATACCCTGGAAGTTATCCAATCTGGACAAATGCTTCTTCACAACGGATCACAGCTTTTTTCATCATGAGTTTAGGAAACATGTGATCAAGAAGCAGCTCTGCCACGAGAGGCTCTGTCCTGAAAATAAGGTACTACATTTAATGTTTTACTATGAACTCAAGTTATATTGGATGAAAGTTTGTTGGTTTTATGAAAGACCATGAATTTACTTTTTTCACATTTGTACTAAGAAATAAATTTTTTTAACCCTCTTAAAACTCATTTTGGATATGTAGAAATTGAAACCATAGTTCCAATGTCTTTCCTTTAACCATACAAATGAATTTAAAGTTGTAAATAATCATATTGTTTTAAAAAATCCAAAATTTCCAAACTTGAATAATGTAGACAATTTTTAGCAATGTGCATGAGGTATTTTGATGTTTGAAACAAACATCAAAATCGAATGGATATAATTTAGATGGAAAGATTTTTATTCTTAATCTCATTTTCATTTTTTAAGTTTAAGAATTTAGCAACTCTTATAATTTTTTTTGTCACATTTTGAGTAAATAGGTTTTGCCTAAAAGGCGTTTTGTTATGGTTTTTGATGGGTGCATGTGTGGATAAAAAAATTGTTCAAATTTTTGGTTGTCTTGTTATTGATATTTATGATTTTGTTTTTACACATGGTCCATGAAAAAATGTATAAATACAAATTCAAGCCACAATCTGCCAACATTTTGGGAGTAATTAATTAGGTGAAAAATGCAACATTTACATGCATATAATCACAAACGTTACACTTTAAATGAATGGAGACATTAATGGTTTTTTGTTATACATTGGAAGTGTGTTTGGTATTTTGAATGCAATATAAATACGTTTGTGAAATCTAACCAATATGCTTTTGTTACATTAGATTTGCATTCGTTTCTAAGAATATTTGCGCATATATGGTCTAATTGAGATCCAGCTTTTGTGATGCTTTCACTAAATTGTGATTTTAATTGGAAGTTATTCATGAAATCTAATAAATCTTGTTTATTTTTTGCTTGGTTATTATCTTTTAAAATGTCAACATTAAAATCTCCCATAATGATGATTAGACAATGTTTGGGAGAATGTTGAATTATAGTTTGAAGATTGTTTAAGAATGTAGAAACTAAACATGAATGAACTCTATACACACATACAATATGTATTACTTTTCGTGTATTAATATTAAAAGTTGTTGCTATATATTTTTAACCATTACTAGTTATTGTATTGAAAAAATCTAGGTGCATGTGTATGTCATACATGATCATTAACCTATGACCATCATGGATTGAAATATATGAATACTTTGACAAATTTATAAATTTGTGCACATCTGTCGATGCATGTTGTATTTTTAATTCTATAAGACATAAGATATGAAACATTTGAAGGTTATGATCATGATTGATGTCTTTGCAATGTTGGCATAAAGAAGTTGTATTCAAGGCTTGTATAATTACATGAAAATTATGTAAGTTTTTTGGTTGAGAAATTAACGGTATCCAAATTACAATTGTTTTCAATCTATTCATTTTTATATGTATTTTTGGATCCACATTGAAATTTTCATGTTGGGGAGGAGCTAACAAAAATAGTTTTTCTTTTGTTCAAATGTGGGATAATATTGTACTTGTTAACCCATGTTTTTTAATGTTAATGCAATAAAAGCTAATTCATCTAATGATTATCCTTGAGAATGATGGATGGTTCATACTGTTGTAAGTTGAATTGGAAATTGAATCTTTCTTATAATAAATGATTGGGATTTATTAATTCTTATATCTTTGATGATAAGTTCAATTGGTGTTCATTTTGATTCAATGTTGTGGTAATAATGACTATATTTTTTTTATGACAATGTTTTAATTTTAGAATTTTGAAACATTATCCATATGATGATTTTGTCATAATGTGTTGTTGATGTTTTAAAAATGCCATCAACTCTATTCACAAGAGCATCATAGGTTGCATGGTTACTAGCACATAATTCAACCAACATATCTTTTTTTATTTGAATTACAAAATGCGAACTCATAATTTTACTTAGATCATTTGAAAGTTTGTAAGATGGTAAGCACGATTAATGATTAATGTCCATTACTTTGAAAATAAATGTGGGACCTAATGTATTAGTGAACACATGTTTATTGTTTTTTTGCACAAGTTTATTTGTATAAAATATATATGGAATAGCAAAATTATTAGGTGGTTGTCGATTACAAATTGAATTTATAATTTGAATATCCTTTGTATTTTTTGTTACAGTGTGAAATTTGTTCCAAATTTGTATGAAAACCATAGCAAATTGTTGCATAACTACATTTAATTCATAACATTGGACATATGTTTGTCAAAAATTGGTGTTAATGCATTAACATCGTCTTTGATATTTTGAAAGATCCAACTATATTTTACAAGGGTTGTTTGATAGAAATCACTCGTGATAATAACATCACTAGAAAAAAAAAGGCCAACACATTTATAACTACTTATGACTATTTGGTTTTTGCAACTAAATTTTTGTCCTCTTCAACTAGTGTCACATCATGTTAATATTGACTGAATCACTTACAATTAAAAAGTAATTAATTTGTGATTACATTGGTTTACATTTATATATGGGTTGGATTTATCATTTAAGAATAACCATCTAAAATCCCATAAATCGCAACTGAAATGGTGTTTAGTCGTAATCGACATATGTTTATATCCATCAATAATAATAATAATTTCATTTATGATTAAATTTAATATTCATAACTTTTAATTTATATTTCAAATTAATATTCAAAATATTCACAGTATTTTATTGTAATTTAAGTCATTATTGCAATTATTGTAATTATATTAATTTCATTACATCAAATTATTTATTTCAAATAAATTAAATACATTCCAACATAGACTATTATATTGAATATTTTTATATTCTTAATTAAAATAAAATTATTTTAATTAATGTATAATTATTATAAAATCATAATAATTACCTTATTTATACATTAATTATAATAGACACATAATTTATAATTCAGCTTAATTATTCATAATTTTAACTTCCAATATTTTTTAAAATCAAAATATTTCCTCTATAATTAAATGAATCAATTTATTTTTTTATAATTGTAAAAATTACATTTTAATATACTAGAATATTTAATTATGTACTTACAATATATAATTGTTACTATTTCATATTTTTTTTGAATAACTTTATTGAACATTTAAAATAATTAAAATTAATTATTTTACTTATTATTTATCAATGTTTATTTAAAACGAATAAATATTATTACAGCCTAAATTTTCACATTAATTGAAATGATAGTACCCCACTCATAAAAAAGAACCATTATATTTACAACACTTATGTTTTAATAATAATAATAAAATTTCAAATCCTAATTGAAAAGTTATGTCATGTAATTAAGATTTTCATTAAAATTTTAAAAATAATCATAAAATAATGAACAAAGTTAATGTAATCACTATAGTTATAGACAAAAATACACTAAATAATTGTATGTATTACTCATTATTCATTTATTTATTTATAATATAATTTTAATATTAATAATGTGTTTTAGTAACATAAAATCATTTTATTTATTTTATTTGTAATTTCTTTTCCATAATATGTCATTTTTATAAATAATTATAAATGATTATAATTATTAATTATAACTTATAGTGAATAATTATTGTTACAAAATAAATTTTTATATTATATATTATATATTGTTATTGTATAATAAATAAATTACAATAATGAATGTTACATTACTTTAAAATCATTATAATTATTTCAGATAAGAATTAATTTTAATATTTTCATAATATTTTGTAATTGAACATAATTATTCACAATCTGTAATTTATATATTTAAATCTGAATTAAAATTTTGGAAAAGTTATAATGTAGTAAAATAATTATTGTAATGATCATAATTCCAGGAACTATTATAAATAATGTTTTTGGTAAAACAAAGTCTTTAGTTACTCATTTATAATAAATATTTTTATAATAATATTACAGTAATTAAAAAATCTCAATTGTATGTTGAATTGACTATTGTATTTATAGTTAATAATTATTAATAGAAAAACATTTACTTGAATGATAAAAATTTTACAATAATAAATTTAATTATATAGTAATCATAGTAATTATAGTAATTAGTTTAATGTTAGTTTTAAAATAAATAATTTGTGTAGGAATTTACTTTCCAATAAAAATTATTACATCATGATTTTTATTTTGAAAATAAACATTTATTAGTTATTTTTAGTATAAGAATTTTAAAATTTTACATTAATTATATTATTTATAATTCAAAAAATAAATAAAAGTAAGGAAATAGTTTAAAATATTTTAGTTATTTATTTATTTATCACTTATGTATTGACAAATTGTGAATAACTAGATAGCTAATTAGATAAATATTTTTAAAAATTAGTTATTTAAATAATTGATAATGAATACTTTATATTTATATTGTATAATTTATATTTTAAATATATGTTAAATTTAATCATTATTAATTAAATGATTGTGTAATTATCTAATGTACCATGTACTTAAATTATTAAGGAATCTAAAAATTAGGATATAAAGGCATGAAAAAAAAATTGGAAGTTGCACTTTTGTTTGTGAAGAAGTTATAACTTCATAATTTATCCCATATTGTTTGTTTTCCATTTTTAGTTTGAACACAATATAAACAAAAGGTGTGGTCATCCAATTTCACATTAAAAATGTGTGCACATGGGATGAATCATTCAAAAGGTTTAACCAAAAAAAAAAAAAAAACACAATTTTAAATTACTTTCCTCCCCAACCTATTTATCTACTTAGTTAAGTAAATGTTTAATTTAACCTACCCACCTAGGTCGACCTATGTACCTATCTATCTATATGAGTAGGTATTTAGTTGAAAAAAATAGGATTTACCACCTACCTTTTTATCTAAATAAGTAGGTATGTAACCTAAGTTTATAAACACCTATTTATGTACCTACCAAAGTACCTACAAACTTTAATATTAATATTTTGTATTAAATTCATTTAAAAGTGTCAGGTGGCATATTTACATTAGGACATGTGTCATAATAAAAATCATCCAAACATGTGAATTGAATGTTTTAGATTATTTCAAAATAATAATAATAATAATAATTTTAAATAATTAAATATTGGAACATGTGGTAACACATCATTTGCCTTCAATAATGATCAAAATAATCACATTTTAGTCACATGTGACAATACATACACAATGGAATCAAAAGATGAACTTGTATTTGTTGATTTTTTCTTTCATTCGATACCCCTTATCGTTTACAACTAGTATTGCATGTGACTTGTCCAAGACAACCAAAGGGATTTTAATCACAAATGTCATTTGCAATTAAAATTTAATTGTAAAGACAAATACAAAATAGGTGTTTTCCTTTTAGTGCATCCACATCACTAAAAAATTTGTTTTGAATATGCTTTATGGACTTTAACCTATTATCTATAACATTCAACATTTTAGCATCAACAAATGATATTTCATCTATCACAACAAGTTGTAATTATTCACATTGGTATGTAAGCCTATTTAATGAGTTTGTTGACAAGTTTGGTAAACTAAATAAAGATTGTTGGACATGTATGTTCAATGCCAAATGTATTGTTAAACCATTAATATTGAAAATAACTTTACTTATTGATGTCATAAGTAAAGCTTTAATTTTTGTTAAGGCAAAAGATATGTCTTTATTGTAAATTGTAATAATACTTGAATTATAAGTTTTACTAGTTCCAGCATCCATTATAAAAAATAAACAAATCAGTATATCAGGGTTTTATTATTTTCTATGCATAACGTCATCAAATATTAATCTTTATTCTTCATTTAATTTTCCAAACAAATTATGATATTCAAATTATTCCATCATCATAAAACATGAAGATTTCATGAAATTTTCATCTTCTAAAGTTTGTGATTTTTGGTTGATACACCACGTGATTGAATCACAAAATAAATCATAAATTATAATGTTCAATATTGATTATGTTTGTAATAGGAATTGTAGGATGTGAATCATTTACTTCATTATCTATGTCATCATTCCAAATGTTAATTGGATGCAATGGTTTTGATTTTGAATATATTGAATCATTCATTTTTTTTATATTTGGATTTGACATTTGGTAGTTAACAATAAATTTAATCTTAGAAATTTCATCATGTTATTGACAATATGAATTATCATGCCATGTTACATTAGTTCCAAGTTGTAAATGTTTTGAAGTTCAAAATGGTGAATATAATAAAAAAATATTTTTTCGACCAATTCTCAATATAATTTACAAACCTAATAATTTTGAGTTTGTAACATTTTGAAATGTATTTTCTTTAATGTTATAAAAATAGCTAAATTATACTAGTGACAAAGATTGATATTGATTAGGACAATTAATATATTTGTCTATGATTAATGAACAACACATTATATCAATTGAATCAGGTTCTAATTCATTTAATGTAACTTGTGGTTTTAACACAAAAACATGTTCTTCAAAAGGAGAAGTATTGATGAATTGAAATGTTCAAGATGAATCATATAATGGTAAAGAAAACATAAAATAAACAGTAATTTGAGTAACCATTTCTTGAATGTTGAAAAAAACATTATGCAATTTTTGAATTTTTGTATTTGCATCTATGTTATTTGTGATACATTTTTGTATGATATAATGTAGTTTTAATGTCATTGATTTATTTATTTTTGTCATATATGATGTGTAATATGTTGTAGCTACATATGGGTTTTAAATAAATTGAATATATGTATTTGTAAACCATAAATGAACAACACGTGTACTAAGTGCATTAGTTTTTTTTTTTTAGGAGTTTGTTTTTAAAAAAATGTGACTTTGTTGATTTGCTTTGCAAATTTAATATATATGTATTTTCATCAAGGTTCAAAAAATTGAAAAATTCAGAAAATGATATATCTTCATTTTTTTAAAAATCTTTCAAAGATTAAAATATATATTTTGTTTATGTATGGAGTTCTTGTTGTGAAAATGGATAATTTTCATCTATTTGAAATGGTTCTCAATTTTTTGTTTCATGCATGAGATGTAATGGATGGTGAAATCTATAGACAACATTGTTTTTTTTTTTACATGTACATGTGTGTTGATGTTTTGTGCATTTTATAATGGATTTGGTAACAATGATACATCACAAGAAATATACATGTTTACAAATCGTTCAATTTATTTATTTGTGTGCACTCCATACATAGGTGCATCTTTAATCCATAAAAATCCATGGTCATGTTCATTCTCACAATTTTGGAATTCAATGACAAAATAAAAATTTGAAATATGCCCAAAAAGATAATGGTCTTTTGTCATAAGTTTGTGGAAAGAAAATGTTTTATGATCATAATATCTTGCACATGTGATAAGGTTACTTCATATCAATTCTACTATATGAAAATTGTAAGTCTTTTATTTTATCTAGGAGATTTAATTTTGAAACATGTAATGTATACAAAATTTTAATGAGAAGATCCCAGAATCTTTCAGTAGATATAAAAGTGATAAAGAATGTTGGAAGACTAAGTTGCCTAATCATTACAAAATATTTTTTTCGTAACTTTTCAAAATAATGACGTCAATTACGTAAGCCTTGTAAATCATGATAAATTAGGTATGATTTGAAAATAATATCTAAGTTTAGTCGATTTTGTACTTAAAAAGTTTTAAAGGTTTTGCCACATTATTATTTTTTTCATATTCGCACCCAATTTGAACCTATGAATTTTTGTATGGAAACTTTAGTAGTTTAAAAAAAAGGTTAAAAATTTTCGTTGAAAAATCCTCGGATTTATGAAATAATTCCCATTGAACTATTTATTGATGTGAAAAACCTTAAAAATTTGTCAAGGTTGGCCATGAAACAATGTTAGAAAATTTAGTTCCTTTGAATGTTTATCTTAATAAACCTAGAGGGTGAAAATGTTGATTTTGGGCAATAAAATATATAGTATTTCATAATCCATTAGTTTTGGAATTTCTGAAAAGTTATGTATCATTGAATTTGTTGGTGTATAATGTAATTTTTCACTATCGGAATCAAAATTATCAAATGATGCATCATTATAATTAAAAATTTGGGATTTTAAATCCATATGCAAAGTAAACAAACTTGCCCGTTGATGATGAATGGTAACATTCAAATCTTTATATAATGGTGTTTCAATTAAATTTCGTAAAACAATCATCACCATATTTGGACAAACATTTTGTGATACATAAGGTGATTTGTATTCAAAACGTTGTTTAAAAAACACTTATTGTTACATCATCATGTGGTAAACATGGTAGTATTGTTTGAATTTCATTCACATTTGCAGGGACATTAATAACATTACCATACATTTCATACTGTCCATAGCCATATAGTTTATAAATTTGAACAAAAGCAAGACATGGTGAAATAAGACATTTTTTTAATTATGTTAATTTTTGGATTGATGGAATGATTTTGTTTCTAGAAATTCTATTTGGTACTTAATATAAAAGAGGTTTATTTTCATTGATATTATGTAAACAACTTGTACATATGTATGATGTGAAGCTTAATTATATTTGTATGTAGAAAGTTGTTTTGATAATTTGTTTGAAAAACATTTAAGTTGTTTTTAAAAACAGAACCTTTCACAACTAAAACATGGAATTACGAGAACATCTTAGATTTATTTATTATAAATCGCAATGTATATTGAGTTTTTTGCATTTTCTTTTATATAACATTATGTTTTATTTTATCCGATTGAACACCATGTTTTGCAAAAAACCATTGTTTAGAAATTCATTATATGATGATTCAACTTTGTCATTTATGGAAGATTCATCTAATTTTTTAGAATATATATATTTAATGTGATTCATAATTTGTGATCTTGTTTTAAATTAATATTTGGAAACATGTTAATGAATTTTGATGTTTTTTAAGGATAAGTAAAATTTGGATAAACATTTAATAGTTCAAAAATATTATTGTCATAAAGTGCCCAATCAAAATATTTTTATATTATTTTATGTGTTATATTAAGATCAACAATTAAATTTTGTAAATGTCCCATTTCAACTTTAGATATTTTTTGAACTTTTGTTTTAAATATTAAGGTGGATGGACTAAACAAAATCTCATAATTTAGAAAAAAATTGTATTGTTTTTTTTTTGTAAATATTGAATACGATTTTTAATTTATTTTTTAATAATATTTGTATTGTAAAAAGTGTTGAACAAGGAAACAACATATTGCAATTGTGAATCCCAATTATTTTTCAAAATTTCCATTAATGTAGGATCAAGTTTTCATTCAAATAAAAATGTGTAGTTGGTTGTGAGAATTGAATTTGAGGTTTTTGCATCACTAATTCCAAAAAAGATGGAAAATCGTCCAAATCTATACAAACTTTAGGATCATTTGCTTGAAAAATAGGTGAAGATTGAAATAGACCATTAACATATTCAATTGGATCAAAATGTTGAGAGTTATAAACTATATATAAAGGAATAAATTGAAAATCCATTCCGCATTGAAACATAATGTGCAATGAAATCTCCTCACAAACATCCCATTGTAGCACACAATTCCATTTTTATTACATACTGATGTTCATTTGTCACCATACTTTGATGTAAATTAAACAAAAAACTAAGATTTAATTCTCAGATATGACATTGTTGGGTTTTTTCTATATTCAATAATAAACATTCATTTAAATGTGCCATGCTATTTTGCTTCAATTGAAGAGATGACAAATGATTATTCAATAAATTAAATATATAATCAAAAAAACATATTTCATATTTGTACGTTGAAACCAAATGAAGACCATATGAATGTAATAGATGTTTAAATGATAAAAAGGTTTCCATTATAATGAACTTCTATTTAATCCAAATATAAAGTAATAAAAATTTCCTTCTTCACACATACATAGGTAATCAATGATTCATTAAAAAACTATTTACATTGAGTTATTTTTTAAAAAACTACTTCGATTGAAAAATTATTTATAATAAAAAAAATTATGTTGAAACATTATTTATATTAAAAAAAATTATGTTGAAAAATTATTTATATTAAAATTGATTGTATTGAAAAACTACTTGTATTAAAAAGTCAATTGTATTGAAAATTGCTTAGATTCAAAATTTGATTTGATGGAAAAATTGTTTGGATTCAAAAATTGATTGGATGGAAAAATTGATTGGATTCAAAAATTGATTCTATCAAAAAATTTCTTATGTTGAAAAATTGATTGCATGGAAAAACTACTTATATTGAAAAATTATTAGCACTTAAAATTATTTGCATTCAAAAACTACTTGCTTCAAAAACTATTTATATTTTAAAATTACTTATATTGAAAAATTGTTCCAAACATCTAATATTTGTATACTAAGGGTAATTATAGAAAGGTTGCATGAAAATTATAATCAACAATCATAGTGTTTAATAGGGTTTATGTTTAGAAACTTACTTCAATTCATTAAAGTGAAGCTTTCACATGATGTTAAACGTTGTCACTAAAACTAATTGCCAAAGGAACAACCAACCCCTCAACATTCAAATTTTTTTTTGCTTTTAGGATAAATTTTTGTGTTTTTTTTGAAAACCAACAAGGGCAGATGTTAGCAACAATTGCAATTTACCACAAACACGAATTGAAATGAAAAGTTGAACTTGTTTTGAATGAGCCAAATTCAGGAATTCAAACTTTGTCATATGCACAAGTACTTCAAGCCATTTTCCTTCAATGGTCAATAATATAGGTCCATCATTGGTTGTAATGGAACCCCAAAGGAAACCTAATTTATGAACCTTTGATTTTGAATGATAAGCATTACAATGAACATCACATGTTGAACAAATGATGACATTTAATGTTACATGACAATTCCCACACATTTTTTTGGAATGGAAGTGTAGTAGGGCTAACTATGAACAACAACATGATCACCTAAAAAAAATAAAAAATAAATGTTAAATTAAAAAAATAATGAAAAATGTGGAAAAATAAATATTTTACAAAAATTTATAACAAAAAAACACCTAAGGAATTATTTTTTCCCTTAGGAGGGACATAATTAGGTGACTTATTAATTTTTTTAAAAAACTTCCTTTGGGAATAACATAATGGGGTGGCCACTTAATTGTTAAAAAAATTAAAAATGGTTTATTCCCCTTGGAAGGGACACAATTGAATGGTTGCCCAATTGTTAAAAAAACAAGTTTTTTTTCCTTAAAAACACAACTAGGTGGGCATTCAATTGGGCTTTAAGGAGTTAATCGAATGGCCATTTGGTTGTGTCTTTGAAATGCAACCAAATGCCCACCGACCTAATTGTAAGGGACACAAATGAACAAAAGATTTATTTTCCCAAGGGTCATTAAGGTGTAAATCAGCTAGCCACCCAATTGCGTTATTAAGGTGTAATCAGGTGCCCATTTAGTTGTTAATTTTTTTTATTTTTTTTTTCTTAGGGAAATAGTAGAATGGCCACTTGATTGGACCTTAAAAACATAACCTTGTTGGCATTTGGTTGTGCCCCTACAGTTGTGTCCTATGGTTATGTCTTTAAGGCCCAATTGGGTGTTTGCCTAGTTAATAATTATATAACAATAATAATAATATTTATAAATTTCAATTATTTGAAATATTATTTAATTATTTAAATCTAATTATTTAAAAATTTTCATTATTTTTTTCAATATAAATGTTATATAGATGAACACTTAACACCATTGAATTGTTTTTTTTTAATTTTGAAAAAAACTTTCAAAATGTCTTTGAAGAAAATGAAAATGAAAGAAATTTACTTCTCTTAATGCAAGTCAAATAGTTGATAATTTGTTGTGTAACTTAAGAAGACGACTTGAGTAGCCTCATCAATAACCTTTGTGAGAATGGTGTATTGTTGTGTTTTCAAATATTGATATCTTTTGGATGTTATTGCCACATTTTTAATCAAGACCATAACACATTAGCCTCCATTATATGTTTTGAGAAACTATTCATATTTTGTTTTGAAATGATTGTCAAAAGCAAGAATATCTTGGTCAAATTCACTTTCTCCATCTATAATCAATAACTATTTTTCATTTTTATTATTCCCTCCCCCCTTTACACCAACAATGACAATAGTTATAATAGTAGAACTCCAATTTTGAAAAGAACTTTTGAATTTTCTAACAGAATCCATGTGAAAAAACATGGGAACCAATTCTGGTTCAAAACAATGATGGGTGACATAATGGTCGTCGACTCAACTATAATGACAACATGTATGTCACCTTTTTCAAACCCCCTTTTGGATTTTTATTCAATGCAAAAATTTTCAACCTTCACAAACATGCTTTTTTGCAAATATTATTCATGCATATTTATATGAGGTGATTTGACTCTAAGAATGATTGTGGTTAAGGCTACCATGTCCAACAAATCACAATGCAAATATGCATAGCATGGATTTTCCATGCTTTTAGATCAAAGGTGCCATACCTATCAAACATTTTTGCTTCAAATGCAACATCTCTAATTCCAAAATCCAATTGCAATAATTAATTGAACTTCTTTCACTAAAACAATAGCCATTGTGCAAGAGAAATAAATAAAACTTACCAAAATGAATTTGACAACCAACAAACAAAATAGCCAAAAAATAAGATTTAACAAACACACAATTGCAAAAACACATAATTGAAAAAACTCAAGCTTGCAAAAAACATCAATACAAAATGAAAGCTTAAGCCAAGCACAATGTTCATGCTAGTTAGAAAGAGAAATAACAAACATACAATGTAATATTTAATATGGGACAAAAAAACTTGATTGAAACCCTAAACCTAACCTAAACCTTTTACTAATGTTTTTTGGCTATAATTAATTTTGATTACATGGTTGATTGTAACTTAACAATAAAGAATCATCTTCATGTTTTGATGGCTAGGTTATGGACTAGGAATTTTAATTGTGTAATCCATGGGTACATTGGAACCCTAATTGTTTTAATTCGAATTTGAGATACAACATTTTAACCCTAAATTTTTTTCCATTATTTTCATTTTCACTTTCACTTCAATATATATTTATTTGGTATATATATATATATATATATGTAAACATCAATTTTTTGGTCACATAAAAAAGTTGAAATTGATTTTTTTTTCAATTTCTGGTTAAATGTATTCAATGTTTGATTTCAAACAAGATTTTGTTCTATTTTCTTACAATTTTGAAAATAATTTTTTTGTGTTGAAATTTTGCCATGTTTGTTGTCACCAAAAAATTACGTTGATTTTTTAAAAATATTTTCTTGGGAAATCATCCTTGTTAAGTCATCATATTATGAAAAAGGTAAAAAAGGGAGGAAAAATGAATACCCCCATTTTTTCCCTACCCAAGAAATAACTCCTCGAAAAAAAAATTCCTTACCCCTCCCAATACTACTTAATAAAACTCCTTTATTTTTCAAGTTCATTAAAACCCCACATTAAAAAAAAACGCTTTTAGAAAGGATTTAAACCCCTATGCTCTCCTTACCCAACTTTTAAAAAAAAATTGACACCTAAATTTGTCCATTCAACCTACCTTTGATTCTTTAGCCCCTATACCCTCTCAAAAGGTGTTCCCACAATGTCTTTGTAGGGTAGAACCAATAAATAGAACATAAAAATAAAAATTGAATCAATTCGCCTGCACATTGACCCATTCCTAATCATGGTAGAGGTATGGTAAGGGATAGAAAAAACCTAAAGACTTAGGTGCATGGGTAATATGGACTGCAGCTCGTGAGCTTTGCTTAGCCCATTGAAGTTTAATGCAATGCTTAGCTAAATGTTTGTAACTTTGAGGTCTTAACCCACACATTTATGCAATGATTTTTATAAAAATTGTGAAAGATGTCTTGGAAATAGTAAAAGTTGTTATATTTGTTAGAAAATTCCTGAACACAAAATGAAATTGAAAAGAAACTAAAACTCCCAAATCACAAAAATCCAGGACCTTGAATCTTGAAAAAAACAACTAAATCAAGTAAGAAAGG